>PVMK01172129.1_pt1 | contig 18997 bp, 13 predicted proteins | sample 1853481 | NCBI WGS metagenome assembly PVMK01 (sample SAMN08533507, study PRJNA380276) | Marine sediment metagenome, whole genome shotgun sequencing project. | reverse complement strand
GTGTGGGTACCAACCTGGTTGCCGCTTCCGCAGATAACGGTGTGGGTGTCCATGTCAACGAGGTACCGCTGATTTCTCCGCGTCTGTTTGAAACCGAAAAAGGGTATTTCATCGTGAGTGCAACCAGAGAAGTCCGGTTACGCCAGATTGCTTGCGAGTTTACGACTTTAGTCATTATTTTTATAATTGACTCTAGGCCACTAAATATGAATCGCTGGCCAAAACATACAACCAGATAAGGCACAGGTCAACGAATAAGTTTCATAAATAGACCACTAAAAGGGAACCCGAGCACCAAAAACGCTATACTGCGCACCGGCAAATCCCGGAAACACAGTAAGCATGAAAACAGCTATCGTAATAGGCGCAACCGGTGTTACCGGCAAGTACATCACCAGTAATCTCCTGACGAATGATGCCTATGGGCAGGTCATCGTCTTTTCACGCAGGGCATTGGCCCAAAATCACCCGAAGCTGGTTGTGCACCTGGTCGACTTTGAGCGGATTGATGACTGGGCTCAGCTGATACAGGGCGATGACCTGTTCTCGGCACTGGGTACCACCCTCAAGCAGGCGGGCAGCAAGAAGGCGCAGTACAAGGTGGATTACACATATCAGGCCAATGTTATCGAGGCCGCCGCCACGAACGGGGTAAAACGTCTTTTTGTCGTTTCATCGCCCCAGGCCACATCCAGGTCACCTATCTTTTACAACCGTATGAAGGGCGAACTCGATGAATTCGCCGCTACACAGGGGTTTGCCACCCTGGTCTACTTCAAGCCATCCATCATAAAAGGGGACAGGCCTGACCACCGACTCGGAGAGAAGATCGGTGGCGCGGTGGTGGGAGCAGTCGCGAAATGGGTACCCGGGGCACAGAAGTTTCGCCCCATCACGGGCGAGGAATTGGGCACTGCCATCGTCAATTGCGCCAGCGGTGAACTCCCTGAGGGAACGCATACCTATGAGTTGGGCGAGATTTTTGGCTTACTGGCCGATTGAGCAGCTATCACAAGAGAAGACCAACATGCACGAAATAGTAAAAGAGTATTACGGCAAGACCCTGGGCGGCAGCGGCGACCTGAAAACCGACGCCTGCTGCACCGCAGACGCCATGCCGGACTACCTCAAGCCCGTTTTGGCCAAAATTCACGACGAGGTTTTGCAGCGCTATTACGGCTGCGGGCTGGTCGTTCCTGAGGCGGTAAAGGGGCTTCGCATTCTCGATCTGGGCTGTGGCGCCGGGCGCGATGTGTACGCGCTTGCCGGCCTGGTGGGAGAACAGGGATCGGTGGTTGGCGTGGATATGACCCCCGAGCAATTGGCCGTGGCCAATGCGCACCTGCAATACCATGCGGATATCTTTGGCTATGCCTCACCCAACACGGAATTCCACCTGGGTTATATAGAACGCCTGGGAGAGCTGGGCCTTGCCGACAACAGCTTCGACCTGATTGTATCCAACTGTGTGTTGAACCTGTGCCCCGACAAGGCCGCCGTACTGCAGGAGGCCTGGCGCCTGCTCAAGCCCGGTGGCGAGATGTATTTCTCCGATGTCTACGCGGATCGGCGCATCCCCTCCCCGCTTCTATCCGACCCCGTACTTTATGGCGAGTGCCTCAGTGGCGCTCTGTACTGGAACGATTTCCTGCACATGGCCAAATCCGCCGGCTTCAAGGATCCGCGCCTGGCCAATGATCGCCCGCTGGGTATCGAAAATCGCGAGGTGCAGGAGAAGGTCGCCGGCATCCATTTTTATTCCGCTACCTGGCGCCTGTTCAAAGTTCCCACATTAGAGCCCGCGGGCGAGGACTACGGCCAGAGCGTGGTTTATCTGGGTACGATAGATCAACATCCGGATGCGTTTGAGTTGGACCAGCAGCACCGCATGGAAACCGGCAAACCCGTGACCGTGTCGGGCAATACCTGGCGCATCCTGTCGGCTACCCGCTTCGCACCTCACTTCGAATTTTTCGGCAACTGGGACACCCACCACGGCATCTTTGAAAGCGAGACTGACGGCCTGCCCTTTGCCACTAATGGGGCCCCATCGGCATCCTCCGACTGCTGCTAACGTCGTAGCAGCGGCCTGTTACCACGCGCCTCTGGCCGCGACGGACTACGAAAGCTCAGGTATCGCAGACCCAATCGATTTGGCCTGGGTTAGTCGCCCTCGGAGAGGGCTGCTACAGAGAGGGTGCCAATACACCGTTCAGGGTTTCCAGTTCTTATGCTCGATATACGCAGGTTCAGCTGCAGATTGTTGCAGGGCCTGATTGCCCAGCCACTCGAACCACTCCGCCCAGGAGGGTTGCTGTTGCTCTTCGCGCAGGTCTTTGATCCACTGACGCAGCTTTCTGGACATGGTGACAACAATGCCCCCCGCCAGATTCAGTACCAGGTCCAGGGGCGCGATGCGCTTATAGACCAGTAAGCCCATGGTTTCAAAGGATGTACACACCGTGATGGCTGCCTGCTCGTAGGCATCTCCCCGTTCTCGCAACTGCACCAGGGTGAGGCCGTCGGGTAAGGGCTGCAGTAGCGCGATCGCCCGGGCAAGATCCTGGCTGTAAAACGTTTGCGCCAGATTGATCGCCACCGCATCACGCTGCTGGCTACGCAGGTGCCGGATTTGTATCCAGCCAACAATCAAGCCGGTAACAATACTACCCGCACCGATGATCTCTGCAATACTGCCCCAGGCAGACAGCGTAAATTCCCCCATGACATTTACCCCCAATGGTAATTGACGACAACTCGCCAGACATTGAATAACAGCACTTTTCTGCTGTTTTTGAGCAACTTAACAAATATTGATGCGCACGGCACTATTATTGTCTAAGCTTACACCTGTGGCAGGGTGTGCTACGAGCATTAATAAGGCCGTCCGCCATGGGCAATGTGTAAACCCTTGAACAGCCTGGTACAGGCAAAACTGAGGCTATCAACCATGTCAGACACAGCCAACAAAATCGTTATGAATATGGACGATCAGAACGACGTGCGCCCTCAGCCCGAGGATATAGATATAGGGGCTGTGCGCCAGGATCGCAAGAACAAGCTGGCCGGCGCACTTCGCCTGTTTGGCAAACTGGGCTTCGACGAGGGGGTCGCGGGGCATATCACCGTGCGCGACCCGGAGTTGACCGATCACTTCTGGGTAAACCCCATGGGCAAATCCTTCAAGCAAATGAAGGTCTCAGACTTGCTACTGGTCAGTCATGCCGGCGAAGTGGTGCAAGGCAGCGGCCTGCTCAACGGCGCGGCGTTCACTATCCACTCGCAGATTCATATGTCCAACCCGGCGATTACCGCGGCGGCGCACTCCCACTCCGTTTATGGCAAGGCCTTTTCCAGCCTGGGCAAGAAACTGGATCCTCTCACCCAGGACAGCTGCGCCTTTTATGAAGATCACGTTTTGTTCGACGTTTTTTCAGGCGTGGTGCTGGACAATACCGAAGGAGAGAAGATGGCGGCAGCGCTGGGCGACTGCAAGGCGGCCATCCTGCAGAACCACGGCCTGATAACCGTTGCAGACAGCATCGACGCCGCTGCCTGGTGGTATATCACCCTGGAGCGCAGTTGCCAGGCGCAATTATTGGCGGAGGCCGCCGGCAGCCCAATACTGATCGAGCATGACGTCGCCCTGCAGACACGGGAGACAGTGGGTTCGGCACTGGCCGGTTGGTTTAGCTTTCAGCCCTTGTACGATGTGATCACCGCCGAACAGCCGGAACTTCTGGACTAGTTTTACCGGGCGCTTGCCGCTCTATCGGCCACCTGCTGACTGGCCAGGTATTCCTCATAGGTACCCTGGAAATCCACCAGTTCATGACCCTTGATATCAATCACACGGGTAGCCAGGGAGGAAACAAACTCTCGGTCGTGGCTGACGAAGATCAGGGTCCCGTCGTAGTGCTCCAGGGCCAGGTTGAGGGCCTCGATGCACTCCATGTCCAGGTGGTTGGTGGGCTCATCCAGCAGTAAAACGTTGGTGTCCATCATCATCAGCTTGCCAAACAGCAGGCGGTTTTTTTCACCACCGGAGCACACCTTTACCGGCTTTTTAAAGTCTTCGGATGAAAACAGCAGACGGCCCAGGGTGGCGCGGACAATCTGGTCACCATGGCTGGGTTTGCGCCACTGGCTCATCCAGTCGAACAGGTTCAGATCGCAATTAAAATCGGCAGTGCTGTCCTGTGGGCAATAGCCCAGTGTGGCGTTTTCCGCCCATTTCACCGAGCCATTATTGGCCATTATCTCATCGATCAGGCAGCGCAGAAAGGTGGTCTTACCCGCGCCATTCTCCCCGATCACGGCCAGTCTGGCCCCTGCTTCCAGAATGATACTGCCCTTCTCGAACAGGGACTCACCGTCGAAGCCGTGACCCAGGTGCTCCAGCACCAGAGCCTGGCGATGCAGTTTCTTTTCCTGCTTGAAGCGGATATAGGGGCTTACCCTGCTGGACGGTTTGATATCATCCAGCTTGATCTTTTCTATACGCCTGGCGCGGGAAGTCGCCTGCTTGGCCTTGGATGCGTTGGCCGAGAAGCGGCTGACAAACTGCTGTAAGTCGGCAATCTGCGCGCTCTTTTTGGCATTTTGTGAATGCAGGCGCTCGCGGGCCTGGGTGGACGCCCTCATAAAATCGTCGTAGCTGCCGGGGTAGACGCGCAGCTCACCGTAATCGATATCGGCCATATGCGTACACACGGCGTTAAGGAAATGCCGGTCGTGGGAGATGATGATCATCGTACACTTGCGCTCGTTGAGCATCGCCTCCAGCCAGCGGATGGTGTCGATATCCAGGTTGTTGGTAGGTTCGTCCAGCAGCAGTATGTCCGGGTCCGAGAACAGGGCCTGGGCCAGTAGAACCCGCAGCTTCCACCCGGGGGCCACTTCACTCATGGGGCCGTAATGCAGCTCCTGGGCGATACCGGCGCCCATGAGAATCTCACCGGCGCGGCTTTCAGCACTGTAGCCGTCCATTTCGGCGAACCGGATCTCCAGGTCGGCGACTTGCATACCGTCCTCTTCCGACATCTCAGGCAGTGCGTAAATGCGATCGCGCTCCTGCTTTACCTCCCACAACTCCTCGTGACCCATGATAACTGTGTCTACGACTGAGAATTGCTCAAAAGCGAACTGGTCCTGCTGCAGTACGCCCAGGCGTTCGTTGGGGGTGATGGACACATTGCCCGCCGTGGGGGCCAGGCTGCCATCCAGTATCTTCATGAAGGTGGACTTGCCACAGCCATTGGCGCCAATAAGTCCGTAGCGATTGCCATCGCCGAATTTGACCGAGATATTCTCGAATAAGGGCTTGGCGCCAAACTGCATGGTGATGTTCGCGGTAGAGATCAATTGCTTATTCCTGATATTTGAAGTGAGGTATTAAATGGTAGGCGCGTTGGCTGCGACCCGCTGCTCCCGGGTGTTTTTTGCCTTGCTCAGTTAAAAATTCATGCCTTTGCAAGGCAAAAAACACCCGGAAGCAGCTACCTTTTAAGTGCTCAATACGCTTAAGTATGACGCTCAATAGCTGCGCGGTGTGGGCGGAGCCACTTGAGGGCATGGGGTTCTAACCGAAAGTGGCTCCGCCCACACCACGCAGCGGGACTCACCCTACCTACCTGCAATTACTTACGTAAGCACCATTTGTGTAGCAACCAAAAAGCAGTTTTCCAGCAGGTCGCGTACTGTAATGACTTAGTGGCGCCAGGTCGAGCTTGATATGCGGTATTAATCCAATTCCTCGGCGTCGCGCATGCGCTCCTGGCGCTCCTGTTCTTCCTTGAGCGCTTCCTTGATCTCCAGCATCACCGCGTCCACATCGGCGCTGTGGGTATCCTCCTCCGCATTGCCGGTAAGCTCGATATCCGGGTGCAGGTTGCCCTCCTCGTAATGCTCCCAGATTTCCTGGGCGTAGCGGGTAGCGAGTAACTCCGGGGCGAACAGGCCGTAGTAGGCGGTCATATTCCCCACATCGCGCTCCAGCATGGCATGGGCGTTGTTATTGCCCGCCGCATTTACCGCCTGGGGCAAATCTATGATGACCGGGCCGTCTTCATCCACCAGCACGTTGAATTCAGACAGGTCGCCGTGCACCAGGCCGACGCAGAGCATGCGGGCCACGTACTGCATGACCAGGGCGTGGTCTTCCAGCGCCTGCTCGGGGGACATGGAAACATCGTTCAGGCGCGGCGCCACAGCGCCGTCCTCATCGGTAATCAACTCCATCAGCAGCACACCGTCGAAACAGCCGTAGGGCTGCGGCACCCGCACACCGGCACTGGCCAGACGATAAAGAGCATCCACCTCGGCATTTTGCCAGGTTTCTTCCTGCTGCCTGCGGCCGAATTTCGAGCCTTTTTCCATGGCCCTGGCGCGTCGGCTATTGCGTACCTTGCGGCCCTCGGTGTACTGCGCGGCCTTCTTGAAGCTGCGCTTGGCGGCCTCCTTGTAGACCTTGGCACAACGAATTTTGGAACCACAGCGCACCACGAAGACGTCGGCCTCCTTGCCGCTCATCAGCGGGCGGAGAACCTCGTCCACCAGACCGTCGTCTACCAGCGGTTGTATGCGCTTCGGGGTTTTCATCGCGCCGTTATACAGGACATTTACAACTTTCGCACCTTGAACTTGCGCCCCTTGATCTTGCCGTTGATCAATCGTCCCAGGGCCTTGTCCGCCACGCTGCGCTCGATGGCGACATAGGCGGCGTAATCCATCACCGTAATCTTGCCCACGGCACTGCCGTCAATCCCCGCGTCCCCGGTGAGGGCACCCAGAATATCGCCTGGACGGACCTTCTCCTTGCGCCCACCGGAGATGCACAGTGTGACGAAGGCCGGTGTGGGCATCACTTCACCCCTGGCGGTGACGGCCTCGATCGCTTCAAACTCCAGCTCGCGCCGCAGGTAGTCGCCAATGCTTTGCAACTTATGCCGCTCCGAGTCGGCGAACAGGCTGAGCGCCAGACCGGCTTTGCCGGCGCGCCCGGTGCGGCCTATGCGGTGTACATAAACCTCGGCATTGCGCGGCAATTCAAAATTCACTACCGCTGGTAAATCGTCGATATCCAGGCCGCGGGCTGCCACATCCGTGGCCACCAGTACGCTGCAACTGAGCTGCTTGAACTGGATCAGCACCTGGTCGCGGTCGCGCTGCTCCATATCGCCGTGCAGGGCCTGCGAGTGGATACCGGCCTGGTTGAGATGCTCACAGACATCACGGACCAGCTGTTTGGTATTGCAAAACACCACCGCCGCAGTGGGCCTGAAGTGTGCCAGCAGCTTCACCAGGGAATCCAGGCGTTCACTTTTCTGGCAGATAAAGAATTGCTGCTCTATTTGCTGCTCGCTGTGCAGTGACTCCACGCTCACCCGCTGCGGCGACTGCTGGAAGCGCCCGCTCAATGACTGGATATCGTCAGGGTAAGTCGCTGAAAATAAGAGAGTTTGTCGGGTTTTTGGTGTTTTCTCTATGATTGCCTCTATATCGTCGATAAAACCCATCTCCAGCATGCGATCCGCCTCGTCCAGCACCAGCGTATTGACCCGGCCAATGGACAGCGTTTCCTTGCGCAAATGATCCTTTATACGGCCCGGCGTACCCACCACGATATGTGCCCCATGCGCCAGTGACCCGATTTGCGGGCCGATGGACTGACCACCACACAGGGTCACCACCTTGATGTTCTGCTGGTAACGGGCCAGGCGCCGGATTTCACCCGCCACCTGGGTCGCCAGTTCCCGGGTGGGGCACAGAATCAGCGCCTGTGTGCCAAAGTCCCGGGGGTTGAGCTTGTTGAGCAGGGGCAGGCCAAACGCCGCTGTTTTACCGCTGCCGGTTTTCGCCTGGGCGATCAAATCCCTGCCGTCCAGAGCCAGCGGCAGGGCTTGTGCCTGAATTGCGGTCATTTCCAGATAGCCGAGGCTGTCCAGATTGCTCAGTTGGGCGGCTGGCAGTGCCAGGGTGGAAAAAGACAAATTACTCACGTTGGGGCCGTTACAGGTAGGGTAATCAAGGGGCGGCAGTTTAACAGACTAGCTGCTTCCGTTGTTGACTTACAGCCTGTCGGGCAACTAATGTTGACCACAGTGCACGTTCGTTAACAAAGCGAGTAAGGGAGCCGTAATATGGCCAACAGACAATACAGCCGCCGCCAGATTCTGCAGTATATGACCACCCTGGGCATTCTCAGCGCCCTGCCCGCCAGCGTACTGGCGCAAATCATTACCAAAGCGCCGCCACACAGCCCCTTCGGCGCCGACTCCACTGCTGAGGAAGTAACCGAGGGTCTCGATTTGAGCGGGCTGACCATCGCCATCACCGGTGCCAACTCGGGGCTGGGCTACGAGACCATGCGCGTGCTGGCCATGCGCGGCGCCCACGTAATTGGCATCGCGCGCACACAGGCGAAAGCGGACAAGGCCTGCGGCAGTATCAATGGCGAAACCACACCCATGTTCCTGGATCTGGCTGACTGGGACTCTGTGGTGGTCTGCGCCGAGCGCATCCGCGCCATGAATATTCCACTGGATGGCCTGATCACCAATGCCGGGGTCATGGCCCTGCCGGAACTGGAGTTGGTAAACGGGATAGAGCGGCAGTTTGCTATCAACCAACTCGGCCATTTCATATTGATCAACCAGCTGAAAGAGACGGTGCTGGCCGCCCCCCAGGGCCGCTTTACCCTGCTCAGTTCCAGGGCTCACAGACGTGCCGAAAACGGCATTGAATTCGACAACCTGGACGGCAGTCAGCACTATGAGCCCTGGAATGCCTACGGTGTATCGAAGCTGGCCAATGCCCTGTGTGCCCGGGAACTGGCGCGACGCATCTCCGATACCAACGCCACAGCCAACAGCGTACACCCCGGGGTAATCCGGACCAACCTGGTCAAGCACCTGCCCACCTGGCAGCAGTGGGCGGCCAAGTACCTGGGGTGGGCCTTTATGAAGTCGATTCCCGAGGGCGCGGCCACTACTTGCTATGTGGCCACCAGCCCGGACCTGGTGGGTGTGCGCGGCTTCTACTTCGCCGACTGCAATATCAGTGAAGGAGAATCATCCTACCTCTATGACGATGCCCTGGCGGCGAAACTGTGGATTGTGTCGGAGCAGCTGACCCGGGATTATCTGCCGATGAGCCGGACAGCCTGAAAACCAGAAAAATCGGAGGAGTTGCCCCGCGTTCCGGGTATGAAGCCACTCGCGCTTGAAACCCCATGCACTCAAGTGGCTCCATCCGCACCGCGCTGTTACTGAGTGCCATACTCAAGCCTATTAGGATGCTGCCGCAGGTCGCTGCACGGTCAGTTCATGCCGGCCAACAAGCCGCAAAAATGACTTGATACAGATCATATGGTCGCTAATAAGTGCATATTACCAGGCCAGAGAACTGGCAGAACAGCAAAATACCGACTAGATTGGATAATAAACGCACGCGTTAATAAAGAGCGTTGGGGTCGATGGTTCTTTTACTGTCAGTCGGCGCCACAAGCATCAAGATCAGAAAGTGAGCGCACAATGAGACGGAACAATGGGAAGAGCAAGGTCATGTATGGCATTTCGCGTATCGACGATGATACCTACCGAACCCATGCCTGGCGTGTCAGCTTGTGTCGGCGGGGTGAGCGCCACGTAAAAAACTTTGCCGACAAAAAGCTGGGGGGCAAGGGTCGCGCACTGAAAGAAGCCAAACTGTATCGTGATACCCTGCTGCGCAAATACCCTCCCCTGTCACGCAAAGAATTCTGCACTACCCTGCGCAGCAACAACAAATCCGGCATCACCGGTGTTTACACCTATGCCAAGAGCTTCACACTGCGTGACGGCTCCATAAAGGAAAGCTGGTACTGGGAAGCCCACTGGCCGACCGATGAAGGCGAGCATGCGCACCAGTGTTTTCCCGTTAATGAGTACGGCGAAGAAACCGCGCGGCAATTGGCCATTCGCGCCAGGAAGAGGGCAATGCGGCGGCTGGATGGGGTTTTCTGGGCATCCGGCCGGGGCGTTGTTCAAAGCGAAACGGCTTAAGCAATTGGTGTTATTCGGGCGCGCTGGTACGCCCCCCGTGTACCCGCTCACGCAGAGTCTGCACCAGCTTGAAGAATATCGGCACCAGTATGGTGCCACCGATGGCCGCCATAAGGGCGCCGCCAAATATCGTCAGCCCCAGTGAAGAACGGCTGGCCGCACCGGCGCCGGATGCGATCACCAGCGGAAACACCCCCACCACAAAGGCCAGGATCGTCATACACACCGGGCGAAAGCGCAACCGGGCGGCCTCTACCGTGGCCTCCTGCAGGTCCATCCCCTCCACCTCGCGCAATGACTTGGCGAACTCCACGATCAGTATCGCCACTTTCGCCGCCAGCCCCAGCAACAGCACCATGCCGATCTGTCCGTACAGGCTCAGCGGCTGGCCCGCCACCGCCAGAGCGGCCAGGGCGCCTATCATGGCGATGGGCACAGACAGGATGATGGCGATCGGGGTGAAGAAGGACTCATACAGGGCGACCAGAAACAGGAAGGTGAACACCAGCGACAAACCCATGGCGATAGGCGCCATATTGCCCGACTTGCGTTCCTCATAACTGGAATCGGTCCATTCGAACTTGTAGCCGGGTGTCAGCACTGAGCCGGAAAGCTCTTCCATAACATCCATGGCCGCGCTCGAACTGTAGCCCTGCGCGGCATTGGGTTGACCGTTAATAACCGCTGAATCATAGGTATTGTAGCGATAAAGCACATCGGCGCCCTGCACCATGCGGGTTGTTATAAAGGCGCTCAGGGCGATTTGCTCCCCGGCATTATTTTTCACATAGAGTCCGGCCAGGTCTGTCTCTTTTTGTCGGTACTGGGCGTCCGCCTGCACCATGACCCGAAACGTCTGGCCGAACAGGTTGAAGTCGTTGACATAGTACCCTCCCATCTCGGTTTGCAGGGTGAGGAATATATCGTTGATGGCGATACCCAGGGTCTTGGCCCGGGTGCGATCTATTTCCAGCCATATCTGCGGATAATCCGCCCGGAAGGTGGAGAACGCGCGGGCGATCTCCGGGCGCGGGTTGGCGGCCATGAGCAGGCTCGTGGTCATGCCTGACAGGGCCTCCACGCCCTGGCTGCCGGTATCTTCAAGCACGTAGGAAAACCCGGCTACCGCGCCAAGGCCCGGAATCGCCGGCGCACCGAACACCAGGCTGCGCGCGCCGGTCATCTTGTTCAGTTCTGCCTGATATTTTTTCTGCAGGGCGAACTGGTGCTGGGCCGGGTCCTTGCGCTGCGACCAGGGCTTGAGTTTGACAATGATCATGCCGGCGTTGGACTGCAGTGCCGTGTTGAGCAGGCTGTAGCCGTTTACCATGAGAACATTCTCGACGGCCGGATCCTGCTGGAGAATCTCGCTGATGTCGTCCATTATCACGCCCGTGCGATTGAGTGATGCCGCCGCCGGCAGTTGCACATCGACCAGGAAGAAACCCTTGTCCTCGTTCGGGATAAAGGTGGTAGGCACTATGGCGTACAGGGCATAGAGCAGGGCGAATAATCCGGCGATGAGCACGCAACTCGCCACCAGGTGGCTGGCCAGCCAACTCACCAGTGCGACATAGCCGCGTGTCACCACGTCAAAACCCCGGTTGAAACCGCGGATCAGTATGTTGGGCGGGCGATCACTGTGCTTCATCAGCAACACGCAAAGCGCCGGGCTCAGGCTCAGGGCGTTGACCGCCGAAATCAGTACGGACACCACCAGGGTCACGGCAAACTGGGTAAACATCTGGCCGGTGATACCCGGCAACAACAGGGTTGGCCCGAACACCGCCACCAGCACCAGCGAGGTGGCCACGATGGGCGCCGCTACCTGTTCCATGGCCAGTTCGGTGGCGGGTCGGGCCGCCAGGCCGTCATCGTGCATCAGGCGCTCCACGTTCTCCACCACAAGGATGGCGTCGTCCACCACGATGCCGATGGACAGGATAATGGCGAACAGTGTCACCGTGTTAATCGTCATGCCCAGCAGGTACAGAACCGCCAGCGTACCGATTATCGACACGGGCACGGCGATAGTGGGCACCAGGGTGGCCCGGAAGTTCCCCAGGAAAACATAGGTAACCAAGATCACCAGGAGGATGGTGAAAACCAGGGTGAGCACCGTTTCTTCCAGCGAGGCATGGATAAACTCGGTGGTATCGTGCCCGACGACGTAGTCGATACCCTCCGGGAAATAGGCCTTGAGTTCCTCCATCTTCTCGCGCACGGCAGCCGCGATCTCCAGAGAATTACCCCCCGACAATTTGTAAATCGCCAGCAGCACACCGGGCTTGTTGTTGAACTCACCGTAGCCTTTGTAAACCTCTGACCCCAGTTCCAGCCTCGCCACATCACGCAGACGCAGTATGGAGCCGCGCTCGTCACCGCTGAGAATAATGTCGCCAAACTCCTCGGGGCTGACCAGGCGGCCTTTGGTCTTCAATACGTACTGGAATTGTGTGGAGGGCGGGTTGGGAGCGCCACCCAACTGACCGACCGCGGCCTGTACATTTTGCTCCCTGATAGCGGCCAGCACCTGGTTGACACCGATATTATTGGCGGCAAGTTTTACCGGATTCAGCCACACGCGCATGCCGTAGTCCAGGGCGCCGATGATCGTAGCCTCGCCCACGCCGGTCACCCGGGCCAGTTCCGGCTGCACGTTAAGGCTGGCGAAGTTGGACAGGAAAACGCCATCGAAACGGTCGTCAGGCGAGAAGATATTGACCACCATCAACATATCCGGTGAGCGTTTCTTGACGACAATGCCCCGCTGCCTCACTTCCTGCGGCAATGACGGCTCGGCCAGCGCCACCCGGTTCTGCACATCGACCTGGGCCAGGGAGGGATCGGTGCCTATCTCGAAGGTTATGGTAAGGGTGTAACCGCCATCACTGGCGGACTTGGAGGACATATACACCATGCCCTCTGCGCCATTCACCTGGTCTTCGATAGGCGCCGCCACCGCCTCCTTGACGGTCTCGGCACTGGCGCCCGGGTAATTGGTGCGCACCACGACCTTCGGCGCGGCGATATCCGGGTATTGGTCGACCGGCATTACCACCGCGGCCATAACGCCCACCAGGGTGATCAGCATGGAGATGACCAGCGCGAAACGCGGGCGCCGGATAAAGAATTGCGGGTTCATGGGCGCTCCCTGTCCGTTTTATCCTGTTACAGTGTATTACCGATAGTCGCCTTCATGCCGGGCGCCAACCTCTGCGCCCCCTCGATGATGACCCGGTCACCCGCATCCAGTCCCGAGCGCACCGCCCAGTCGGCGCCATCGCGCAGGCCCACCTCAATATTTTTACGGCGCACCATGTCCTCGCTGTCCATGACCAACACGAAATGCCCCTGCTGATCCTGTAGCACGGCTTTTTGCGGGACGAAGATGCGATCGATGGCCTTGATGGCCCGTCCGCGGGCAGTGACCGTTTGCCCGGGCAGCAGTAATCCGTCCGGATTGGGAAACAGGATTCTTGCGGCGATCATGCCGCGGGAGCTGCCTGAGGCGTGATCCCAGGCCTCGAATACACCGGGATAGGGGTACTCCCCCGCGCCGGTCAACTCAAGGGTCACTTTGAGTTCGGGGATATCCATACCCTCGGACTGGAGGTGCTGCCGCAACATCGTAAACCGGTTATACATGCCCAGTTCCACGCTGGCGGTAACGTAAATGGGGTCCAGTTGCGCCAGGTCAAACAGTGGCGTCAGCGATAGCGGGCCAACCTGGTTACCTATGGCCTGTCCGGGTTTACTGATGCGTCCGGCAAAAGGGGCGACTATTTTCGTTCGCTCCACCCTCAACTGGGCTGATACCAGTTCCGCCTCAGCCCGGGCGACAGCGGCACGTGAGGTTTCCACTGCGGCTTTGGTCTTGTCGTAATCCAGCGCCGAGATATAGCCCTTTGGCATCAGGTCCTCGGCGCGCGCCCAGTTGGATTCAGCCTGTAGCACGCCGGCCTTCGCAGATTGTAACTCGGCCTCATTAGATTTGAGCTCCGCCTGAAACTTGGCGTCATCGAGCTCGACCAGTAGCTGCCCCTGCGCAACCATATCGCCAGCCGTGAAGTGATTAGCCGTCACGGTAGTACTCACTTCCGGTTTAACCCTGGCGCTCTGGACTGCCTCGACAAGAGCGGGAAGTTCAAATTTGGGGTAGACGCTGCGCATCTGGGCCACCATCACCGCCGAGCCGGACAACATCACAGGCGTGGGCCCTTTATCCGCGGTAGCCGCCTCATCCGTCGACTTGCCGCAACCGGCGAGTACGCCAACCATCAGTACTGACAGAACCAGTTTGTAACCAGAATTCATCGAATATTCCCCATGCTGCACGATATTTTTAGATGATGCGATACGACTGCCATAAGCCGCGATAAGCAACGTGTTCATCCATACATGAATGACACTTACACAAGCTCATTTGACACAGGTTTACATGTAGCAGCCCTCTCCGAGGGCGACCGGACCTGAGCCAGAGTGGCCTGTCGCGGCCAGAGGCCGCTGCTACAGGTGCCCAAACCAAGCACAAACAGCTTAAGTAAGTGCCATTCAATTATAGACCTCAATTTAGCATTACGAGTTGGTTTATACACCCTATTTTAATACCCTCCCGCAGCAGCGCGCTATTAACTCTGCGGCTATTCACACCGACTTCTAATCCTGCGACAGCTGCTGGAACAGCTGTTGGTATGCCTGGTTATTCGGCGCGATTTCCAGCAGCGTCCTGACGTAAGCGAGAGCCTTGTCGCGCTGACCCAGCTCCGCGTTGTAGTTGGCGAGAGCCGTTAATACTTCCTGGTTGCGCGGTACGCTGCGCAGCAATGCCTGCAACTGCACGATAGCCTCCCGGGGCTGCCCCAGGTCGTGCAGGGCTATAGCGTAGATAAAGCGGTGCCGGGTACCCATGCTCTCCAGCGCCGCCGCCTGTTGCAAATACTCCAGGGCTTTTGCTGAGTTTCCTGTACGCGTTTCCAGCAGCCCAAGGGAATGCAAAGTCGCGCCATTGTCCGGGGCGATCGCCAGTGCCTGCAATAGCAGCTGCCGCGCATCATCATCCCGTGACTGGGCGCGCAACAAATCCGCCAGGTTGAGGTAAGCCGGCAACAATTGCGGGTTGAGATAAAGGGCCTCGCGGTAGGCGGCCTCAGCCGCGGGCAGGTCGCCCCGGGTCACATAAAACACACCCAGTTGCAGTTGCACACCGGGCATGTCCGCGTGTTCCCGCTGGATACGCACGTACTCGCCAAACAGCGCGCGCAATTGTTTTGCCTGCTGCGGTGTCACCTGGTCCAGGGGTACGCCGGCCAGGGACATCGCCACCTCCATACGCACCGAGGTGATGTCATCATCGAACAGGGGCTGCAGTAACTGCAGCCGCTGGTGCAGCGGCAAAAACTGCAGGGCGCGCACGGTACTGACACGCAACAGTGGGTCATCGTCGTACAGCATGGTGGTCGCGGTTTGCAGCGCATCCCGGCCACCGACCTCCCCCAGCGACTCCATGGCGGTAGCGCGCCAGATGGGTGCCACACTGCTATCATTGGCCAGCTGCGCCAGCGAGGGCAGCGCGCGACTGTCGCCCTGGTCGAAACGCGCGAAGGTGCGCGCCGGGTGGCTGCCGGTATCCCGGAACTGCACACCCCAGTCTCGCAAGGCATCCAGCGCCCAGGGCGCGTCCCGGTCCCGGTGACATTGGTTACAGGCATTGGGCGTACCCATGACGATGCTCAGGTCCGGGCGGGGTATACGCATACTGTGATCCCTGCGTGGGTCAACACCCATGTAGGTGGTCTCCGGCATATGGCACTCAGCGCACTGGCCGCCAGCGGAGCCCGCATTGTGGTGGTGATGTTCAGTTGTATCGTATTTTTGTGGCTGGTGGCACTGGGCGCAAACACCATTACCGGGAGCGCGCAGTGCCAGGCTATGGGGCTCGTGACAATTGCTGCACACCACACCGGCCTGGTGCATCTTGCTCTGTACAAAGGAACCGTACACATAGACCTCGTCGCGAATTTGCCCGTCGTGGTAGTACAACGGCGATTGCGGCAGCGACAGACGGTGGGTGTCCAGCAGATCCGCGCCGTATTGGTAATCCCCCAGGGTGCCGCGGCGAGCGTGGCAGCGACCGCAGTTGTCAATCTGTGCGCGCGATTGCAACGCTGAACGACGCTTCGCTATAGTCTTACCCTCCGGGAATGCCCATTCACCGCGCTGGGCCAGGGCCGTCGGAAAGCCTCCATTGGCCGCGGTTTTTAATTGTTCTTTGCGCGCCAGTTCCAGGTGTTTCTCGCCGGGTCCATGGCAGGCTTCACAGCTGACATCCACTTCTTCAAACGTGGTGGTAAACGAGCGGCTCGAGGCATCGTAGTTTTTCCTGAGGTCTGTGCTGTGACATTCCGCGCAGCGGGTATTCCAGTTCTGGTAGGGGCCTGTCCAGTGCAGCGGATCCTTGTGATCAATCACCTCCTCGGGATACAGGTGGTACCAGCGCTGCCCGCCTTCGGCTTCGGGACGACTATCCCAGGCGATACTCAGGGCCTGCAGGCGACCGCGGGACAGTGGCAACAGAACCTGTTGCAACGGGTACACACCGAACACGTAACTCACCGGAAAGTCGGTCAACTCACCGTCCTCCCCGTCGGTGCGCACCATGAACTTCTCACCGTCGCGGAAAAAGCGAGTGGTGATACTGCCATAGGTGAAACTGGCGTCGTCAAAATCACCCAGCACGGTATCGGGGGTGGGTAACTGCATGGCCAGGTCGTGATGCGAACCCTGCCATAAAGCGTATTCGCTGGCATGGCAGTTTTTACAGGTATCGGAGCCGGTAAAGGCGTGGCCGGCGGCACTATAAGTCAGCAGTGCGGCCAACAGTATTCTGGAAAACAACAAGCTGGGATAACCTTATAAAACCGGGAGGCTCACATTACCCTATCTGCCGGAAATACAGAACCTCGCAGTGATGACACGGCCGCCGCATAACCAAATTCTACTGTAGAAGCGGTCTCTGAGGGCAGCCCCGCTTTATCGCACCGCGACGCCTCTGTCCGGAATAAAGGGGACGCTACCCTTTGGTGCTTAGTCGGTAACGATCGAAACTACCTACTGGCAACAGTATTTTGGGGAAGGGTAGCGTCACCGCTTTAGTTACATCCTACTGTAGCAGCGGTCTCTGACCGCGAGGGGTCATGAAAATCTGATATTACATTCCGGTCGCCCTCAGAGAGGGCTGCTACAGAGAGCAGTGCTACTTAGGAAACAGAAATGTCGCTGTCAATTGGAAATCCCACTGGGCGCCAAACTCCGGCTTTTCCACATTGTAGTAATAGGCCATCCTGGCGTTGATCGCCTGCTTGCCCCAGTGGAACACCCGGCCCACGCCGCCGCCGACCGGAATGGTCCACTGGTCGCTGCTCTGATCCGCCTCCCAGTTGGCGGTGATTACCGGCTGAGTGGTCAGGTACCAGCCTCCACCAAGTTGTAGTTCGCATGAAGGGCTGGGCCACCAACAGGCTGATATCGGCATCGGAGCCGTCGTGCGAGCCGGCGAAGTCCCAGATCTGGAGACAAGGCCGCCGACACCCAACGCCCCGGCATGCTCAATGCGACGGCGCGGACCGGCAGCCCAGTTCTCATTGCCCAGCACCTCGTCGGTGTGTGTGGGTATCTGCACGAAGGCGCACCCCAGATCACCTTGCCGGGTTTGACTGGCGATATAAAGCCCTGGTAGGTGGTATCTCCCAGGCCGTTCTGGCGGTTGGGACCACCGGAATACCCGGCTGGGACACGAGGGCATGATCGCGCGGTGGATGAGGTTCCAGTTTTCGCCAATAGCCACCGGCAGCACCGGCTTGATATTCAGCACATGCTGCTTGCCGTTGTTGGGACCGAACTCACCGTTGAAGTTGTACTCAAAGGCACACTGATCATCTTCGCCACCGGGTTCTGGGACTTCTTGGCCAGGGCTTCTGACATCCGCGTCCGTCACGGCGGCCATCGATGGCATCGCCAGACCGCGGCGAACAGGCCGCAGGCGAAACACCGCGGCGCTATTGGAAAAACTCGCTGCTTGCATAGTAATCATCCTTTTCACGAAGAAGGTCTGGTAACGCTGGAGCGAATTGTATACCAAAAAAAGTGTCAGCTCAGTCAATGCCGGCATGGGAAAAAGCGCCCCCTATATAATCGCACCATATCACCACTGGGGTTTGGAATCGGGAAAAACAAGCTTTCTTTCGCTGCGCCCGATCCTGATTATTTGTATCGATCTGTCATCGCGCAAGTAAACAATTCGAAAAGGAGAATGTATAAGCTCACGAATATGTCAGAAGAATGGGACGGCGAGAGTCTTTGGCATGATTGACAACTTTGCCGGGATTAATTTTGAGATCTGAAAGAGGAACTATGTCTTCAGAGAACTTTGTAGGCGTCGCAACTACCTCACACGGCTGAAAAGACCTGTTTACAGCTGCTGTCAAATAGGAAGAAAAGAGGGACGCCCCCGGAATTCATCGGTCGAATGAATTCATCGACCCTACACTGTGAGTGCGCCAACCGTCCTCTCAATCGTCCAGAATGCGGCCACCCCGCCGATGGCATAGGGTGTAGCGCGCGCCAGGGTAAGGGCCGAATGAGTGTGAATGCGATGCAGGCCCGCCAGCAACAGCGACACGGCGCAGACAAACAGTATCTGCCCGGTCTCCACCCCGACATTGAACATCAGCAGCGTCAGCGGCACTTCATCGGCGGGGATACCGATCTCGGACAAGGCCCCGGCGAAGCCCAGTCCATGCACCAGGCCAAAGGTAAACGCCACCAGCCACGGAAAGCGCTCCGATAGAGTCAATTGTCCCTGGTTCTTATGCACGACTTCCACCGCCAGCATTCTGGACGATTGAGAGGACGTGAGTGCGCCAACCGGCCTCTCAATCGTCCAGAATGCGGCC
>PVMK01133351.1_pt1 | contig 18997 bp, 23 predicted proteins | sample 1853481 | NCBI WGS metagenome assembly PVMK01 (sample SAMN08533507, study PRJNA380276) | Marine sediment metagenome, whole genome shotgun sequencing project. | reverse complement strand
TTAAATCTCCTTTAAGCTGGAGTCCGGGCTTAGCCACGGCCAGGTTCTCAATGGAGAGCACAATCATCTTTTCGTCAGCCCGTAGCGCTCCACTCAACGCCAGCTTTTCCATGGAGCTCTTATGACCGTTGCGGTGAAGCGTCAAGTCGGAAACAGAGCCCTGCAGCTTTGCCTGTAACGGCCCGGAACCCACAGCGTCCAGATCCAGTTCCAAGGCTAAGTTCTTGAACAAACCGAGAGTCTGCTTGCCTTGATTGAGAGTCAAGGTGCCGTTGCTGATAACCAGGGCCAGATCGGGTGCGGCCTTTGCCAAAGGTTCCAACCCTTTTGTTAAACTGTTTCGCAGGGTCGAGGAAGTGAAGGCTGAAGGAGGTTCTTCTTTACCGGTATGTGCATCAGCAAGGTTCAAGACAACCTCAGGGACTCCAGACAAGCTTGGCAAGTCGCACCTGAGCGGTGAGTAGAGCTGAAAGGTCCGGGTAGACCTGGATAGCGCCGACGGTCCCTTGCACCTTATCAGGATGTCGAGTTTGATTTGACGAAGGTAATTGATGGCCGGGCAAAAAAGAAAGCTCAGCTTGCTGAACTCGACCTTTCCGCCAGTCTGCTGCTCGATGAGTGGTCTGCAGCGTGGCCTTCAGAGCGTCGGAGTCAATGAGCTGAGGCAAGACCAGCAACAAGGCCGTTACCACTGCTACACAGGCCAACAACCAGTATGCAATGCGTTTGCGTGGAGCGTCATAGGTTCCTGAATGACCAGAGTTATGATGCGTGCTCTTAAGAATTAAAGCACAGACACTTCAGGGCGCAATGTGTAACAAAGCGGGTAGTCCTCGTCAACAAATCAACCGCTATGCACTGAAAGCACATAGCGGCTGATTTAATACTTCTTGAAGCTGACTTGACTGGTACATGGTACTAACTATTTGGCAATCTCCATGTCCCGCTTCGCCGTGTAGAGCATGCGGACCAGGTACCGTACTCAAAGGTGAGCCGGTCCGGTAGTAACGGAACGACTGTCCTGATGGCGTTTATCGACAGCGGCAACTGCCAGAGAAGACCAGAGTCGTCGTGTCGTCATCAATCCAGGCCGGCGGGCCGAGCATACAGCGAAGGCCACCGCATCGGTGACCAGGCCGGTCGTGTCACGCAGGTTGGACGGACCGAAGATCGGCAGGACGATATAAGGGCCATGGCCGACACCGTAGTGCCCGAGCGTCTGGCCGAAATCCTCAGCCTGGCGCTCCATAGCCCCAATGGTGGCCGGGTCCCACAGCCCGGCGATGCCGACCGTCGTGTTCACGACAAAACGCGCCAGAGTGACGCCGGTCCGCTTGAACTTCACTGCAGCAGGTTGTTGGTGAAGTTGTTGAACTCGTAGACGTTGTCGACAAAGCTCGAGACCCGGTCTTCGGCATGTAGTCCGGCATGATGAATTCGTAGGTGTTGACCACCGGCAAGATAGAGGAATTTGTCGAAGTAGTAGTTAAACGTGTACGCCCGCCGGTTGAACCCTCGAGAGGTCGTAGATATCAGCGCGATAAACAACTGATTCCTCTACCAGGGTAGTATCTCCGCCGTGTGCAGCGGTGTCCCAAAGTCGGCGGTCTGCTTCGGGTGACGCTGCAGCCCGAGGCGAACAGCACGCACAGGATGCGTCAGCGCCAGCAGGAGCATGCGCAAATCTTATTCTTGTGGTCGTCATTATCATCCCCTCCCTTAATTCTGATTGGATGCTTGGACGACCATGGCCGTCACGTTGTCGGATAGGCCATGTTGCCGCAGTGGCCGCCGTGCGGAAAATCGTGCGCACGGCTGCCGAAAAGCTGGCGCAGGTAGTCGACCTCGCCAGGGAGCAGGATGATATCGTCATCTCGTTGCCGTAATCAGGCCGAACTTCGGCGACGTGCGCAGATAGTCCTCGATGTAACGCAGGCTCGTCATGCGCAACCAGATCGGCGCTCGGTGAGGCTGGGGTTCTGTGCCTGGAAGTACGGCAGGAAGAGGCCCTTGAAGTAATCGGTACGAACGAGAGACGGGTCAGCAGACCCTTGCATATCTGCTCGGCCGGTCATGCCGTCGTCAGTCGACCCCTTTGGGACGATACGTAGCCGCCTTGGTCAACACATCGCTGGTACACAGGCCATGTTCTGCGAAGAGATCCTGAAGTCAGCTGCGATCAGGGCCGCACGGTGCGTCGCTCGTCGGCTTGCGGTACTTGAAAGCCTGGTAGAGGAACTGGTCGTTGAATTCAACGTGGTCGCCATGGACATAGCATCGGTCAGAGCAGTGATGAGCCTGCGTGTAGAAGGCATTGAAATTGTCCACACCGCGGGATAGGTGTCCACCAGCATCTTGTCGAGGACCTGGACCGAGTTGTAAAGACTGACCGGTGGATTGATCAACAGGACACTTGCGGAAGTTGAACACCCTATCCTTTTCATCAGATCTTCATCCAGCTTGGCGATGAACGCCGACTGGCCGCACCGAGGCTGTAGCCGGTCAGGAAGAATCAGTGACCTCCACCTCTTCTGCAACTTCTCCCAGATTGACTGCATGACCTGGTAAAGGTCGGAAGAGTCTTCCTCCAGGTGGCCAGGCACGCCGCTGGTCGAAGCCGCAACGATAAAGTTCGGATGGGTCGGCGAAGAGAGCGAGATGCAACATGGTAGCCGGCCTGGTAGAAGGCCTTCTGCATCACCTGCATCTTGGCGCTCTGAAAGCTGGCCCCGGTTCCGGCTACCAGGAAGATCAGAGGGCCGGACCTTTCTGCCGCAGGTAGGAATAGCGCAGCTCATCGAGGTTCCAGAGAATGCCCGGACCTTGCGCTCGGGAACATCTTGACGGTATCAAACTTGAGAGGCACCTCTTTGGGCAGTGCATATTCATACTCTGCCGGTGTGCCAAGAACCGTCGCAACATAACGGTCCGCGAAGGGATAGTCGTACGCATGAGCCAGAGTGCCGCTCAGCATCAGCAGGCAAATGCAGACACCCAGCAATCGATTGAATTGTTTCAGCATATCTCCTCCTTAAAGTTTTAGAACCCAGTGGGTAGAACACAAATGTGTGTATTATAACATGGTTTTACGGCCCGGCTAGATTAAAAGGTTGTAGCCAAAAAGGGAAAACAGGCTATTGGGTAGATTTGGGCGTGAAATGCTAGAAGTGGGTCGAATGATCACCAGAAGACAGAGGCTCCAACAACGAAAGAGTCTGAATCAAGTCCCGTAGATTCCTGGGTGCGGGTGCCAACGTAGGCTGTTTTGAACCCCAGATGTCGATTGATGGGAAAACCGAAGGCGAGCGCCCAAGCCAGATTCTGCTTGAGATCGTCTTTTTTTGTTCCATCTACAGTGGATTTGCCTCCATAGTTATATCCGGCACTCGCACTCGCCCAGATTCCTGGACGAAACGCATATATGAGATGTCCATGAATTGAATAAAGAGGGTCCTGCTCCAGCTTTTTACCATTATAAAAATCAGTATTATCGGAGTATAACGTGACAATTCCTGTTGCTTCAATCGACCATTTACCGCGAGTGTGTACAACCCCGAACTGAGGACGGAAAGTAAAACGATTGGAACCGAGATTTATCAGCTTATCGTCCATGTAGTCACCGGTTGGTAACTGTACAGAAAGAGCCGCGCCAACGATGGTTTCAACCTCCGTCGCGGCCCGATATTCAGCATATTCCTTGCCCTGTAATGGTGGCGCCCCGTACAGGTTAATTGCGAATCGCACTATGGTATCGGTCCATCCACTCCGCTTGATCGACTTGGGAGTGCCGTCAAGGAGCCCGGACCAACGCCCTTCCTGGTAGGCTTGCAAAATGCCGATCCGTGCCGTTTTCTCGAAAAGCGAGAAGGATCGGATATATTTTGCAAACCAAGTGTCCATCTCCATATCCACATTTTCTATCTTGAGGACAGGATCAAAACCAATATCCGCTTCAGTGTAGGCATACCCTGAACCGAAAAAGTTCGTATCAATCGGAAGATGGGCCCATCGCCTGGGTTCTAACTCCTCAGACAGGCACGGAGAGGCGAAAAACAACAAAAGTTGAATAAGGAGACAACCCCGGACAAAACTATTCACAAATCACACGCTGTAAACAAAACATTTACACCTCTCTGCGAACACTAGATATCAGAGACTGCAAGCAATACAAAACAATAATTTAGATATTGTTTCTAAAGCAATACTTTAGGTTTTTACATCACAAGAAACATAAAATATCAGCCGAGCCAGCTAAGAGCCTTTTGCAGCCGCGTCACAACAGCATCCTTACCGAGCACAGCAACCACATCATAAATACCCGGGCTGACAGTGCCGCCAGTTAACGCTACACGCACGGTTGGACCGATCTTGCCAAGCTTGAGACCACTCTCCTCCATAATAGACTTAAACGCATCTTCAACATTCTCAAAAGTGTAATCAGTCTGCGCCCCGAGATGCTTAATCAACAACTCCAACACCCCGCGTTTTTCTTCGTTGAGAAACTTTGCAGCGGCTTTTTCATCGTAAGCAACCGGTGCCTCGAAATAGAAACGTGCCCCATTGGCCATTTCGACCAGGGTCTTGGCGCGATCCTGCAGGGTTTTGACCACCGCTGTCATATCTGGACCGTTGTTGACCGTAACCCCCTGCCCCTCAAGAAGTTCGGCGACCAATCCGCCCAGACGCTCAGGCTCACCGGTCTTGATATAGTGCTCATTCAACCACAACAACTTGTCCGGGTTGAACACTCCGGCGGAACGACCGACATTATCAAGGTTGAACTTCTCAATCAGATCAGCCATGGAAAAGATTTCTTCGTCACCGGACGACCAGCCGAGACGCACCAGGTAATTGACCATCGCTTCCGGCAGATAGCCCATTTCCCTGTAGACCATCACCGATGTAGCGCCATGACGCTTGGAGAGGCGCTTCTTGTCGGCACCCAGGATCATCGGAACATGGGCAAACTCCGGGACTTCATAGCCGAGAGCCTTATACATCGGGATCTGACGTACAGTGTTGTTGACATGATCATCACCACGGAGGACCAGGTTGATTCCCATCTCGGCATCATCGATGACGACGACGAAATTGTAGGTCGGGTTGCCGTCGGTGCGCTGGATAATCAGATCATCAAGTTCTTCATTTTCGACCTTAATCGTACCTTTGATGCGGTCAACAAAAGAGGTGCTGCCTTCCTGAGGGGTTTTAAAGCGAACCACGAAGGGCTCATCAGGTTGATCGGAACGCTCTCGGCAGGTGCCGTCGTAGCGTGGTTTACCACCGGTTTTCATTATTGCTTCACGCTTGGTACTCAATTCGTCCGGGGTGCAGTAGCAACGATAGGCCAGACCCTTGTCGAGCAGCTCATTGACTTTGCTCTTGTAGAGATCGTAGCGCTCCGACTGGTAGAAAGGACCCTCGTCGTAGCTGAGGCCCAGCCAGTCCATCGCCTGCAGGATGGCATCGACCGATTCCTGGGTAGAACGTTCCACATCGGTATCTTCGATTCTCAGTACAAAGGTGCCTTGCTCTTTGCGAGCCAGCAGGTAATTGAACAAGGCGGTGCGAGCGCCACCGATATGCAGAAAACCGGTTGGACTCGGGGCAAAACGAACACGTAAATCAGACATTTATAGCTCCATGGATGAGGCTGTTGATTGTAAAAGGTGAAAAGTGAAATGCAAAACCAAAAAGCGTAACGCAAAGACGCAAAGATAAAAGATAAAGGCGCAAAGGGTAAACCTAAGAACCTGATGATCTTTGTAAAAGGCTTAAAAGACTTTTGTAGAATCTATAAGCCTGTTGTTTCATTGTTTTGTTTTACCATGATCCCAGCCTTTAAGCTTTTCCTTTGCGTCTTTCTTCACCCTTTGCGTCTTTGCGTTACGCTTTTGCCTGTATGTAGGCCCAAATAAAAAGGTCACATTGAGTGACCCGTTTTATACCGGAATTTAGTCGATGTGGCAAGGCTCAGTAGATACGCACCCCGGCATAACCAACTACCTCGGATTGATCACCGGTTACATCACCGGAATTACTATAAGCAACCAACTCTGCATTGGTCGCACCAAGGGCAAGTGCGGCCTGCAGCATGACTACGGTCGGCAAGACTCCACACATGGAAATACTGTTCTCCTGAACCACGTCATAGAGCCCTGATGGATCAAGAGCGAAAACCTTGTCCAGAGCCATGAAGTCCTTTTTACGAGCAACATTTCCCGCTTCATAATGCGTCATATCGGTACTGGCGACGATGAGCGGGGTGCTACCGGGAGGGGTCTTGCTGCGTGATGAAACAGCACGCGCCAGACCGTCGCCGAATTGCAACAGGGTCTCCAGTGGCATACGGCTGATGCAGACAGGGACAATGCTGACATCAGGAGCCCGACATTGCAGAAAAGGCAATTGTACTTCGAGTGAATGTTCAAAACTGTGGGCAACCGAATCTTCCGCTGTCATTGGGCACTCAGTCAGTATTCGTCTGGCCAGGTCAGTCGATATCTTTGTCTGCCCCAGAGGAGTTTCCCAGGCACCGCTGGCATAGACAGCAGCCATGTGGCCACGGCCGTGATGGTTCGGGCCGAGAATAATGACTTCGTCGGGGATTTTTACAGCAGAAAAGGTTTGGCCGGCAACACCACCAGAGTAGATATAGCCGGCATGAGGCGACATCAGAGCGATGGCAGGCTGTTCGGAGACCGCTGTCGGCACCAGTGCTTCGACTGACTTGCGAAGTTTTTCTTTTTGCCCGGGGTAGAATTGTCCGGCAACTACAGCTGGGCGCAACATAAACATCCTCCTGAAATAGGGGATCAGATAAGCCAAGCGCTATAAATCATGCGTAAACCAACGAGGACCAGTAAGGCAGCGAAGACCTTTACAAGTTTATCATGTGCTACACGACTGGCAACATGAACACCCAGACGGGCCATGCCGATTGAAAATGGTGCCACCAGGGCGAAAACCAGATAATTGACGTAACCTAGGGAAAATGGCGGCAGAAGCTCGGCCCCCCAGCCATGAAACATATATGACAAGGCACCAAATAGAGAGGCGACAACAATCAGCGCACTCGAGTTGCCGACAGCAAGATGGATCGGGAAACTAAGGACTATCACCATCAGGGGTACTGCAATGACGCCACCACCAACACCGAAAAAGGCGCTGAAGACACCGCCGGCAAAGCCGACAGCAACGAGTGGGCGGGACAGCACATCATCACCACGTGTTGGAGGCAGACGCGGACGAAATAATAGGAACTGGAGAGCGACCAGGAGCTGCATGGCTCCGAACAGACCTTTAAGCCATTCCCCACTAAGGAGCGAAGCAAGCCAGGCACCACAGAGTGAACCGAAAAGACCCACCAAGACAGAGATAAGCCACCTGGTGCCATTCGACATTGCCGTGTTTGCGATGACCGAGGGTGCTGCTGAGAGCTGTTGGTATGATCACCGCAAGGCTGGTACCTAAGGCGGTATGCACCAGCACCTCGGGAGCGAAACCGGCAGACTCAAACGCCCAGAGAAACAGCGGGACAAGGATAATCCCGCCACCAATGCCGAGCAGACCAGCCAGGAAACCTGCCAGGTTACTCAGGATGACAAAGATGAGTATGGTCGCAATATCGAATGAACCCATAGTTAGCCGTTGCTTATGGAATCAGAACTGTCGATCCTGTCGTTTTGCGTGCTTCAAGATCATAGTGAGCCTGTACCACACCATGAAGAGGATAAGTCTGGTTGATCTCAATCTTAACCGCGCCCGAGATAACGACGTCAAACAATTCGGCAGCACTGGCGAGCAGATCCTCACGCTTGGCGGTATATGCCATCAGCGACGGCCGAGTCAGGAAAAGGGAGCCCTTTACGCCCAGGATTCCAGGATCGATAGGTTCCGGCTTCCCTGATGACTGACCAAAGTATACCAGCATGCCCAGCGGAACCAGACAATCCAAAGACTTTAAAAAGGTATCTTTTCCTACGGAATCGTAGACGACCTGCACCCCCTCGCCATTGGTCAACTCCTTGACCCGGGCAACGAAATCCTCTTCATGATACAGGATGGTATGATCACAGCCATGTGCCTGTGCCAAAGCGGCTTTCTCCGGGCTGCCGACTGTTCCTATTACTGTGGCACCAAGAGCCTTGGCCCACTGACAGGCAATCAACCCTACCCCGCCTGCGGCGGCATGCATAAGAATGGTATCGCCAGGTTGGACGCGATAGCTACGGCAAAGCAGATACTGTACAGTCATTCCCTGAAGCATCATTGCAGCGGCCTGCTGATAGCTGATCTGCAACGGAATTTTGACCAGGCGATGGGCCGGGATTAACCGTTCGGTGGAATACGCACCGGGCGGGACACCGGCATAAGCGACCCGGTCACCAGGTTGTATATCGTCAACATCTGCACCCACCGACACAACCTCACCAGCTCCTTCCAGACCAGGAATAGCCGGCAAGGGTAACGGGTAAAGCCCGGTACGATGGTAAACATCGATGAAGTTAAGTCCGACAGCCTTGTGGCGCAGATGGACTTCCCCGGGACCAGGAGTATCAACACTCACCTCTTCCCAGCATAAAACCTCAGGGCCTCCTGTTTCATGTATGCGAATTGCTTGGGCCATAATTATATCTCCTTTTAATGGTCTGAATCAGTTTCTCAGATATCTACTCACAAAGGTCAGGCTATAAGCACTGCTTTTCCACCCAGGTGGTAACACCATTCAATGAACGGAAGTCGTCCATGGAACGAACCGATATATCGGGAAAAAGATCCTGTAGCATTTTTGACAGGGCATTCCCGGGGCCTAATTCCAGAAAGACGCTACAACCCATTTCAATGGCGGTCTGCATACAGGCCATCCAGTTTATCGGGTTCGATATCTGTTGATTAAGCGCGGTGATTGCCTGTTCACGAGTGCGAACCACAGAACCGCTGACACCTGCAAGGACAGGGTCAGAGGTGGCAACCAGGGAAGAGGCGCTTAACTCACGTTCAAACTCTCTGCTTGCTTCGCGCAACCATGATGTATGTGAAGGGACGGTAACCTGCAGCCGCTTGATTTTCGTGGCTTTATTTGCCAATGAACTGTTCTCGCAACAGGTTAAGACCTCTTCCGGCCCACCAACAACGAAATGGTCAGGACCGTTGATAATCGCAATTTCGGCTCCGGCTGAATTGCACAAGGAATCAATCTCACTCCTGTTCAATCCGCGAATAGCCAGTAATCCAGAGGGTTGAAGTAATACTTTATCCATCAGCGTTGCCCGTGTCTCCATCAAGACCAAGGTCTCGTCAATATCTAACGCTCCGGCACATCCCATATGCCACGAGCTCCCCCATGCTGTACCCGGCGAAAACATTTGGCGCCGGCAGCCTTTCACGTATGGCTACCCATGTGGCCATTTGCAGCGTACCAATCAGGAGTTGGGCAGGATGGTTGCAGAAAAGTTCCTGTGGCGAGAGTTGCTGAAGGTATTTGACAGGATGACAGCCGAAAACAGACGAAGCCGACTGCATGACGGTCTCCGCGGCGGGACAGTCAAACAATTTGTCGAACATGGCTGGATGCTGGTTTCCCCTGTCCGGGGCAGAGAATGCCAAGGCCCGTCATGATTCATTCTGCCATGTCATGATTCGTCCTAAGATTGCAGGCGGTTAACAAACAAGGTTGCAGCAAGCAGGTCTGCACTGCCACCCGGGCTCAGGTTGCGGATAACAAACTCACGATGTATCTTGATAGCCTGTTTGTACCATCCAGGCCTATGCACCCCTCCCTCAGCAAGAAATGAACGGGCGGATTCTTGAGCGAAATTCAAACCTGAATCGCCACCACGATACAGGAGATTCGTGTCGGGAAGCTCCTTCATCAAACTGAACAAGCATTGCACCGCTGCACTGTTCGGATCGGCCCCTCTGCCAAGACTTTTCTGTAAGGCCGGCAAACCGACGTTAAATATATGAGGGAAACCGGAGGAGGCTTCATGCAAGGCACCACCAACACCATAGTGGACGGCAACCAGGCCACCATGGCTGGTTTTTGACAACGACCTGCCATGTTGTTTGATTGCGTCACCCCAACGCACACTGATCACAACACTGAGAGCATCTTTTTGCAACGACAAGTCAGCTTCCTGAAGGTGACCGGCGGCAGCAGCCAAAAGGCCGAGGTTGAAGATTGCACCGCGGTGAGTGTTAACCCCTTGTGTCGCTTTCAACATCCTATTTTCAGCAGTGATGCCGAGCTGTTTCAGGATCGCAAACGAAGAGCCCTGCATACCTGCAAGAGAAATTTCGCGGAAGTACCTGCGCAGGGAAAACAGGCTGCGGAAGAAGATTGATGCATCCATATCCTGATGGCTGCCGCTGTCAACAGGGCTGACCAGACCTGGCTTTGGGTAGGTCGCAAGCTCTTGATGGAGGGATTGTACAGCATACCTTCCGATCAATTGAGAGGTATGAAGCCCAGCGTAATGAGGACACGGAATAGGATGAGGTCCCTGGTTGGCACTAGATTTCAGCTGTTGTCTCATGACGTCCTTGCAGAGAAAAGACACTGGCACTTAAGCACCTACAGGCTTGCAATAAGATCGGCGAAACGCTCGCCCTGAACAATGACATGATTTCTAAGCAGTTTTTCTGCCAGATCACCATCACCGGTGACAATGGCCACATAGACCTCAGAATGCTCCGCATGGGAGGTGTCCATACGGCCCCTTACCCGAAGCTGAAGACGTCTATAGGCACTCAATCGACGCTTCAGATTTTTGCATTCCTCAACCAGAAAGCTATTATGACTGGCAGCATAGATAGCAGAATGGAAATCCTCATTTGTCCTGTAATACTCATCGGGGTCATTTTTCTCCCCAGCCACTTTGCCAGCCTGATGTGCATCCAGAAGCGCTTTCTGGTCCTCATCTGTCATGCGACGAGCTGCTAATCGTCCACACATTGCTTCCAGTTCGGCCATTACCTCGAACATTTCACAGAGACGTTGCGGACTGATTTCTGCGACAACGGCACTCCGGCGTGGTTGCATATCGATCAGCCCTGAAAAGGCGAGCTGCATAAGCGCCTCGCGAATCGGTGTGCGCGACACCTTAAATTCAGTTGCCAGTTCTGTTTCATCAAGTTGCATCCCCGGCAGGTAGACGCCGGTTGCGATACGTTCCTCGATTATTTCCCGCAACTGTTCTGAACGACGTAAAGGGGTTGTCCCGTTCGTCATACTTGACCTCACATTTAAAGGTTTCCGAGTTATTCAATAACCATCAGCACGTCACCTGGATTGATACGATTGCCAGGAACTGCGTTGATCTCGATAACTGTGCCGTCGCAGGGGCTGGCCATAGGGGTTTTCATCTTCATCGCTTCACAGATAAGCACTTTCTGACCCTTTTCAACGGTATCACCAACCTTGACGATTACGGTTTCCACTTTGCCTGGCATTTTTGCTTTGATTTCCAAAATTAACCTCCTGTGAGTTATGTTTTGAGCCTTTTATTCAACATTTTCTGAGACAATTAATTCAGCAGCGACAAGCAACCATGTGTGAGTGAATTGAATAACGCCATTGGCTTCGTGCAACTGGATGCCCGCATGGAGATCTGATCGGGACAAGGTACGCATGACCTCTCGGAGCGGATCTGTTCGTCCTGGTACTGAGATAATCTTGGCCCATTCCGAAAAGTTGCGTTGCTGTTCCCATCTTTCCTCAACTATGGGCTCAAAGTCACTGGAACGGAGAGTCTCCAGGAATTCCTGCTGTGAAAACATGTGAACATGAGTCGGATCACGCAACTTTTCAAGAGCATTATGCAGTTTGGACTCTTCTCGATCTGAAGAAGAGATGACATCAGCCGTGACTAATCTGCCCTGAGGACGCAAGACGCGACGAAACTCTGAAAGTACCGCCTGGATATCTTCAAAATGATGGAAAGATAATCGTGTGACAATAACATCGAAGTCCTCTGCTTCAAAAGGCAAAGCCTCAGCAAAAGCCTTAAGAAAAGTTACATTTGAGTGCCCGGATTTCTCAAGCCGCAACTCGGCAAGGGCCAGCATCTCAGGTGTTGCATCAATACAGACCAGTTCGGAGACGAGCGGAGCGATGGCTTCAGCGACAATACCGGGGCCACAAGCGACTTCAAGGACCCTGCCGATCGGTGCCGGGCCCAAGGTAGCACTGATGCGTCGCAGTGTTTGTTCTTCCTTGAATGCTGGCGCAGTTGCCATATTAGCGGCCTGGCGAGCAAACTCTTCTTGCATTTTCTCAACCATGCTGTCCCCCTGAACTTGAATGGATGTGCACTGCTTCATCTTGCGGCAGTTCCGCAAATATCTGCTCACGAAGTAGCATGGCCACATCGATCAGGCTTTTACCAAGGACAGCACGACCCTGCCCAAAGAGTTCTTTCAAATGCACTCCATAACCACTGGCAAGGTCCAGTTCCACATCAATGCGCAGATCCAGATGTGCTTCTATAGACTCGATCTTGAGAAGAAAATGAGCCAGGGCCTCGCGAGGTGCCACCGCCATCAGCAAGTCGAGATCCGAATCTTGATGAGTACACGGTAGCCCCGTATAAAGCTCTAATGCGGCAGAGCCCCACACACCAAGGGCAAGATCTAATTCCTGGGCATGATTCCTGGCAAGAGCAAGAGCCGTATTACATGCATTACGCGGTGGAGCGGTCATCAACGGTAAGAGGTCATAAGGACTGGTTGTTCGTGAGACATCCGCCTGCCGGACAAAGGCAGCTACACGCAAACGCCCCTCATGACCAGCCATGGGTGCACTGAAACCGATGGGGACAAAACCAGGGCGCAGAGTCCCCTCTTCTCGTCTGGCAATGCCTGGAACCCGGGCCCCTGCTTCTTCTGGTAAAAGAATTTGTGCATACTTATCCCTGAGCAGATCGCTATCGGGGCCGTTTCCTGCTAACTCAACAAGAATGTCCTCACGCCCACTGTCAGTGATGTCAAGTAAGGTATGCCGCTTCAATCCCATGTTTTTCCTCGCTGTACAGTTCAGCGGGTTTTGTTCCAGGTCGGGTCAGTTTTAGCTGTCTGCTGCAAATCAAGCTGGGCCTGAACCATAAGATCAAACATTCTTGTCCTCTCTGGCCCCTTAAAAACTGCCACTACTTCCGGGCATTGGCCACGATCCGCAATAGCAGGCACAAGTTCAAGAACTGTGGCTGGGGCGCCAAGTGTCAAATCAGGCCGCACCTTGACGACACGCCCCTTGATGCGCAGGATAGTCCTTGCGACGCGGCCCATTGTTTCCGCAGAACCGAGAGGTGTTGCGGTTACATACACCTCATATTCAGGATGTGTGCGCTGGCGTCGATAAGTAATGATTTCTCCAGCAGGCTCACCTTTCACCCGGCAGACATGCCCGGAGGAACTTACAGGAAAGCTATCACCCATCGGCAACCCACCCACAACCAGCTCGCTGAAATGCTCCTGGTGAGGTGATGGAATCAGGCTGATATCGTCACGCAAGGGGATGCCATCCAGTGTCAACCAGCCGAATTCCTGACAGCCGTAAAGGTCGTGCACCTGCCAGCCAAATTTTTCCGCGACAGGCAGTAGCTCCAGATCGAGGGTCGTGCCGGCGGTAAACACGATAATGTCGTGTGGAATCTGGTCCTCCAGTCCCAGCGAACAAGCATCCGCCAGCGAGGCACGGAGAAAACTCGATTCACCTAGCACGACGGCAGGTTTGTCCTTGCAAAGAGACAGGATGAAAGCATCGCGGCTGGAACGTTGGGGGAAATTCCAGGTTAAATTGAATTTAGTCAAGGCGTCTGCCGCAAATACGTTCACTAAAGGCGCGTAAGAGATCAGAACATGACTACCGGGGGCGACTCCTGCCAACTGAAAAGCTTTAAGTGATGCCTTGGCTCTGTCGGGTAATTCGGCATGGGTGACACCAACAATATTCTGGAAGGCCGTGGAGCCGGTGGTAAAACTCAGGAAGGCCAGATTGTACGGGGTATGAATTTCCTCAATGACGTGTGCTGCAGTCGCACCGGCAATTCCTTTGTCGGCAAGGGTACGCCGGTCGACCGTCTCCAGTGTAGGCGCCGTAGCGAACTCTTCAACCATGCTCTCGAGATCTTTTAATATGTCTGACATGGTCAATCCTTTTGCAACATCACGCGTCACGACGCAATCTAACCCTTATGACAGATATCTCTCAGCAACTTCGGCAAACTCATCGTTCATGATCTGCATAACCTTGCTTCGGGCCAGACGACTACCGCGCTCAATGCTCAGAGTACCCCTACCCCAGGGACCAAGCTCATCGTCCCTGCCGGCAATTTTCTTGGCCCGTACTTCAGCAATGTGAGCAACGATCCTCTCACGCATCGCTTCAACGCTGTCTATGAGCTCCTCCACACCACCAAGCTTGTAAAAGTAGTCTGGGCCAGCGGCAAAAACCGGGTTGTTCTCGGCCAGCTCCTGTAACCATTCGATGTCCAGCTTGGTAATGCGGGAAATGCTGGTAATCGGCATAACGTGGATCATGGTGTTGAATTTTTTACTGAGCGATAAAACATGATCGGCCTGCAGACCATGACAGAGAAAACCACCTGAGATGGCACGGCCAACAACCATTGCCACGATAGGATGACCGGCCTTGCGAGCTTCAGCCAGAGCCATCTGGTAAGCTCCAGTGGCCTTGTTCATGCCGAAGATCTCCTCCTGCTTGCCGGCACCGTTGCCGGGAGTATCAACAATCAGCACCAGTGAGCGTTTTTCGGCAAGCGACTTGTCTTTATCTGCTTTTATACTGTGGTATACAGCCAGGGCCATTTTGTAGCCCTCTTCCAGGCCGATGATGCCGGCGTAAACCACAGGGAATTTAGGATTAGCAGTCATGGCGTCGCTGGCAATAATTGTGCAGACCTCGCCATTGAGCTCGGCGGTACCGATCACGGCACTGGCACCAAAATCCTCGTCTGTGATAGTCAGTTCGCCCACTTCGCCTTCCAGAAAGCTATCTGCATCCACAATCATATCTATTGCTGCACGACCTTGTCCGATCAGTTCTTCCATATTCATTTCCTTAATCGCTGAGCGTGAGGCGTTTGACCGTTTTCAAAAACTCATCAAGTGGCATGTCCACCAGGTCGCCCGGAAATTCATTCCCTGCTGTTTTCCAGACATCTTTAGAATCCTTCGGGGCCGTCTCGACACAGAGTTCAACCAACTTAAGCTGAGACTCAACTTTTTCCAAACTACCGATACTGCCCATTGATTCAATTTCTGCATAGGTATTGCCCAACACTTTTCGCAGGGCCTCGCGGAAAGCGGCTATGAAGTCCGCTACCAGAAAATTGCAGTCCCCCATGATATATCTATGTCTGCCACCAGTAGTCCGGTAAACTAGAGCCCGGTCAGATGCATCGAATTCGTCTTTACCCAACTCCTCTTCAATGACCTCGGGACCGGTCAGTCCAAGGCGGCCAAACTGGCTCATGATAATCACATCGGTTGCCGCAGCAACAAACCCCATACCACCGAAACAACCAACTCTGCTACCAATCAGAGAGATGATAGGTACTTTGCCTTTACAATCCTGGAACTGGTCCATAAGCTCCGCATGGGCGAGCAGGCCCGCATTGGCTTCGTGGAGACGAACGCCACCGGTTTCGAATGAGATGACCACTGCAGGACGTTTCTCTTCAGGCAAGTCAGGATCGGCATCCAGCATCTTGTCGTAAGCCTGGCGGGCCAGACGCACAATGTTGACCAGTTTGGCGCCATGCACTTCACCTACGGCACCACCAATGAAGCGACCCTCCTGGGAAGCTACAAACACGGGCTTTTCGCCGATTAAACCCACGCCGGTGACGATGCCGTCATCAAATTCCACAGCCTCACCCAGTAAAGGTAGATGCGGGCTGGAAATGCGGTGTCTGGGACCAGCTAATTCGGTGAAAGTGCCAGGGTCCACAAGGCCAATGGCTCTTGATCGTGCATTAGACTCAAGGAAGCTGCGCTTCTGGAGGTTTTCCCATTTACTCGACATCCCGAACCTCCTCAGGAAATTTCAGCCAACGCCTGACGCAGCCTGAGAGAGACCACGACTGGAGTCGCATTATTATCGTTGATTTCAAAACTGGCATTGGCAACTCCGGTGTCGTTGACAAATCGTTCAAGAACCCGCCGCCACACTTCCTCATAGCCACTAACCGGTGAAACAACTTTGATCCTGACAGCACCACCCAGTTCCTTATATTCCACAAGGACTTCCATGTCGCCGGAGCCGACCACACCAAAATGCAGGAAATCCTCAGCAAAGTCCGCGGGGTTTTCTGCTTTGAATTCAAATGTGAGTTCATGAAGTTGTTTCGACATAAAGCTGGACCTCCTGTTGCTACCAATTCCTGAATCGGGCGGGTGGGTCATAGAGACCACCGGACCAATCGACAAGTTCTCTCACACTTTTGGCTGCCAACAAGGAACGATTTGCCCGATCCCTGTCAATACCCAGATCCTCCGGAGTCTTGATGACGCCCTTGTCCCGCAACGCTTTAGTTTCCGCAGGCTTCGCTGCCAGGCCCACTTCAGTATAGCCAGCCACGCCGCGAATTGCGGCCATACGTTCTTCGAGATTCCGGCATTTATGCATGAAGGCAATGCCTTCCTCGGTAATAATGTGGGTCAGGTCATCGGCATAAATCATAACCGGTGGCAGATCAAGATTGGCGTTTTTAGCCAACTGCCAGGCATCCAGTTCATCAACAAATGAGGGGACCATCTTTTCCCCGAAGCTTTCAAGAAGTTGGACAACCAACCGCTTACCACGCGGCATGGGGCCAAGGTATTCATTTTGGGTGACGAACTCCGCACCACATTTGAGCCATGCATCACTGGGATGTCGACGACCTTTGGCGTCACAACCCATATTGGGTGCCCCACCGAAACCGGCCACTCGGCTCGCTGTGGCTGTGCTGCTGTTGCCATACTTGTCAATTTGCAAGGTCCCGCAATGAACATGTCGCAGGCATAATGCCCGGCGGTTTGGCTAAACGCCCGGTTGGAACGCATGGTGCCATCGGGGCTCAGAAAGAATACATCTCCACGTGCCTCGCAGTATTTTTGCATACCGAGTTCGCCGCCAAAGCTATAAATCGATTCGACCCAGCCACTCTCAATTGCAGGAATCAGAGTGGGATGAGGGTTCAAGGCAAACTGAGTGCAAATCTTGCCCTTGAGGCCCAGTTCCTCACCGTAGGTGGGCAGGATCAGTTCGATCGCCGCAGTATTGAAACCAATACCGTGGTTAAGACGTTTGACTCCGTACTCTCCATAGATTCCCTTAATAGCCATCATGGCCATAAGTACCTGAGTGTCGGTAATATTAGCCGGGTCACGCGTAAAGAGTGGTTCAAGGAAGAATGGCTTCGGCGATTCTATAACCATATCCACATATTCGCCGGGAATATCAACGCGCGTGACCTTGTCGACCAATTTGTTGACCTGGGCAATAACAATACCCTGGCTGAACTTGGTTGCTTCGACAATAACCGGGGTGTCTTCCGTATTGAACCCGGTATAAAGGTTACCGTCGGCATCACCCTCATAGGCACAGATCAAGGATACACGCGGTGTCAGATCGATAAAGTAACGGGCAAAGAGTTCCAGATAGGTATGGATGGCCCCCAGTTCCAGTTTGCCACCCTTGATGGCCTCGGCAACGCGCTCTCCCATGGGCCCGCCATAGGCAAAGTCAAGCTTTTTGGCGATACCAACCTCGAACATATCCAGGTGCACAGGCAGAGGCACGGCAGATTGCACCATATGCAGATCATGCACGCGTTGTGTGTCGCATTTGATCAGAGCTTCTGCGAGGAAATCGGCCTGTTTCTGATTATTCCCTTCGATGTTGACACGATCAAAAGGTTGAATAACTGCCTCCAGCACACTGGTGGCGTCTTCAGCCGCAACAACTTTACCGTTGTTGATATACGACTCTGCAGCGCTCATCCGCTCAAGGTAATCAGTCTTTCGTGTGTTCCATTTTTTTGTTTCTTTCATCACGATTTCCTTGCTTAAGACAAAAAACCAGACAACATCAAGGCGACAACATACCGATTGTGGAAATAAACACACCTGCGGCGATTGCAGAGACAATGAGCCCGCTGAGGCTGGCACCCATAGCCAGAGGCATGATCATGCAGTATGGATTTTCTTCCATGGCTATCTGCTGGGCGATCTTGGCGGTTGTGGGCATACAGGAGACCCCGGCAATACCAATAACCGGGTTGAATTTTTTCTTGGTGAAATGGTAAATGATCCAGCCACCCAGGATGGCTCCTAAAGCAGAGATGGTGAGAGCCACAATGCCGAGTACAAGCAGGATGCCGACTTTTGGATTGAGGATGGTTCTGGCATCGCACAGGACACCCAGGAGTAAGCCCAGGAAGAATGTGCCACCGTACAAGATGGTGGTTTCCAGTAATGCATGGAGAGGCTCAATTTCTGCTTCCTTAACAGCCATGCCTATAAAAAATGACATGATCAGCGGCGCAGCAACGGGCAGAAGCAGACAGAGCACCGTGTTAATAACCAGAATGGAAACAAATTTCCTTCTTCTGGATATGTTACCCATATCAAAATCAGTTTCGATGCCACGATACTTCGCAGGAATAAGCAGTTTAACCAGGTAGGGATAGCCAACATATGTCAAGCTCAGGTAAAGGTATGCAATGATGGATATCGGAACAAAGAGGTCCTTGGCAAGCATCAAAGAGGTAAAAAGGACCATGGGGCCGTCAGCCCCACCTATGGTGGCGACTGCGGCGGCCTCCCCGGGTGGAAGACCAAACTTCAAGCCAATAAACAGCGTAGCAAAAGTACCCATTTCAGCGAAGATGGCGATAATGATACATGCCCAGGGACGCATGAGCAGGAAGCTGATATCGCTCATAGCTCCTATGCCCATGAAAACCAGACAAGCGACAAGACCATTGCT
>PVMK01114443.1_pt1 | contig 19002 bp, 15 predicted proteins | sample 1853481 | NCBI WGS metagenome assembly PVMK01 (sample SAMN08533507, study PRJNA380276) | Marine sediment metagenome, whole genome shotgun sequencing project. | reverse complement strand
TTTGCCCCTTTAGAAAAAGTGCTAATAACCTCTTACTTTGGAGTTTGCTGAATTTGCTTTTTTATGGAATTTACAAGATAGTTCATGTCGCTCGCGCGACTCATTCTGACACAGCCTGAAATTGTGGGATAATTCCACCAACCAGGGATTCGTAGATGCGATACTGAGTTATTTCACCCAATAAATCATCGACCTGTTTTTGAAGTGCCATCCGTTGTTCGCTTTTCAGCCATCGGTTCCAGTCGTCAAGGCTGTTCCAGGTACTGATAACCAGATATTCACCGGGACAGTCCAGGCAGCGTAATGTCCTGCCGGTAATGTAACCGGGCTGGATTGTGGCCAGAGATCGGATTTCTACGATCAGTGGAGCCAGCTTGGCTGCTTTTTCCTTGTCGCTAAATGTGCGTTGGATCATAACTGAAATTGCCATAAGGCCCTCCTTTTATCAAAATTCAGAATGTCATCTAATTATAACTCAATTTTTCAACAAAAAGTATATTTATTCTTGTTTATAAGGGTGAACTTTTCCTATTACTCCAAGATATCACAAATATCATCTCCAAAAAAATTGTGTGATATCGTTTATTCAATAAGGGCAAACTCATTTCACAGGGTTTGCCTTTTCAGTTTTTAACAACAAATTGACAGCGCCACAATGTGGCATTATCATTTAAAATATGTTTATAGCTCTGATAACACAGAATATAAGAAGGAATTTGAAATGAATGACATTAGATATTCTGAACGCCTAACACCTGACAATGCAATATTGGCAATGATTGATCATCAAACAGGACTTTTGGTCAACTGCCGTGATCAGGATGTCACGGTTATGAAAACAAATATCCTTGGCCTTTGCAACATGGCAAAGGTTCTGGATTTGCCATCAATTATAACCGCGAGCTTACCGGAAGGACCGAATGGACCGGTAATGCCGGAAATAACAGAAATTTTAGGTGTAAATGTAATTAAGCGGAAAGGTGAGATCAACGCTTGGGATGCACCGGAATTTCGTGAAGCAATTGAGAAGACAGGTCGCAAGAAAATCATCGTGGCAGGGATCGTGACAGATGTGTGCCTAATGTTTCCTGCAATCTCTGCGGTTGCGGATGGGTACGATGTCTATGCTGTAATCGACGCCTCTGGAACTTGGAATAAAACAATCCAAGAAGCAGCAATGCATCGTATGACACAGGCTGGCGTCAAAGTTTCTACTTGGGCATCCGTGCTGGCCGAAATTATGAACGATTGGCGCAGCCCAAAGGGTAACGAACTTGGTCAAGTGCTCGGCGGTCACCTTACCTCTTATGGTTGGGTAATAAATAGTTTCTTTGCAGGAGAGGGCAAATAACAATCTGACAAAGAAATCGATTAATCCCCTCTGCCAAAGTCATGTGTACACCCATACATGTAGCCATCACACCTACGGTTAAATTCAGGGTGTGCAAATTAAAAGGGGATCCGAAGCATAGCTTATTCCCCAAAATTGATAAACGATTTGTAAAGAGTAAAATGATGAATAAAAAAAGGGAAATTCGCATGGTATTGAAAAGCAAACCGGTCATCGAGGGTGCCGGTGTTCACCTGCAACGAGTTTTTGGTTTTAGTGAAGTTCCGAAATTTGATCCATTTTTGATGCTCGATGATTTTCGTTCTGATGACCCGGAGCATTTCCGTAAGGGGTTTCCATGGCATCCTCATCGGGGGATAGAAACGATCACGTACGTGTTGAAAGGCGATGTCGAGCACGGAGATAGTATGGGCAACAAGGGAATCATATCTTCAGGGGACGTACAGTGGATGACCGCTGGCAGCGGGATCATCCATCAGGAAATGCCCAAGGGTGACGCTCAGGGCTCCATGCATGGTTTCCAGCTTTGGACCAACCTGCCCGCTTCCCAAAAAATGATTGGCCCGCGATACCGTGGAATCACCGCAGGCCAGATACCGGAAGTGGTGATGGATAACGGCGTACGGATTAAAATCATTGCGGGAACAGTGAGTGGTACCACCGGACCAGTCAGGGATGTCGTCATCAATCCCGAATACCTTGACTGCACCGTACCAGAGGGAGTGCTGTACGTACATGCTACCAAACCGGATTATACTGCGTTTATCTACGTCATCGGCGGAAAAGGTGTGATCAACGACACTGAGGTTCGAAATCAGACATTGATCCTTTTCGACACCGGAGAGGAAATTGCCATTAAAGCCACTGGCAAACACGTCAGGTTTCTACTACTAACGGGCGAACCATTGAACGAACCCATCGCTTGGCGGGGTCCTATCGTCATGAATACCCAGGCTGAATTGGAGACGGCTTTTCGCGAATACCAGGAAGGAAACTTTGTCAAACATAGGTAATTTAATATTTCACAATAAATCTAAACAGGGAATTGGCCCTGCCCGTTTATTCTCTTATTTTTGAATATCTACAAAACACACGTTTCATTTCAATAAAAAATCGTGTGATATCGTTTTTTCAAAATGAGGCAAACTCCATTTCGCAGGGTTTGCCTTTTTTGCAATTTTGCAAGAAAGAGGATATCTGTACTGACGATAAGTCGCTTTCAGATCTGTGTTTATGGCAAGATATCACAAGAAAGGGACGCGTATAATTGTTGTGATATCGCTATTACCGATATCACAGAATGCGAGTGAACAGAGATACTTGCAAGCTATCTGCAATCGCGCCGGATTTAACCGGATCACAGCATTTAGAACTTTAGCCCTTTTTCTGGCATAATGTGAATTGTCATTTTTTCCAGAGCCTTAACTGTTCCTCACCTGACGGCACTCTGTGTTAAACATGTAGTGCACTTTTCTTGTAGGGTATATCAGAAATTTATATTAAGCTGTTTTGTGGATTCTATTCCGAGTCTGCAGAAAACAATCGATGATCGAGATCTTGACAAGATTGTAACTGTTTTATTATTATATTATTTTCGTGGATGCCTCGAAAAAATCAGATTATACAGGCATAAGACGGTTTATTCCCCAAATGGTCATCGACATTGAGCCGAAAATCGACAAGGATCTCATCGTCTATGGAGAATAAAAAGATATATCAGGGTAACTCGGTAATTTCCGTTGAAACACATCCGGAGTATTCCCATCCGGTGATTATCAAAAAGCCTTCCAAGCGCCACCCATCACAGCAAAGCCTTCGATCCTTAGAAAATGAATACGAGATGACCCGCTCCCTCAACGTAGTCGAGGGTGTCCGCAAAGCCTTGGTGCCAAGGTTCCTATGAACGATAAATACCTATCAGAAGGTTTCGAAGGCGATCTTCCGACACAGAATAGCGTAAAGACAACTGCATCACGGATTGTGTTTTTACCTAAGGGGATACTCATGCCCCTGATCGTACTCCTTGCTTGTGTTTCCAGCCACGTCTGTTCCAGGACCTTTGCTGCAGAACAGGCCATGATGAACGCCAGGAACGACCGCACTGACCAGACGGTGCAAGAGATGGGTATTGCCAAAACGCCGGAAGATCAGCCTCGCCGAAAAGCGGTGCTTGTGCTGCATACTTTAAAGGCCAAGAGGCCCTGGAATGTGTTATTTAACCGTTATTTTGTAGAAGCGTTGCGGGAAATTAATTTATCTCTTGATAGAGTCGAGATTGAGCACCTGGATTTACTACAGTTTAAAGATGCGAATTACCAAGAAATTGTGAAAAAGCAGTTGGAACATAAATATGCGAACTCAGCCCCTGATATCATCATCATAACTTTTGCCTCGACAATCAAATTTATCCTTGAGAATGATTTATTTCCCGGTATCCCCAAAATATTTGTCCTCCCAACTCAGTCAGGTTTTGATGAGATACCTAATTCGGTGGTACTTCCATTCGCATTTGAATTTAAAAAAAATATAGAGCACGCCCTTACTTTATTGCCTGACACAAAGAGTATCTATGTGGTCGCGGGAAATGGCTTGATGGACAGGCGACTCGCATCCTTATTCCACAATGACACCAAAGAGTTTGGAAATCGTGTTTCTTTTCATGATTTAAATGATTTAAATGTTGAGGAACTCTTGAGACGAGTTGAACACCTCCCTGATGACTCATTTATTTATTATCTGACGTATTCACTGGACTTTCAGGGGAAAGCGGTTATCACTCGCGATTTTAGTCAATGGATCGGAGAACGGTCAAATCGTCCCGTATTTTCTTGGTTAGATCTACATGCGTTAGGTATCGGAATTTTAGGGGGACGGGTGACAACGACCAGAGCCTCTGCGACTATGTCTGTTGATATTGTCAAGAGGGTATTGGAGGGAGAATCAATTGATTCCATAAAACCGAAGCCGCCTTATGTTGAATATATCTATGAATGGAAAGAGTTAAAAAAATGGGACATTGACCTGAGAAAACTGCCCCCAGACAGTGTCATTCAGAACAGAACCTATAACTTTTTTGAACTGTTTAAATGGCGGATTATAGGCGGGATCGTTCTACTGATCATTGAGTCATTGTTAATACTCTTTTTGTTGATCAATATTAGAAAACGGAAAGCTGCCGAACACGAACTGCGAGGCTATCAGACGGAGTTAGAAAAGAAAGTCGAAGAACGTACGGTAGAGCTTAAGGCGGCCAGGGATCAAGCTGAATCTGCCAACCAGGCGAAAAGCATATTCCTGGCCAATATGAGCCATGAACTGCGCACACCACTTAACGCCATCCTCGGTTTCGGGCGAAATCTGGCTCGGGCGCAGGATCTGTTGCCCGAGCAACGCAACGAGGTCGACATCATCAGGCGCAGCGGGGATCACCTGCTGCAAATGATCGATGAGATCCTGAGCCTCGCCAGAATCGAGGCCGGGCGTGTCGCATTGCAACAGGCACCCTTTGACTTGGTGCGTGCCTTGGAGGATATCGCGCAAATGCTCACGGTACGGGCGCAGGCCAAAGGATTGCGTTTTGATCTTGAGCTTGACACCACACTGCCGCGTGTCATACGGGCAGATGTGGGCAAGATTCGCCAAGTGCTCATTAACCTGCTAAGCAACGCGGTTAAGTTCACCCAACAGGGGTATGTTTGCCTGCGCACGCACACAGAACAGCTTGATAACGATCCCGCACGCGTTTTGCTTCAGTTTGCAGTGGAAGACAGCGGGCCGGGCATTCCAGAGGAGCAACTCAATACCATCTTCGACAGCTTTGTGCAATTCAGTCATACCGACGATGCAGCGCAGGGTACAGGGCTGGGACTGGCGATTTGCCGGTCGTTGGTGGACGTGATGGAGGGTCGGATCGATGTGACGAGCAAACCCGGGGAAGGCTCATTGTTTACGGTGACGGTTCCGATTGAGTTGGTGGAGGCGGACGCGCTTGATCATGAGGCCATTGGCAAAACAGAGGTGGTGGGCCTGAAGCCAGGTCAAACACCAATACGCATCCTGGTCGCCGATGATAATGCTGATAATCGCACGCTGCTGACTATAATGCTGGAACGGGTCGGTTTCACGGTGCGTGAGGTCGCTAATGGCGAATCCGCCATCGAGGTTTTCCGTGCCTGGCGTCCCCATTTGATCTGCATGGACATGCGCATGCCGGTCATGGATGGGTACACTGCGACCAGGGCCATACGTAAACTGGCAGGGGGTGAGCAGGTTAAAATCCTTTCAGTCACTGCCAGTGTTTTCGAAGAACAGCGTGACAAGATCCTGGACTCAGGCTGTGATGAGCTGGTGTGCAAGCCTATCCGGGAGAGCGAAATCTTCGATGCCATCGGGCGGCATTTAGGGGTTGAGTATCGATACGCCGATACTTTACAGCCCCTTATGCCCGAGGTCGGTCCTGAACTTACCAACGAGATGCTGTCCGAACTACCTCCTGAATTGATTGCTGAGCTTCGCCATGTTACACTGGTGCTGGACAGGGCGGCTATGGCCGTGCTCATCGAACGCATCGAGGCCAATGCGCCGGACACGGCGAAGGGTTTGCAGAGGCTCGTGAATGGTTTTCAGTTCGAGCGAATTCGGGATCTGCTTGGAGATGTGATATGAACATTGAAGATGACATCCTCATCGTTGATGATGAAATCCCCAACCTTCTGTTGCTCACTAAGCTGTTGGAAAAAGAGGGCTATCAGGTTCGGCCGGCTGAGAAAGCGCAAACGGCCATTGACTCGGCACTGGCCAAGCCGCCCAGATTGATCCTACTGGATGTGCGCATGCCGGAGATGGACGGTTTTGAGCTCTGTCGGCGTCTTAAGCAGGACGAACGGACACAGAATGTCCCCATCATCTTTGTCAGTGCGTTACAAGATACCGAAGCCAAGATCCAAGGTTTCGAAGCGGGGGGAGTAGACTTCATCTCCAAGCCGTTCCAGGATCTGGAAATCCTGGCACGGGTGAGAACACATATATTCCTGCACCGGACGCAGCAACACCTCGAGCAACTGGTCGATGAACGTACCTTCGAGCTGAGCGAAAGCAGGGCCAGTCTGGAACAAACAGTCGGAGAGCTTAAGAGGAGCGAAGAACGATTATCTCTGATATACGATTCGATTGCAGATATATTATATTACATAAGAGTTGAGCCTGATGATTGCTTTCGCTTTTTATCCATCAATCATGCGTTTTTGAAAGCTACCGGATTAACGAGAGACCAGATTGTTGGGAAGCGCATTGAGGAGGTGATACCGGAAACATCCGTTCGACTGGTTTTGGATAATTACAAGAAAGCCATTAAGGAGAATAGGATTGTCAGATGGGAAGAAAGCTCGGTTTACCCTTCAGGGAAAAAAGATCGGTGATGTAAGTATTGCGCCTGTTTTGAATAAAAAGGGCATCTGTACACACCTTGTCGGTTCCGTACACGACGTCACCGAACGCAGGCAGGCGGAGGAGACGCTGCGTGAGAGCGAAGAACGCTTCGAGCTAGCTGTTGCCGGATCCACGGCCGGGATCTGGGACTGGGACCTTCTGACTGATAAGGTGTATTATTCTGATCGCTTTAAGAAACTTTTGGGCTACGCGCCCGATGAGTTCTTGGACACACTTGACGAATTTTGGAATCGATTGCACCCCGATGATTACGAGGCCGTTCGACTATCCGTTGACCAACATCTTAAGGAACGTGTCCCCTATATTATCGAGCATCGCCTTCAAACCAAACCCGATGAATACCGGTGGTTTCATGCCCGCGGGCAGGCCCTCTGGGATGAAAAGGGGGAAGCCACCCGAATGTCCGGTTCATTAACCGACATCACTGAGCGTAAGATGGTTGAGGAGGCGCTAAAGGAAAGTAATGAGCGCTTCCAACTTTCATTTAAGATTGCCAATATTGCGATTTGCCTTGTGAGCCTCGAGGGTCGTTTAATAATGGTCAACAACCAGATGTGTAAGATGTTCGGTTATAGCAAGGAGGAGCTTGAAGCTATGTCCACCAACGACCTCACCCATTCAGAGGACTTGGGTGTTAGTTCCAAGTTCATCCAGCAGGCGACATCAGGCAGCGTTGACCAACAAAGATTCGTTAAGCGATATATACACAAGGATGGACATATTGTCTGGGGAGAGGTTTCCAGTACGATTGTCAGAGATGACGCGGGAAATCCCCAATACTTTATTTCATATGTGCAGGACATCAGCGAGAGCAAGCAGTCAGAAATCGAACTCCGCGGCGCTTTTACGGAGATCGAGCAGTTGAAAAAACAGTTGGAAGCCGAAAGCTCCTACCTGCAAGATGAAATCAAACTGGAACACAACTTTGAAAATATCATCGGTCAGAGCGAATCGCTGCAATATGTGCTGCACAGAGTGGAGCAGGTCGCCCGCATGGAATCTCCTGTGCTTATCATGGGGGAAACCGGGACGGGCAAAGAGCTTATGGCCCGGGCCCTACACAAACTCAGCCCTCACAGCAAACGGGCATTGGTGAAGGTGAACTGTGCGGCCCTGCCCCGGGAATTGATTGAAAGCGAGTTGTTCGGCCGGGAAAAAGGGGCCTTTACCGGGGCGACGACGACCCAGCTCGGGCGCTTCGAACTGGCCAAGGGGTCAACGCTCTTCCTGGACGAAATCGGCGAACTGCCGCTCGAGCTTCAGGCCAAACTGCTACGCGTGCTTGAAAGCGGTGAGTTTGAAAGATTGGGAAGCTCGCGAACACTGCACTCCGATGCCCGCATCATCGCCGCCACGAACCGCGTTCTTGAAGAAGAAGTGCGCAAAGGCCATTTCCGGGATGATCTGTGGTATCGGCTGAAGGTTTTTCCGATTACAGTGCCCCCGTTACGTGAACGCCCGGAAGACATTCCCCTGTTGGTTAAATGGTTTGTGGACCAACTCACAAGAAAAATGGGAAAACGCGTCGCCGAAATCCCCAAACGTACCATGCAGATGTTGCAGAGCTACCCCTGGCCGGGCAACGTGAGAGAATTGATGCATGCTGTCGAAGTTGCAATGATTATCGCGCAGGGGAAGAAACTGAAATTTGAACTTCCCCAAATAGCGGACACTGCGCTCAGCGACTTTAAATCTTTTGAGGAAATGGAGCGCGATTATATCCTGCGGGTTCTGAAAGCCAAAAACTGGAAGATCGGGGGTGACAACAGTGCAGCTTCAACCTTAGGGATGCATGTCAATACGCTTCGGGGCCGTATGAAGAAACTCGGTATTAAGCAGCCAAAACCCCAATAATGGAAGTTTGATAGTTAACAAAAAGCTTTCACCAAATCGCCTCTTTCCTTCTAACCCAAGTCCTGAAACCTACCTAGTGTCCCTCCATAAATTGCCCTTTTGCCCAATCTCTGCGCCTGCCCTGTGAAATGCGGAGCCTATTTCTCTGGGGTTATGCTCAAAAAATAATCCTCGGAATATCAGACATATGCCTGCTTGTCACGTAGGTCCCCGTGAAGGTGCCGGGACAGGCCGGCAAATCGTACTGGGATGGTTATTTTTTTCGCATGCCCCTCCGGGGCGTAGGCCCTACGGGCTGGAGGCTTGACCTTGAGCAAAATTCCTTATTTTTGGATGGACACCACCCTAATAAACACCAAATATGGTGCACCATATTTGGTGTTTATTTGTTCCTTTTTTGTCAACCGCCACTCTGCTTATTAAAGTCGATATTTAAATGATTACATGCAGATAAGACAATATCTGTGCTGTTTTTTTTAATGGCATGGTCTTTGAACTGGATAGAGAACAGTTCGCATCGCAACAACGAAAGAGCGCAGAGGTGGATTGAACATTTCTCGAAACCGTTCACGCGTTTACAGGTTTTAAAAACATTCATCAAAATGATCAAGATAGGAGGAAATTGTTATGAAGCTTTTCACGGCACCTGGAAGCCTCCCGCTACCGAAATGGCCAAGTAGATCATCGGGCAGTATAGGATCAAAAAAGAGTATTGTGGTGCGCACCGCCCTAACTTGCTTGTTGCTTCTCGTCCTCACAAGCCCGACGCCTGGGCTCGCGCAAAAGGACAATACCGGCACCAACCCGGCGAACTTCACGTACGACTTCCGCCTGATCGCTGAAATGGCCGAACTCGACGACCCGGGCGGTTCGGCGCTAACCACCACCTTTGAGTTCAGGTGGCCACTCGGCCGCAACGTGGCGAATCTACAAGGAGACGAGAGCGGAAGCCTGTTCTACGACATGGGTGCAAAGTTCGGGGCGCGCATCCGGGCGCGTTACAAGAACCTGAGCGTCGATACTCCCCGGCGCAGCCCCCTTCGGAGCCTCCGAAGTCTCGGGGATCGGCGATTTTGATGCTCGCGTGTTGTACATGGCATACGCCAGCAAGAAGCTCATTGTCGTTCCCGGACTAGAGGTTTTCTTCGACACTGCTTCGAACGACGCCCTTGGTTCCGGCAAAACGTCGCTTGGACCGGTGATCTTCGCGGTGTTTCCAGGAATCCTGGGAGGTAGCAGTCTCTTTGCGCCGGGCTACCAATACATTTTCGACATCGCCGGGGACGACAGTCGTTCCAACATCAGCCGAAGCCAGATCGACCTCTATTTCGTTTGGCTACTTTCGAAGGGCAAGAACTGGCTGATCGTGGATCCCCAGATAATACTGGATCACGAAAACAGCAAGGAACTGGGCGACCGTCGAGGCTGAGTGGGGCTTCATGATCGCGCCGAGTGTGGGGACTAGTGGTTACCTACGACCGGGCGTCGGCATCGGCGCGGACAAGCCCTACTCCTGGAACTTCGAAATAGGGCTCAAGTTCGTTTGGCGTTAGATACAAGGCTGCGCCACGATCTGTCATGCGCCAGCTGAGTAAACCAGTTATGAGGAGGATAATATGAAAACACGGAAACTGATGATCCAGGCCCTACTCGCTTGTGCGTTTCTATTCTGCATTACGGCCGCACACGCTCAGGACAAACCCAACATCGTCCTCGTCTTCATGGACAACTTTGGTTGGGGGGAGCCCGGCTTCAACGGTGGCGGAATCATCCGGGGAGCTCCGACGCCCCGGCTAGACACGTTGGCTTCCGAAGGTCTTCGCCTGACGAACTTCAACGTCGAAGCGCAATGCACACCGTCACGCTCCGCGATCATGACCGGCCGTTATGCCATCCGCAGCGGCAACGGAACCGTCCCGCTTGGCGGCGGCGTTTATGGTCTTGTTCAGTGGGAGGTCACCATGGCGGAGATGCTCTCGGACGCCGGTTACGCCACTGCAATGTTCGGCAAGTGGCACCTCGGTCGCACCCAAGGCCGTCTGCCCACCGACCAGGGATTCGACGAATGGTACGGCATTCCCAACTCCACTGACGAGTCACCCTACTCTCATTTACCTGGATTCGCGGCGAGCGGTGTCGAAGAGACTTATGTCATGGAAGGGCGGAAAGGCCGGAAACCGAAAAAAGTACGGCCCTACAGGCTGGACTATCGTCCCCTCATCGACGGCGACCTGACGGTAAAGGCGATCGACTTCATGAAGCGCCAATCGAAGGCGAAAAAGCCGTTCTTTATCTATCTTCCCTACACGGCGACGCACTATCCAACGCGTCCGCACCCCGACTTCGTCGGCAAGACCGGCAACGGGCTCTGGGCGGACCTGCTGCTTCAGATCGATACGTATAACGGTCGACTATTGGATGCGATCGATAAATTGGGTATCAGCGACAATACCATTTTCGTCTTCACTGCCGATAATGGACCGGAGGCCACGGACCACGGCAACAACAGCGGGACACTCGAAACGTTCATACAGGGATCCGCCGGGCCCTGGCGTGGCACCCTGTTTACCGGTTTCGAAGGGAGCCTGCGGGTCCCCTTCGCGATCCGGTGGCCAGGCAAAATCCCGGCCGGCAGGTCCAGTAATGAGATCGTTCACGAGATGGATCTCTTCCCCACCTTCGCGAAGCTATCCGGAGGGAAGGTGCCCGATGACCGAGTCATCGACGGCATTGACATGTCCGATTTCTTCCTCGGCAAACAGCAGAAGTCCGGCCGCGAGGGGCTCATTGTCTACATGGGCAACGATATTTTCGGCGTCAAGTGGCGCAACTGGAAGGTGAACTTCAAAGAACAGGACTCGGTGTTCAGCGAAACGCGCAGTTATGGGACGCCACGCGTTTACAACCTTCTAACGGATCCGCAGGAGAGGGTAAATGTGCTGTTTCCCCACACCTGGGTTCCGAAGGCTGCCTTGGGTCAGTTGGCTAAGCATGTCATATCGCTGAAGACCAACCCGCCAATCAGGCCGGGGACCAAGGACCCTTACGAGCCGCCAAAGTAATCGCGTGGTTCAGCTTTGATGATAAACTGAACGGAAAAATATTAATTCCAAAAGGAGCCAATATGATGATATTCAGAGCAACCACACTCCTTGTAGTTGCGACCATTATTGTTAGTCTCACAACACCGGTCTTTGCCGATTTTAAAGGACACCATTCACCGGGGGGCTGGGGACTGCAATCAGGCACCCAGGCCCCTTTACCTGGAGGCTTTATTCTTTCCCCGTTCTATTCGCGGTACCATTCGGATAAATTGGTAGACAGTGATGGCAATGAGTTCACTTTGACTGGACAGAGCAGAGATATCACCGTCAATGCACTAGGGTTGTTTGGCTGGTGGGTCAGCAAGTATAAGATCCTGGGGGCTAATTGGGGCATGATCGGTACGATTTTTGCCGCAGATAACAGCCTTGAGTATGCAGGTTTCGAGTTTAGTAAAAATTTCGATCTCGGAGATATCTACCTGCAGCCCATCAATCTTGGCTGGCACTTAAAACAGGCCGATTTCATGGTGACCTATGGACTCTATCTTCCCACGGGCAAGTATAGTTTCGGTGGTGATGACAATACCGGATTGGGGATGTGGACCCACGAGTTCGGTGCAGGAACGACCATTTTCTTTGATCCGGGAAAAAAATGGCATTTTTCAGCAATGGGCTATTTTGAAATCCACTCGGAAAAAGAAGATACTGACATAGAAGTGGGAAATATTTTAACCGTTGAAGGTGGATTGGGCAGATCGTGGTATGAAGGGGCTCTCTCAGTGGGAATCGCCTATTATGCTCAGTGGAAACTGACCGAGGACACAATTGAAGGGCTTAATAGACTTGATCCCAGGCTACCGTCTTCACTCACGCTCAATCGATCCCGGTTGTATGCTTTAGGGCCGGAGGTCAATATCCCGATCATTATTAAGGATAAACTCATTTCAATCATCACCGCCCGCTACCAGTGGGAGTTCGGCGCACGTTCCACTCTTGAGGGGGAGACTTTCAATCTATTTTTTAATTTTCCTTTTTTCTAAGACGAGGCCTCAATAGAGACAAGGACTCGTGGAAATAAGTTTTCTAAATCACCAATTTCCGCTGCACAGGAGAGTATGAAATGCTCATATATCAATTAAAGATCGATATCAAGCCATACAAACCGGATGAATTTATCAACAGTATGAGCTCGTTATTGCGCAGTATCCGTAAAGAAAAAGGTTGTCTTGATTTCAACGTGTATCAGGATTCCGATAAGGAAAACACCTATATCGTGGTTGGAGAGTGGAAGACACGCCAAGCCATGGAGAAACATTTCCAGACACACGAATTCGAGCTGATAATCGGCGTAGCCAGAGTACTTGGCGAGACATTCGAAATGAACATAGCCGAAGTTTCGAAAACAGGGGGCTTTGAATTGGCCAGAGAACAGATAGCATCGCATTCTAAATTCCCCACCCCTATATAAATCTTTTAAATGTGTACCATAAAAATGTATTGACGGTACCACATTGTGGCATTATATTTAAATGCTAAGCGCAGGATGTCAAAGCTAATTGAACTATAGCTGTTTAACACTTTATCAACAACATTTAGGGAAGATAAAGAAATAACCTCAGCGATTCTGAAAAAAACATGATAGCTGCAATAGTGATGATTGAAGGGCTAAGGCTTTAAAATAAAAAACTGGCATGCATAAAAAGGAAAAATTATGAAAAAATTACATAAGGAGCCTCTTCTCCATTTTCTGACCATTGGGGCGATGATTTTCGTCTTGTTCTCGATCGTAAACAAAGAGGAGGCCGCTGTGAGCGGGAATAAGATCGTTGTATCAAGCGCTGAGATTGAGCGTTTGAGTGACAACTGGTCTAAAAATTGGAACCGGCCGCCCACGGAGACCGAACTCAAGGGTCTTGTCGAATCATACATTAAAGAAGAGGTCTATTACCGCGAAGCGCTTGCACTGGGCCTTGATCAGAATGATACGATCCTCCGGCGAAGGTTGATGCAGAAGATGGAGTTTTTATCAAATGACCTTGCAGAACTTAACCAACCTGATGAATCTGCACTGAATAAATACTTCCTTGATAATGAGGATAAATATGAACTGCCTCCACGTGTGTCCTTTACCCATATCTATTTCAGCCTGGACAAGCGCGGTGCAAAGGTTGTTGAAGATGCAAAGAGCGTTTTGACCGGACTTAATGCCTTGAGAGCGCCTGAGCTCGGAGACACTTTTATGATGCAGTATGATTTTGTTCAGGAAACACCGTTTGAAGTTGAGCGTTTATTTGGAAAAGGTTTTACAGAGGAGCTTTTCACATTGGAAACAAATACCTGGCAGGGACCGATAAGGTCAGGCTATGGATTTCACCTTGTGCGTATCAGTGAGAAGATCGAATCCAGCATACCGAAGCTTGCTTTAGTTATTGATAAAGTTCGCACGGACCTGATGTTTGAGCAGAAGAAGATGATGAATGAAGAGATATATAAAAAGTTTAAAGAGCGCTATGAGATAGTTGTTGAAGATATGCCGAAGCAGTCGGGCATGGCTAAAGCAACCAGGTCGAAGAGGGAATTATCATGAAGCGCATATTTAATATAATTTTTGTGACCATATTACTCATCTCTGCATTGGCTGTAAATGCCGATGCGCATCGTCTTGAGCCTGCCTATCTCGAGATAAACGAACAGAGTGCTGGTAAGTTCAGCATCTTATGGAAAAGGCCCTATGTAGCTGGAAGGCCGATGAAGATTGATCCGCAGCTGCCTGAAGGCTGCAGCAATATCACGGAACCTGCGGTCCAGGCTTTGGCCAGCGGAGCAATTGAACGCTGGCTTGTGAATTGCGGCAGCAAGGGCATGATAAATGAAACGATCGTTATTGCCGGCCTGTCAGCAACGCAGACGGATACACTCCTAAGGGTCCAGTTAATTGACGGCAGCATGCATACAACTGTTCTTCGCCCTGATTCTCCCTCCTTTCTCGTACCTGCAAAAGCGTCAAAATCCAAAGTTGCAGGCTCATATCTTGTTCTCGGCATTGAGCATATCCTCGGAGGATTTGATCATCTTTTATTCGTGCTCGGGCTTTTACTGATAGTTCGGAGCACCAGGCTTTTGATAAAGACCATCACAGCATTTACTCTGGCGCACAGCGTGACACTCGCCATGGCTGCCCTCGGGTTTGTCCATGTGCCTCAAGCCCCCGTAGAGTCGGTCATCGCGCTCAGCATTATTTTCCTTGCAACAGAGCTGTCCAAACAGCACAGGGGTGAGACAGGGCTTACGACAAGAGCACCCTGGCTTGTTGCGCTCACTTTCGGCCTTCTGCACGGTTTTGGTTTTGCAGGGGCGCTGACCGAGGTCGGACTGCCGCAGTCAGACATTCCGCTTGCACTCCTCTTTTTTAATGTAGGTGTTGAGGTCGGGCAGCTGATGTTTGTCGCAGGCGTGCTGTGTGTTACATGGGTGATCAATAAAATGAAATTCAGATGGCCTGTCTGGGTGGAGCATGCGCCTGCTTATGCGATTGGTTCGCTGGCGGCGTTCTGGTTTATTCAGAGGACGGTTTCTTTTTGGTAAAGGGAAAGGATAATTACGAAAAGCTAAAAGAAGCTTTGTTATAGCCAATTTAAAAAAGGAGAAGAAAATGGAAAAAATCAGTCATTCAATATTAGCTGTAATGATCGTATTGGGCCTGATCGCTTTCTCAGTGCCGGCCCTCGCGCAGACATTCACCACGTCAAAAGAGGTTCTATCCGACGCCTACAAGGGCAAGTCGTACTCGCCCTATGCGGGACGAAACTTCCCGAGTCGGCCGCTGTTTGGTGACAGCCATGTCCATACTGGTAACTCCTTCGACGCGGGAGCGATGGGTGCTACTCTCAGCCCCGAGGACGCCCACCGATTCGCCCGCGGCGAGGAGGTGGTCTCGTCGACCGGCATTCCGATCAAGCTCTCCCGGCCGCTTGACTGGCTGGTTGTAGCCGACCACTCCGACAACATGGGCTTCGTCACGGATCTGAAGGCGGCAGCGCCCCACATAATGGCCGTTCCAAAGGGCAAGGAATGGTACACCCGGATCAAGGCAGGAGAAGGCGACAAAGTCGCCTTCGAGATGGTCGGTTTGTTCGCCAACGGCAAGTTCCCCGCCAGCCTGAGCTACAAACCCGACTCGGCACCGTTCAAAGCCGTCTGGCAACGGACGATCGATGCAGCGGAGCAATACAACGAACCTGGCCGCTACACCGCGCTACACGGTTACGAGTGGACGTCGCTCATCCAGGGCAACAACATGCACCGCGTCATCATCTACCGCGATGGTGCTGCGAAGGCCTCGCAGATGGTTCCCTACACGACCTACGCGCCCGAGGGCAGTCCGGACCCGCGCGACCTCTGGAAGTGGCTCTCGACCTACGAGCAAAAGACCGGCGGAGACGTTCTGGGCATCGCCCACAATGGCAACCTCTCCAACGGCATCATGTTCCCATTCGAGGCACAGTGGAACGGTAAGAAGCTCGACCGGGAATACGTGACGCAACGCAATAAGTGGGAACCGCTCTACGAGGCGACGCAGATCAAGGGTGACGGCGAAGCTCACCCATTTCTGTCGCCGGACGACGAGTTCGCCGACTATGAGACATGGGATATCGGCAACCTCGACTTTCCCGTCCCGACGGTCAAGACCGATGACATGCTCGCCCGCGAGTACGCCCGCGAAGCCTTGAAGCAAGGACTCGCGCTCGAGGCAAAACTCGGCACGAACCCCTACAAGTTCGGCATGCTCGGATCGACAGACACCCACACGGGGCTCGCCACCATGGAGGAGGACAACTTCTTCGGCAAGCACACCGGCTACGAGCCTAGCCCTAAGCGTATGGGCCATCCGTTCTGGAAGAACGAGAAGGGCGTGATTATGGGATGGGGCCAGGTGGCCTCGGGCCTCGCGGCAGTATGGGCGAGGGAGAACACCCGCGCATCGATCTTCGACGCGATGGAGCGTAAGGAAGTCTACGCCACCACCGGCACCCGCATGATGGTTCGCTTCTTTGGCGGGTGGGACTTCACCGCCGAAGACGTGTCGAGTCGCACCCCGGCGTTCGTCGGTTACACCAAGGGCACACCTATGGGTGGCGATCTGCCGGCACAAATGGGAAACAAAGCGCCTGCATTTATGGTCTATGCCCTCAGGGACCCCATCGGCGGCAACCTTGACCGCATCCAAATCATTAAAGGGTGGCTGGACAGTAAAGGCAAGACATATGAGAAGGTCTATGACGTGGTCTGGTCCGGCGACCGTAAGCCTGGGCATGATGGAAAGTTACCGCCTGTTGGGAATACCGTTGATGCAAAGACCGCCAACTTTACAAATACTATCGGCGCTGCTGAGCTCGGCACAGTCTGGACAGATCCGGCTTTTGATTCTAAACAAAAGGCGTTTTATTACGCCCGTGTGATTGAAATTCCAACGCCGCGCTGGTCAACCATAGATGCCTTTCGTTTTGGTATACCTATTCCGGAAGGAGCGCCTGTGTCAACACAGGAACGGGCCTATACATCGCCGATCTGGTATACGCCGTAAAAAACAGAAGTCAGAATAATAAGGAAGACAATATAAAACTAATTGTAAAAAGGGAAAAGTAAATTGGAGTACTGGAGTAGTGTCGAAGACTCCGTTTTTTACGGGAGGGTTTTCCATTGCTCCAGCGCTCCATAATTCCAGTTAATAGTAAAAAGGAGGTCAAAATGAAAAAAGCCAGCCAGTCAATATTTACTGTAATGTTGTTATTGGGTGTTATCGCTTTAGCTTTGCCGGCCATGGCATCGGACATCGGAAGCCCTGACCCCGAGGTCATCAAGGGGCTCTACCCCGGCAAAACCTATTCACCCTATGCCCAGCGTTTCTTCCCCAGCCGGGTTTACTGGGGAGACACGCACGTGCACACCGGGCTGTCGCTTGATGCCGGGTTGTTCGGCGCTACCACGGACCACGAGGATGCCTATCGATTAGCGCGTGGAGAGGAAGTGAAGTCGTCGAGCGGACTTCCGGTCAAGCTGAGCCGCCCCCTCGACTGGCTGGTGATCACCGACCATTCCGACATGCTCGGAATTGCGACCGACATCCAGCGCGGGAAGCCCAACATTTTGGCGGAAGCCAAGGGCAAGAAATGGCATGAAGGCTTCAAGAAGGGCGGCGCAGCCGCTGGTAAGGCCGCCTTCGACCTGATCACCAATTTCTCGCAGGGCACCATGCCCGAACAGATGCTCATCGATTATTCTCCCGGTTCGGTGATCTACAACGGTGTCTGGGAGGACATCATCGAGACCGCCGAGAGCTTCAACGATCCGGGCCTCTTCACGACCCTGATCGGCTTCGAATGGACATCGGTCCCCAAGGGCTACAACCTGCACCGCAACGTGATCCTGCGCGACAACGGAGACCGGGCGCGTCAGGTGATACCGTTGACCACCCAGCCGCCCCTGGGCAGCACGGATCCGTTGGTTCTCTATCAGTGGCTGGAGGACTATGAGGCCAAAACCGGCGGCCGGGCGTTTGCGATATCGCATAACGGCAACCTCTCCAACGGCTGGATGTTCCCGACCGAGATTACCTATGCCGGCGGCAGGGTCGACAAAAATTATGTGCAGTTGCGCGACAAGTGGGAACCACTCTACGAAGTGACCCAGATAAAAGGTGACGGCGAAGCGCACCCCTATCTTTCCTCAACTGATGAATTTGCCGACTACGGAACATGGGACAAGGGCAACCTCGACCTCACGGCCCTCAAAAAACCCGAAATGCTGCAACGCGAATACGCGCGCGAGGCGCTGAAGAACGGGCTCAAGCTGGAAAAGAAATTCGGGATCAACCCTTACAAGTTCGGCATGGTCGGTGCAACGGACACCCACACCGGCCTGACTACAGCTGAGGAGGAGAATTTCTTCGGAAAATCCACCAGCGTCGAGCCTTCCGCAACGCGGGTTGCGCACCCCTTCATCAAATCAAAACTTGCCACCATCGAAGGATACGAGTTGGTTGCGTCCGGCTACCAGGGGGTATGGGCGAGCGAGAACACCCGCAAGGCGATCTGGGACGCCATGGCGCGCAAGGAGACCTATGCCACCACCGGCCCCCGCATGATGGTGCGTTTTTTCGGCGGCTGGGAGTATAGTGAGAATGATCTGCGCAGCCGCGCGCCGGCTTTTATCGGCTATGAGAAGGGCGTGCCCATGGGAGGTGATCTGACCAAGGCACCCAAAAGCAAGTCGCCGACCTTCATGGTCTATGCCCTTCGTGATCCC
>PVMK01123569.1_pt1 | contig 19006 bp, 19 predicted proteins | sample 1853481 | NCBI WGS metagenome assembly PVMK01 (sample SAMN08533507, study PRJNA380276) | Marine sediment metagenome, whole genome shotgun sequencing project. | reverse complement strand
AGGCGCTTTCCTGGGGGGCTCCTATGTAAATGATTTTAATCGTTTTGGAAGACTCTACAAGGTGTATGTCCAGGCTGAACCCCAGTATCGGCTCAAAGAAAGCCAGGTGGAACTGTTCTACGTCAATAATAGCGAGGGAACGAGTGTTCCCCTGTCCGCCTTTGTCAACATAGAGAACATCGTGGGGCCGGATTACACCAACCGTTACAACCTGTACCGTTCCGTGGAGCTGACAGGCTCCCCGGCCAAGGGGTTTACCTCCACCCAGGCCATGGCCGCCCTGGAGGAGACCGCCGCCAAGGTCCTGTCGGACGGTATGGGGTACGCGTGGAGCAATATGAGCTATCAGGAGAAACAATCCGCCGGCACCGGGTCCATGGTTTTTATTTTTTCTCTGGTTTTCGTATTTCTGATTCTGGCGGCCCAATATGAAAGCTGGTCATTGCCTCTGAGTATTCTATTGGGAACCCCCTTTGCCATTTTCGGCGCATTCCTGGCGCTCTATGTGGCCCGCATGTACAGTGAAAGTTACGAATTGAATGTCTTTGCCCAGATTGCTTTGGTGATGCTCATTGCCATGGCAGCCAAAAACGCCATCCTCATTGTGGAGTTTGCCAAGCTGGAGTTCGACAAAGGCCTTTCACTCTTTGACGCTGCTATAAAATCCGCAAGATTGAGATTTCGACCCATATTGATGACGGCCTTTTCTTTCATTCTCGGGGTGTTGCCATTAGTGGTCGCCACGGGCGCCGGCTCGGAAGCCAGGGTTGTCATGGGTATGGCCCTGCTGGGAGGGATGACTTTGGCCACATTACTGGGGGTTTTCTTTTATCCCATGCTGTTTGTGCTGGTCGGCAAAATCGGCCGATACGAGAAAAAGCGCGACCTTCAGAAGGGCGGAGGCTGAAAAAGATGAACGTCCAGGTAAGCGACAGACTCCGACATCGAACATCGAACGTCCAACATCGAATAAGAAAAACAACCTTCTTTAGCTACTTTTCCGGTTTATCGGGATTCGGCATATTGGTTTTTTTGATTATCTCCGGATGCGCGGTGGGGCCGGATTTCAAGCCCCCTGTGGTTGAGACGCCAAAAAACTACCGGTTTGACAAAGTTCCCGTGGAAACTATGATCAACCTGAAGTGGTGGGAATTGTTTAATGACCCCATGCTTTATACCCTCGTCAGCCAGGCGTTGGAGAATAACAAGGATCTGAGAATTGCCGCTGCCCGTGTGGAACAGGCCCGCGCCGGACTGGGATTTACCCAGGCCGATCAATATCCATCAATCAATATCCAGGGGGGAGCCGGCACGGGTAATTTTTCGGGAGGGGCCAGGTCCGACACCCGGAATTATAATTATTATGTGGCGCCTGCTCTGAGCTGGGAGCTTGATTTCTGGGGCAAGTTCCGCAGGGCCACCGAATCCGCCAAGGCGGAGTTAATGGCCTCAGAATACGCTCACAGGACCGTCCAGATCGGTTTGATATCGGAGGTGGTTGGCTCCTACTATGTACTGTTAGATTTTCATCAGAGGGTGAAAATATCAAAGGATACCCTTGAGTCACGACAGGAAAGCCTGAATATCATTCAAAAACGGTTCAATCGAGGGATTATTCCGGAATTAGATGTGAACCAGGCCCAGATCCAGAAAGAAATTGCCGCCGCGGCCATACCCGAGTATGAGCGATCAGTTTCAAAGACGGAAAATGTGTTGAGTATTTTATTGGGCAAACTTCCAGGGGGCATCAAGACAGGCAAGGGCCTGAATCTTGAGACCGCACCCCCGGAGATTCCCGTTGGTTTGCCTTCCAACATCCTTGAACGGCGCCCGGACATTATTCAGGCCATGTATGTATTAGAGGCTCAGACTGCCAATATCGGCGTAGCCGAAGCCATGCGGTTTCCGGCCATTTCTCTGACCGGTCTCCTGGGCTTGGCGACCAGTCAACTCGGGGGGATCACCTCCCAGGGAGGGGCCTGGTCGGTTAACGGGGGGCTGTTCGGCCCGATATTCGAGTTTTATAAAAATGTCAGGCGTGTTGAAATTGAGGAGGCCAAGACCAAGGAAGCCCTTTATTCTTATGAGAATACAGTACTGACCGCGTTCAAGGAGGTTGAAGACGCCCTTATTGAAATCCATACCTACAAAAAACAAATGGCCGCAGTAGGAAGAAAAGAGCGGGCTGCCAAGAATGCCTATCGATTGGCAAAGCTACGATATGACAAGGGTGTCAGCAGTTATCTCGAAGTGTTGGAAACCGAGCGGTCCTTATTCTCTGCTGAACTGGAACTTTCTCGATTGAAGCAGCAATATTTAAACGGGTACGTGAAGTTATATAAGGCTTTAGGCGGCGGATGGATTACAGAAAAGGACATGAACAAAGAGACAGTTAAATCTGCGAAAAAATCATGACTAAGAAATCTCATAATCAATCTGGGTGGTTTCACGTTAACAGATTCAGTTTCTTACTTGTCTCAATCGTTTTGTTCCTGATTGTACGTCCCTTTGTGGAAGATTTGGTCCGGATCAGCTTCCTGATAGAAATATTTATTTCAGCTATCCTTTTATCCGGGATCTATGCCATAAGTGAAGACCGGGTATCCCTTTTCTGCGCCCTCGTTACAGGCGTGCCTGCCCTGTTTATAAACTGGGCTTTTCAGATCTTTAAAATTCCCTCCCTTCTCTTGATGCATCACATCTGTGCAGCGCTGTTTTTTGCAACTGCAACGGTAATAATCATTCGCCATCTTATAAACCAGAAAGTTGTCACTGTTGATCTAATTTGGGGGGCGGTGCGTGGATATTTTTTCATCGGTTTCATGTGGAGCGCTATCTTTTCTCTGCTTGAGGGCATTTACCCCGGCTCTTTTAAACTCGGGAATCAGATAGTGCCGGATCTTGATACCTTCATTTACTTCAGTTTTGTTACCCTGGCCACATTAGGATACGGCGATATTGTTCCTCTGACAGAAAAGGCCCAGTCCCTCGCCGTCGTTGAAACCCTTATGGGCCAGATGTATCTCGCCGTGAACATCGCCGCCCTTGTGGCAATACGTATTTCCCAGGCAAGAAGCAAAGATCCGGAATAGCATTGAAAACAAACCCATTCCCAATTGTCTCATGATACATTCCTGTCTCATGATTCAGCATGAGACACTTTTCTGAGCCTGATCTTTTACCACATTGTGAGGCCAATCCATTTTACTTTTCAGTTAACATGTTAATGTTAAAATAGTTTCCCGATTTATTCCTAATGCTGTTTTTCTTCTGATGGTTTTAAACGGCTTTTAACGGTTTTAATGGAACTGCTGAAGCCTTTTTCGTACCCTTTATAAATATCATAATATCAGCAGGTTAGCTACTTTTGACACGCCTGAGACATTTTTGTATCATGTTTTGCTCCCCTTGATTGCGGGTAATGATTTAATCAGAGCATTGCGTATAAGCTAAATAGCCGATATCAGGTATATTTTGACGACCATCCATCGGGAAAAAGGTTTTGGCATATAACGTGCTATTAATGATCCTATCTGATCCCATCCGGAGGGAATAAATCGGGTCGAGAATGAGCGCCCTCTGCCGGGGTCTAAAATAGTTATTCTTCGCGATTAATGCCTGCCCCCCAGGGCCCCGGCATTAAAGCTGATAACATGCTGACTTAACGAAAATTGTTTGCTTATTCGATTTTCCATAAATTCGAAGCACTAAATCCGAAATCCGAAACAAATACGAATAACCAAAATCCAAAATTCTAAACGTGATGAGCCCCGCAGATATTGGATAAGTATTTGGCATGTTTTGGTCATTTGATATTGGAAATTAGATATTGTTTCGAGTTTCGATATTCGGATTTCGGATTTGTGGTCTCAGAAACAACTAATACTAACGATTTAGCACCGACTTTGACGTTTCCCTGGTCTGCCCCCTCGGGTGTTGACTTACCTCGGGGAGGGGTGGTAAAATCAAAAAAATGAAGGAGGCTGGAAATGGCAGCGCCCGAAGAAATGTACCAGTGCCAGACAACCAACTGCGGATATATATACAACCCGGATAAGGGTGACCGGAAGGGCAAGATTCCAAAAGGGACCCGCTTTGAGGATCTTCCGGACGACTGGAAATGTGCGGTCTGCGGAGGGAGTAAAAAATCGTTCAGGCCCCTTGCCGGGCCCGGATCCGTATTGGCAGAGGGGAGTTAGAGGGACCTTGTTGAATGGTTGAGTGGCTGACCATTCGTGAATTGAATGATGGCGTTTTATTTTATCTTATCCAATACAAACTGTTTTTAAAGGAGGTATGAGTTGATGGAATTAAAAGGCAGCCAAACAGAGAAGAATTTATTGACCGCCTTTGCAGGCGAGTCCCAGGCTCGAAACCGGTACACCTATTTTGCCAGCAAGGCCAAAAAAGAGGGTCTTGTTCAGATGTCGGCCATCTTTGAGGAAACCTCAAACCAGGAAAAGGAGCATGCCAAGAGGCTTTTTAAATTCTTAGAAGGCGGAGAGGTGGAGGTGTCAGCGGCCTTTCCTGCCGGTGTGATCGGAAGTACCTTAGAGAATCTCAAGGCCTCGGCGGCAGGTGAAAACTATGAACACAAGAAGATGTATCCGGGTTTCGCAAAAACAGCGAGAGAAGAAGGGTTTGACGTCATAGCCGCTGTTTTCTTGTCAATTGCAGTAGCTGAAAAGCAGCATGAAAAACGGTATAATGATCTTGCAGCCAATATTGAAGCGGACCGTGTATTTAAGAGGGACACCGATGAAGTATGGCGCTGCAGGAATTGCGGTTACACCCACACGGGAAATGAGGCCCCCGAGTCATGTCCCGCATGTGCTCATCCGCAGGCATATTTTGAATTATTAGGGGAAAACTATTAGGACTGATGATTGTTGATTGGCGATTGATGATTGATGACTTAAACGAAAATTATGGCGCTTCATTAGTCGCTTGGTAAAGCTGCAAGATATTGGAGAATGAACCAGGTTCGACCGACAAGGCGTAATTATCTACTCGACTACTTAACTACTCAACCAACCAATAGAGGAGGGTAAAAAAATGGCAGAAAGACTCGAAGTTTATAAATGCGAAGTGTGCGGCAACATTGTTGAGGTGTTGTTCGGAGCCAAAGGTGAACTGGTATGCTGCGGGAAACCGATGGTTCTGCAAAAGGAAAACACCGTGGATGCAGCTAAGGAGAAGCATGTACCGGTAGTGGAAAAGACTGCGGACGGCTTCAAGGTCAAGGTGGGGGATGTTGCCCATCCCATGGAGGAAAAGCATTACATCCAGTGGGTGGAGATTATCGCGGATGGAAAGGCATACCACCAGTTCCTGAATCCTGGTGAGGCGCCCGAGGCAACTTTCAGAATCCAGGCCGACCAGGTCACGGCTCGAGAGTACTGCTCCCTTCACGGTCTGTGGAAGGGATAGAATAAATATGCCCTAAGTCTGGGGTGAGAAAACAGAAAGGAGATTAGGCTATGGGAGAGTGGAAATGCAAGGATTGCGGTTTTGCCCTTAAGGCGGATACGCCGCCGGAGGAATGTCCGTCCTGTAAGAAAAAATGTGAATTTGTCGATGTAGCCTGCTACATCCCGGATTGCGGCAAAACAGGACAGGATCCGAGACTTTGATTCGATGATGGAGGTTAATCATGTCAGATAAAAAGTACAGTGTAAGGGCCGAATGTCCCAATTGTGCCTGTGGGTCGGTAAACCACTTGAGCCCGGAAACGCTGAGCGAGAAGTTTATAGGGGATGAAAAAGAGATCGATGTCTTATGTCCCCTCTGCGGCACCAAACATAAAGGGAAAATGAAAGAGGATGAGGGATAAATCAGAGGGAGATTGATGATGGGAAAAGTATTAATTGTGTATTGTACAAGGGCCGGTGGAACAAAGAAGATCGCTGAGGTGATCGGAGAAGGGATCCGGTTTGAAGGTGCTGAGGCGAGCGTCGTCAATGTCACAGGAATCAGGAAAGAGACAGAGCTGGAAGGATATGAAGGTTGTCTGTTTGGGTCCCCCACATATCATGGCGAGATGATGCAGGGGATGAAGACCATGCTCTTCCTGGCAGAAAAGGCCAATCTTGATGGGAAGGTGGGTGGTTCATTCGGAGCTTTTGGATGGAGCGGAGAGGCGCCTGGTCGTATCTTTGACACCATGAAACATATCCTGAAGATGGATATGGTGAGTGGACCTCTCAGGCTCAAGTCTCTCTCTTTGGGCGGCGGAACACAGATGGGCCAGGATTATGGCCGCGAAATCGGCAAGAAGATTAGCAGTTAAATGCCAGTCTGGCGAAAGGAAATAAATCATGACTACACCCCAACACTGCCCCGGATGGGAACAGTTTAAAGACTTGAAAGCCTTTATGTGCAAATGTCCAGATTGCGGACAAGAGAAAGAGATTTTTTCAGATGAGTTTAACAAGGCACACACCTGTTCCGGGTGTGATAAAGAAATTGATTTTACCCAGTGTACCCTTGATGCCGGAACCTAAGGAGGAGAAAATTATGGATAAGTATGTATGTTCGGTATGCGGTTATGTGTACGACCCTGAGGATGGCGACCCGGATAACGGTGTAGAGCCAGGGACCTCATTTGATGATCTTCCGGATGACTGGACATGTCCGATTTGCGGGGCGGAGAAAGAGCTGTTTGAGAAGGAAGAGTAAGTATCCTCGATTTTAAACCCCAGCAAGAAAACGAAAACCTGGGGAGTACAAGGGAGAGTAATTATGAATGACAGGAGAGATTTTCTGAAAAAGTCGATTTTCCTGGCCGCCGGGTTGGTTGCAGCCAATTCCACAACTGTCTTTGCTTCATCAGGAGGCCTCCCTTCAGGTATCGTATATACAAAGGAGAACCCCGGGAAGTGGGCCAAGAAGGTAGGGTCGCATGCCCCTGAGGTCAAGGTAGAAGGGAAAAAAGTGACTCTCACCACCAAACACCCCATGTCTGAGAAACACTATATTGTTCGCCACACCTTAGTGTCGGCAGATGGCACGGTCCTCGGATCGAAGACTTTCTACCCTTCTGATAAAGAGGCGGTGTCTACCTATGAACTTCCGCCCGACCATGGGTCCAAGTTATATGCGACCAGCTTTTGCAACCTCCATGATTTCTGGGTAACGGAGTTCATGGTTAAATAAGGGATGGCTTGTTTTTGTTGGTCCTGGAAAGTCCGCTGATTTAAGTGCCTAATTATCCCGCTTACATTGGGGAAGTTAAGGAACTTCGTGACTTTTTATAGCTGAAGACAGAAATGGACAGGGTAATAGAAGGAGTAAAAAGGAGGAAATCATGAGCTTTGATACGTTTGAAGAGATTATTCGTTATGCCATGGAGAAAGAAGAGGAAGCGGTCGCCTTTTATGAGGAAGCCAGCAGTCTCGAACCATATGCCTGGGCCAAAGAGACATTTGAGGGCTTTGCAAAGGAGGAGCAGAAACATAAGACCCTTTTAGAAGGATTCCTCAAAGGCGAAAAATTGGTGACTGACTATAAGTTTGAATGGGTTACTGACATCAAGCGCAGCGACTATCTCGTGGATATGACATACGAGAAAGGGATGTCTTATCCGGACGTCCTGAGACTTGCGATGAAAAGAGAAGAAAAGGCGCTGGCCTTTTATAATGAACTTCAAAAGAGACCCGGCGGAGAAGAACTGATGCTGGTGTTCAAGATGCTGGCCCAGGAAGAGGCCAAGCATAAACTTGCCCTTGAAAAATTATATGATGACTTTATGGCAGAGCAGGGTGATTAACCTGCGTAGCCGTTCACGGCTTGAAACTTGAAATTAGAAAGTAGAAATTGGGGAGAGATGAAACGAGTTTACGAATTGGATGTCTACAAACTGGCAGAAGAATTATAGCCGTTTACGGCTTGAAATTAGGAATTGGAAATTAGAAAGCGAGGAGATCGGCCCAAAATTAAATTCGTTCATCAACAGCACAAAAGTATGAAGGCCAAATTTCCAATTTCTATATTCTAATTTCGACGTTCTGTGAACGGTTACTAATCTGCTTTCACAAAACACAATGATAGACTGTGGCCCACAAAAAACGGGAGGTTAGGGATGGAACGGAGAGTACAAATATACTCGCTCAGTACCTGCGGCCATTGTAAGGCCACAAAGAGGTTTTTGGATGAATGTAATGTGAAGTACGAATTTGAAGACGTGGACATACTCCAGGGAGAGGAAAGGACCGCCATCCTTGAAGACATAAAAAAATGGAATCCCAACTGCTCTTTTCCCACAATCATCATTGGAGACAAGGTTATCGTGGGATATAAAGAAAACGAAATAAGGGAGGCCCTTGGATTATGAACGAGGCAGAAAAACTATACCAGACGTTAAAAAAAGTTCAAGAGCCCAAGGGCTACTATTTTAACAGCGACAAAGAGAGGGTGATCGAACTCCTTGAGGCCCTCATGGTGAACAGGGAACGCTATGGCTATATGTCCTGTCCGTGCAGATTGGCATCGGAAGATCGCAAAAGAGATCAGGATATCCTCTGTCCATGTGTTTACAGGGAAGATGATGTGAGGGAGTACGGTAGCTGTTATTGCAATTTCTATGTTTCAAAAGAGTGGAATGAGGAAAAGATACCTCATGAATATGTGCCGGAGAGAAGGCCTCCGGAGAAGTCTATCTCCTGAGAGGTTATGTTGGAAGAGCCGGTAAAAGAGACATCGAGGCATCTATTTTGGTTGACGCTGTGTCTGCTCTTTGTTCTTGCCGCCCTTTCATCTGGAGGTCGCGTGTACGCTGCTGATGCAAAAACAGACGGGGCTTCAAATCTTCTAATCGGTGAAAAAAGCCCTTACCTGCTTCAGCACGCCGGGAACCCGGTAAACTGGTACCCCTGGGGTGAAGAGGCATTTCAGAAGGCCGGAAAAGAAGACAAGCCGATCTTTCTCTCCATTGGCTATGCCACATGCCACTGGTGCCATGTTATGGCCCATGAGTCCTTTGAAGACGAAGAGGTCGCCCGGATACTGAATAAGTATTACATCGCCATAAAGGTAGATCGTGAAGAACGCCCGGACATAGATAAGATCTACATGTCCGTGTGCCAGGCCCTGACAGGGCGCGGGGGATGGCCCCTCACTATAATAATGACCCCCGATGGCAAACCTTTTTTTGCGGGCACCTATTTCCCGAAGACAGGTCGTATGGGGATGCCCGGTCTGATCGATATCCTCAACCAGATAGCCACCATATGGGAAAAGGACCGGGTGCGGATCCTGAAGGCGGGCCAGGAAATCACGAACGCCATTCAACCTGTGTCAGACCCTGACAAGCCGGTTCATGTTGTGAGTGTGGACACTTTGAAGAAGGGTTATTCGCAACTTGCCGGGCGCTTTGATTCCAAATGGGGCGGGTTTGGCACCGCTCCCAAATTCCCCACACCCCATCAACTCACCTTTCTCCTGAGATGGCACAGGCGTACCGCTGATCCCGATGCCATAAAAATGGTGGAAAAGAGTTTGGATGAAATGCGGTATGGCGGCATCTACGACCAGATCGGGTCTGGTTTCCACCGGTATTCGGTGGATGAGCAGTGGTTGGTGCCCCACTTTGAAAAGATGCTCTACGACCAGGCCATGCTGGCAATGGCATATATCGAGGCGTACCAGGCAACAGGGAAGACCAGATTCGGAAAGGTTGCCCGCGAGATATTTGCCTATGTGCTGCGAGATATGACAGCGCCTGAGGGAGGATTTTACTGCGCGGAAGATGCTGATAGTGAGGGAAAGGAAGGCCTGTTTTATGTCTGGACACCTGAGGAGATAAAGGGCCATCTCGGGGATGTTTCAGGAGATCTGTTCTGCCGCTTTTATGACATCACCAAACAGGGCAATTTTGAAGAAGGAAAAAGCATCCCCCGCATGTCTCTGACCCTCAAGGCCTTTGCACAAAAGGAAGGGATGGACCCTGCCAAATTAGACAGGGTTTTAAAAGATGCCAGAGAGCGGCTCTTTGATGTTCGTGAAAAACGTGTTCATCCCCTGAAAGACGACAAGATATTGACCTCCTGGAACGGGCTTATGATAGCAGCCCTTGCAAAAGGTTATCAAGCCCTCGGCGATGAGCTTTTTGTAGATGCAGCTCGAAAGTCCGCTGACTTCATCCTGAAAAATCTGAGAACAGGCGACGGCAGGCTCCTCAGACGTTACAGAAACGGGGATGCTGCCTATGCAGGGTATCTTGATGACTATGCGTTTATGGTGTGGGGGCTGATCGAACTCTATGAAGCAACCTTTGAGGTTACCTATCTTGAGGCGGCAATTGCGCTGAATAGGGATATGATAGACATTTTCTGGGACAAAAAGGGCGGGGGTCTTTATTTTACGGGAGAGGGGAACGAGGCCCTCATTACGAGGAGCAAGGAGATTTACGACGGCGCCCTTCCTTCAGGTAACTCTGTGGCGGCCCTGAATTTTCTGCGCCTCGGCCGCATGACAGGGAGGATAGACCTGGAAAAAAAGGCCGAACAGTTGGTTGCCACGTTTTCTCGAGATGTTAAAACACAGCCGGTCGGTTACACGCAGCTATTATCAGCCCTTGAGTTTATGATAGGTCCCACGCAGGAGATTGTCATTGCAGGTGACCTTAGTCTGGACACCACGAGGGATATGGTCCGTGCTGTCCACGCCGGGTTTCTGCCGAATAAAGTGGTGCTGCTCCACCAGAATGGCCCTGATGGTAAGAGGCTTGAGGCCTTATCACCCTTTACAAAAGAGATGGGTCCCATAAATCACAAGCCCACAGTCTATGTATGCGAGCAGTACGCGTGCAAGATGCCTGTAACCGATGCAGATAAACTGAAAAAACTTCTTAATTAGTGCTTGACCGAAAACCTTGTTTTTCGGTCAAGAAATTCGAAATCCGAAGCACGAAATACGAAACAATGACCAAAACACCAATGTCTCAATGACAAAAAGATCGTATTTTCAGTCCCTTAGTTTTGGTCATTCTGTCATTGATATTCGAATTTGTTTAGGATTTCGGATTTCGATATTCGGATTTTGCCTGAACAGGGGTTTTCGTTCAGGCACTAATTTGCTAATAGTACAACAAGGTCTCAGGTATTAGAGGCGCAAGAGCATATGAAACGAGAAAGCATGGCATTGCCCTTCCAAATGAGGGACAAGAGGCGCCGCGTCATAGCTGTTCGTGCATATGCCGACTCTGATTACCCGGACCTGATAGAGATGTATGACAGTTTTGAGCCAAAGGGTCTGGAGGCAGGATTGCCGCCCCCGGATGACGTCACTCGACATAAATGGATTGATCAGATAGTATCATCTCTCTTCAATGTCCTGGCCTTTCATGGCGGCCGTGTTGTTGGTCATGCCGGTCTTGATATTTCGGATCTGAGTGGCTGTCCTGAGTACTTAGTCTTCATGAAACAGGGATTTCGTAATTTCGGCATCGGGACAAGACTTTCAGAGACAATGAAGGAGGTGGCAAAGGGGGCAGGGTGCAAAAGGATATGGCTGACCGTACGGACCGGAAATACCTGCGCAATTCGAGTCTTTAAAAAGGTCAGATTTAAGTTCAAGGGTGAGATCAGCGTGGAACGTGAGATGGAGCTGATTCTGAGAAAGGAAATGCAATGATATTCTTTGATATAGGCTGTAAGATAATGATCCCGGACTGCCTTATCGATCGGTTGGAACCAAGATTATTATCTCCATGCCTATAGGAACCCTTGTGGATCAATGAGCCTATGAAATCAGCTTTCATCTTCAGCAAAGGCTTTTCAAAGTTTAAGCCGCCAGAAGGCTACCCCTGGTCAGTCCATCGAACAGATGTCACATATCAATTGTGTAAGAAGCTCAATCTCCTGGATCATGACTGGATTAATGTTCACAGACCGAAATCTGCAAAGGAATCAGAACTCTATTCTTTTCATGATCGAGACTACATCGGGCTTCTGAAATTGGCCAATAAGGGAGATTTTGATGAAGAATGGTTGAAATACGGGCTGGGTACGACCGAATGTCCTGTATATGAAGGGGTGTATGACTATCACCTCCTTGCTGCAGGGGCTACTCTTTTGGGGATGCGACTGATCAGTGAGGGGAAATATGACACTGTTTTTAACCCCTCCGGGGGATTTCATCACGCAGGCAGGGATTTTGCTTCCGGATTTTCCTATCTTAACGATATCGTGCTTGCCACAAAGAAACTCGTTGATCTCAATAAGCGGGTCCTGATTGTGGATATTGATGCCCATCACGGAGACCAGGTTCAGGAGGCCTTCTACGACAGCAGCAAGGTTATGACCATTTCTTTTCACGAGAGCGGAAAGACATTATTTCCTTTCAAGACCGGTTTTGAAAATGAAATTGGCAGGGGCCCCGGAAAAGGGTATAATATCAATGTCCCGATGCCTGCAGGCACCGGGGATGAAGAATTCATAGGGGCCTTTAAGAAGGTTTTTCCGTCGCTTGTCAATGCGTTTAAGCCGGACGTAATTATTGGGGCCCTCGGGACTGATGGCCTTCATTCCGATCCGTTCTCACATCTGCAATTGAGCAATATTTCCTACTCGGAGGTAGTACAGGAAATTGTTGATCATGCCAAAAAACTTATTGCGCTCGGTTGTGGAGGGTATCGACTGGAAAACAGTGCACGCACATGGTCGTTGGAGTGGGCCATAATGAATGGCCTGGGATGTAGTGAAGAGGATACTGCCTCCTTCGGTGGGAGTTTCTGGGGCGATGGGGTTTGCTCGCTTCAGGACAGACACCATTTTATCTCTGATGAAGTAAGAAAGAAAAACAGACGTGAACTGAAACGGATCATAACGGCTATCAAGAGGGACATTTTCCCTGTTCATAATATCAGGGAATAAAGGCTGGCGGGGTCAAGAAAATTCAATAAATTACCGTCTTGTAATAAGAAAGGGAGAAGTAATGAAAGGCAACCACAAGGCACCAGCAGCTTCCGGAGGTAAGAAATATCCTCCCCCAAATGATTTTCGCAAAAAGGCCCATATTAAGAGCATGCGGGAATACCGTAGCATCTACCGGCGTTCTGTGGAGGATCCCGAAGGCTTCTGGGCCGAAAAGGCAGAGGAGTTGTCCTGGTTCAAAAAATGGAAAAAGGTCCTTGATTATGATTTCCATGAGGCTAACGTCAAATGGTTTGAAGGGGGTAAAATCAATGCATCCTTCAACTGCCTGGATCGTCACATCAATACATGGAGAAAAAATAAAGCCGCCCTTATCTGGGTGGGAGATATGCCTGGTGAGGAAAAAGTTTATACATACCAACTCCTTCATAAAGAGGTTTCGAAGTTTGCGAATGTCTTGAAAAAAAGAGGGGTCAGGAGGGGAGATCGTGTGATCCTCTATCTCTCAATGATCCCTGAGCTTCCTATTGCCATGTTGGCATGTGCCAGAATCGGGGCTGTTCACAGCGTTGTTTTCGGCGGTTTCAGTTCTGAAGCTCTGGCGACTCGAATTAAGGACTGTGGTGCCAAAATACTTATAACAGCGGACGGCGGTTACAGGGCCGGGAAGGTGGTCACGCTCAAGGAAAACGCTGACAGAGCGCTTGAGGACTGTCTTAACGTAAAGACCTGTATTGTTGTAAGACGAACAGGTGCTCCGGTTGAAATGAAAGCGGGGCGGGACTTCTGGTGGAATGATGAGATAAACGCCCCCGGGTTGAAATCAACCTGCAACCCTGCTCTGACCGATGCTGATGATCCTCTCTTTATACTCTATACAAGTGGGTCCACGGGCAGGCCTAAAGGGGTGCTGCATTCTATTGGAGGTTATCTCCTTTACGCCTATCAGACATTCAAGTGGATATTTGATATCCATGATGATGACACCTACTGGTGCACGGCTGATATAGGATGGATTACGGGCCACAGCTATATCGTATATGGTCCTCTTGCCGCAGGCGCCACCAGTGTGATGTTCGAAGGTGTTCCCACCTACCCTGATCCCGGCAGGTTTTGGAAAATTGTGGAGGAGCATGACGTGAACATCCTGTACACGGCTCCAACGGCCATCAGGGCCCTGGCCAAATTTGGTCCCAAATGGCCGCGACGCTACAATCTCAGCAGCCTGAGACTCCTTGGCAGCGTGGGAGAAGTCCTGAACCCTGAAGCCTGGAAATGGTATCATAAAAACATCGGGAAGGGTAAATGCCCAATTGTGGATACATGGTGGCAGACTGAGACAGGCGGAATCATTCTTTCACCATTCCCGGGAGCTGTTCCAACTAAACCGGGAGCTGCAACAGTCCCTTTCCCGGGCGTACTTCCTGGTATTATCAATGACAGTGGGAAAAAATGCAGAAGAGGGGAAGGGGGCTATCTTGTTATTGAAAAGCCCTGGCCGGGGATTATGAGCGGTGTCTTTGGAGATCCGAAACGATTCAAACAGACCTATTTCAGCCAGTTTCCGGGGGTGTATTTTACGGGCGATGGTGCAAAGAGAGACAATGACGGGTATTACTGGCTTATGGGAAGAGTGGACGATGTTATAAATGTTGCGGGCCACCGTTTGGGAACAGCAGAGATAGAAAACGCCCTGGTGGCCCACAGGGATGTGGCAGAGGCCGCTGTGGTCGGTTATCCCGATGAAATCAAGGGAGAGGGTATTTACGCCTTCGTGATATTGAATGAGGGCGTCAGGAAGACGGAGACTTTGAGAAAAGCCCTGGTCGCTCATGTAAGGAAAAAAATTGGCCCTATCGCTACGCCAAGCAAGATCCAGTTTGCATACTCGCTCCCCAAGACACGAAGCGGGAAGATCATGAGAAGAATATTGAGAAAAGTGGCTTCAGGTGACGTGGAAGAGCTTGGTGACTTAAGTACTCTCACTGACAAAACCGCGGTTGAAAAACTGATCGATGAAAGAGAGGCATAGATAGTGCCTGAACGAAAATCACGCCTTGGCGTGATTCAGGCAAAATCCGAATATCGAAAACCGAAATCCGAAACAAATCCGAATATCAAATGATTCAATGTTGACAAACTCGTAAAAAGTAAAGTCTTCTCTGTTCTCGTCATTCCCGCGAACGCGGGAATCCAGGGCTTAGGTTTCACGGTAAGGAGTCTTTATATGCTTGTTGTTGGATTACAGGGAAGCCCGCGTGTCAAAGGAAATACCAGCATCCTCCTCTCGACATTTCTTGCGGAAGCCGAAAGACTCGGGGCACGAACAGAATATTTAGATGTGGCCAAGAGAAATATTTCTCCCTGCCTGGAATGCGGGGTTTGCGAGCAGAAGGGCTTCTGTCCCATTGACGATGATATGCAGGATGTTTATCCGTTACTCCGCCAGGCAGACCTTATCGTGATGGCAACACCCATATTCTTTTACGGGGTTACGGCCCAGCTTAAGGCCCTCATTGACCGCTCCCAGGCCCTCTGGTCGAGAAGATATGTGCTCGGGTTAACGGACCCGGGAAGGGAGTGGCGGCGAGGTTTCTTATTGGCCGTAGGCGCCACGAAAGGAAAGAATCTCTTTGAAGGCGTCAACCTCACCGCAAAGTATTTCTTTGACGCGGTTGGCGCGAGCTTTGATGGGACCCTTGCTTTCAACCAGATCGAAGGGCCTGGAGATATAACAAAGCATCCCACTGCCCTTGAAGATGTAAAAGAAAAGGCCAGGATCCTTGTGGCCCCTTTTTTAGACAGGAAGAAAGTCCTTTTTGTCTGCACTGAAAACGCCTGCCGAAGCGAGATGGCGAGCGCCTTTGCCCAGCGCCATGCCGGGGACCGCATAGAGGCTGTAAGCGCGGGCAGTGCACCTGCAAAGGAGATCAATCCGCTCATGGTTGAAGTCATGGGCGAAAAGGATATTGATATGGCCTTTCGCAAACCCAAAACCATTTCAGCTGTTGCGGGCCATGGAAAACCGGATTTGATAATTTCAATGGGGTGTGGGGATGCGTGTCCCTTTTTTCCCGACGTGCCGAATGAGGAATGGGACCTGGAAGATCCCGCAGGAAAACCGATCTCTTTTATGCGTGAGATCAGAGATGATATTGAGAGAAGGGTGATTGAGCTTGTTGGAAACTTGAAATTGGAAACTTGTCGAAGATCCCGTTTTTAAGCGGGGAAATTTGAAACTTGAAATTTGAAATTGGAAACTTGAAATTGGAAATTCAAGAAGGCCGCGAAAAGACAGAAATGACCCGTTTTCGTCATTCCCGCGAACGCGGGAATCCAGGGATGTTCGATTAAGATTATGAGTAAAAAAATGATCTAAATGAAATCTCTGTGATCTCTGTGCGCTCTGTGAGAGGAATAATAAATTTTTAAATTCATAAAAGGAGGAGAAAATTATGGATAAGTATGAATGTTCGGTATGCGGTTATGTGTATGACCCGGAGGATGGTGATCCGGATAATGGTGTAGAGCCGGGGACCTCATTTGATGACCTTCCAGATGACTGGACATGTCCCATTTGCGGGGAAGCAAAAGACGTGTTTGAAAAGGAGTAAGATATGAAACCTATGGAGATTGCAAAAGGCATTTACTGGCTGGGCGTGATAGACTGGAACATCAGGGATTTTCACGGATATTCTACCTACGAGGGATCAACCTATAATTCCTTTCTTATCATGGACGAAAAGATTACCCTGATAGATGCGGTCAAGAAGGAATTTGCCGATGAACTTATTGCTAACATAAGCCAGATTGTTGACCCGAAGAAGATTGATTATGTTATCAGCAACCACACCGAGATGGATCATTCCGGGGGGCTGCCGAGAGTAATGCACAAGATCGGCGATGATAAACCCCTTTACTGTTCCAAGATGGGACAGAAGAACCTTGCAAGCCATTTTCCTCAGAAGTGGAATTACCAGCCTGTGGAAAACGGCGGTGAATTGAGCTTAGGGAATAGAACCCTCACCTTCTTGGAGACCAGGATGCTTCACTGGCCTGACAGCATGTTTAGCTATGTAAAGGAAGACCGGCTTCTTTTTTCCAGCGATGCGTTTGGACAGCATTATGCGGGGCTTGAAAGGTTTGACGACCAGATTGGTGATGCCATCATGCCCCATGCAAGGAAATACTTCGCCAATATTCTGCTCCTCTACTCGCCGCTGATACTCAAATTAGTGGACAAGGTTACAGAGATGGGGTTGCCCATAGATATGATCTGTCCTGACCACGGCATCCTCTGGCGCAAAGATCCATCAAAGATCATTAACGCCTATGTGGAATGGAGCACTCAGAAGCCAAAGAGGAAGGCCCTGGTCATTTACGATACCATGTGGCACAGTACCGGGACCATGGGAGAGGTAATTGTAGATGCGCTTGGCGAGGAAGGCGTGGATGCCAGACTGATGCATCTCAGAAATTGGCATCGCAGTGATATCATGACCGAGGTCCTCGATGCAGGGGCAATCATAGTCGGGTCCCCTACTCTCAATAACGGGCTTTTCCCCACGGTCAGTGACTTTCTGACATATATGAAGGGTCTCAAACCGTTGAATAAGGTGGGGGCTGCATTCGGCTCATTCGGCTGGAGTGGTGAGGCTGCAAAACTGGTCACGAAAGAGCTCGAAGAGATGAAGTTCGATATTATTGATCCGGGCGTGAGGATTCAGTATGTGCCTGATGACAAAAGTTTGGATGCGTGCCGTGAATTGGCGAAGAAGATTGCCCAGGCCCTGCCAGCAGAATAATCATTCGCTACAAAGGAAGATAAGTTCGTAAAGAGTCTCCAAGGCCGTCACTCCCGCGAAGCTTGTCCTCGACCCGATCGGGGAGCGGGAGTCCAGAAGTGACTGGTTTCCCTGGATTCCCGCGTTCGCGGGAATGACGAAAACGGATGAGTGATTTTCCCGAGATTATCAAGGGAAGAAATCAGGAAAAGGAGAAAATCTTGTTTGCAAAGAGAATGCTACTGATTTCGATCACCCCCCTGTGGGCGGCGGCTCTTGCCTTTGGCAGCCCTGTTCAGGCTGAGGAGAATAAATGTGTCGCCTGCCACAAGAAGGTAACCCCTGGCTTTGTATCCGACTGGGGGGTGAGTAAGCACTCAGAAGAAGATGTAACATGTTCAGATTGTCATGGGGATAAACATAAGACCGCGAAAGATGCCAACCTTGCCCGGCTGCCGGACGAACAGGTCTGCGGCGAATGTCATGAAGATCAGTTCGATCAGTTTACCAGGGGTAAGCATAACTATGGCTGGCGATCAATGAATGCCCTGCCCATTACCCATATGGAGCCGGACGAGCTGATGGAAGGAAGTGTGGGGTGCGGCGGCTGTCATAATATGGGTGTGAAGAGTGCGGCCGAGAAAAAGGATCGATGGGACAAAGGCTACCGATATCAGAACAACTCCTGTGACGAGTGCCATACGCGTCACGCTTTTTCCAAAAAAGAGGCCCAGGACCCGAGGGCCTGTCAGCAATGCCATATGGGTTATGACCACCCACAGTGGGAGATGTGGAGTAGTTCCAAGCATGGCACCCGCTTTTTTGTCAAACAGGCAGGCAAATTGCCTGAAGGTGCTGCAGCACCTACCTGCCAGCTTTGTCACATGCCTGATGGCACCCACGAAAACCGGACTGCATGGGGCTTTTTCGGTGTCAGGCTACCTCTGCCAAAAAACAAGCAGTGGGCAGCCGACAGGGTCGTTATACTCAAGGCCCTCGGTGCGCTGAATCCCGAAACCGGCAAACCAACTCCACGGTTAGAGATCATGAAGTCTCTCCACATGATTCAGTTTACTGAAGATGCCTGGAAGGCAGAGCGGGAAAAGATGATCAAGATCTGCTCAAGATGTCATGCCGGGCGGTATGCCCGACACCGGTTGGAGATGGGCGACCGGATGATTAAAAATGCCGACCGTTTGATGGTGCAGGGGATTAAGATCGTTGCGGCCCATTACAAAGACGGAATCATCAAGAAGCCGGATTATTATCCCTTTGCCTACCCTGATTTGCTCTACTTCAATCAGACAGGTGGTTCGTACATCGATCAGGTGCTGTTCAGGATGTACATGA
>PVMK01118922.1_pt1 | contig 19006 bp, 20 predicted proteins | sample 1853481 | NCBI WGS metagenome assembly PVMK01 (sample SAMN08533507, study PRJNA380276) | Marine sediment metagenome, whole genome shotgun sequencing project. | reverse complement strand
AGCGCTCCTTGAACTCAGGTAGCCACTGGCCGGGCCAGTCCAACTGTTCCGGCTCCTCTTCGGCGTTCAAGTGGTAGAGGTTGCCGTAGAACTCGTCGAAACCGTGGGCCGTGGGAAGGTGCTCGTCGAGATCACCGAGGTGGTTCTTACCAAACTGGCCGGTTGTATAGCCGCTTGCCTTGAGCACTTCGGCGATCGTTGGGTCCTCCTTCTGCAACCCAAGGGATGACCCGGGAAGGCCCACCGTAGTGAGGCCTGTTCTGATCGGGTACTGGCCGGTGACAAACGCGGCCCGTCCCGCTGTGCAGCTCGGGTGCCCGTAGTGATCGGTGAACATCATGCCCTCATGCGCGATCCGGTCGATGTTGGGCGTCTTTGGGCCCATCATTCCATGGCTGTAGGCGCTGATGTTCCACATGCCGATGTCGTCGCCGAAGATGACGAGTATGTTCGGTCTGTCAGACTGTGCGATCGCCATCCCTGCATAGCAGCAGAGCACGAGCAGTAGATAGATTCTCTTCATTCTTTTTCTCCATTATTCTTCTTCACCGGGGAGCGATCACCCGGTTTTCTGGATCAGGGTTCTTGCGTTGTCTCGAAACTCGCAATGCCCTAAATAAGTCGATCACTTTAATTAGATCAATTCTAGAGTGGGAAATCCATCGATGTCCGCTTTGGGTCGGTTCCTGCCGTACGGCCCCAAGGGTACTGACCGGCCGCTCCGCGCTCGAATGGTTCGACCCCGGTTTAATGGACCACTTGAAATTGGTTTTGGTTACGTTCCTCAAAAGCAGCTGGACTAATATTACCAAGATAACCATGTCGACGTTTGCGATTATAGAAACGTTCGATGTAATCGAATATATCCGCCTTTGCGTCGTCACGAGTCAAGTAACGTGTGCGATTAACGCGCTCGCGTTTCATTAATCCAAAGAAACTTTCAACCACCGCATTGTCGTAACAGTTACCCCGTGCACTCATACTGCATTGGATGTTGTGTTTGTCCAGCTCGTCACGAAAGTCATCGCTCGTATACTGGCTGCCACGATCAGAATGATGCAATAACTCTCCTTCAGGACAGCGTTGTCCAATGGCCATGTTCAGTGCATCAATCACCAGCTGCCGGTTGATCCAACGATGCATCGACCAACCCACAATGCGACGTGAGTACAAATCCATTACCACCGCAAGAAATAGCCACCCCTGATGGGTCGAGATATACGTGATGTCAGACGCCCAACGCTCGTTCGGACCCTCAGCCGTGAAGTCTTGTTCGAGCAGGTTGTCCGCTACCGGGTGGCTCGGGTCACGCAGGGTCGTAACCTTGAAAGACCGCTTCGGACAGCCTTTAAGGCCGGCTTTTCGCATCAATCGGGCTACCTTGTGCCTTCCGCATTGGTAACCTTCTTCCTTGAGCTCAGCGGTGATCTTGCTGCCCCATACACGCCATCACTGTCGATATGTATGCGCCGGATCACCCCTGTCAGCTCCCGGTCCGTCTTCGCTCTCTGACTCTCAGGCCTGACCCGCCAGGCGTAGAATCCACTTCTCGATACCTTGAGTATCCGGCACATCATCCTCACCGGATAGTGGCTGCGGCGTCGATTGATACATCGGTATCTCACTTCGACTCCCTGGCAAAGAAAACCGCCGCATCTTTTAAAAAATCCCGTTCCTGTCTGAGCTTAGCGTTCTCTCGCTTCAGCTTCGTGATCTCTTCGTCCCGGCTCTTGCCCTGGCCCGGAAAGGCCTCGTCGCCTAAAAGCCGGTACTGATCTCGCCAACGGCGAAGCTGACGGGCACTGATCCCAAGGTCATCGCAGACACCTTGGTCCGTCATCCCATCTTCGCTGGCTCGTTTCAACGCGTGACGCTTGAACTCGGGACTGTATCGTCGATATTTCTTGTTTGTCATGAGACACCTCCTGGCGCATTATCGCGCACATTTAGAAGTGTCCACCAAACCCGGGCTGGTCCTTAAACCGGAAGTTCCACAACGACTTTTCAAAAATCAGAATCTGAACGTCTGCTTTTCTCAATTGCGGTCGTTCATTTACTCAGAAAATTACAAATTTGAAGGGCAGGAATCGGCCAATAGCGGTCGTAAATCGTTCGTAAGTACGGGTAATTTGATTCAATTGGCGGCCAAGAGCGGAACCAATTACCGTTCCGCTTTTTGCGCGCATCCGATACACAGTAATGCCGTTGCATCAAACTCAAGGCGCTTTCGATGAATCGTATCCTCACAAGATTGGCAAAGACCGAAGTTACCGTTGTCGATGCGTTCAAGCGCGGCTGCAATCTTGCGCAACATCATCTCACGACGCCGGCCCGACTCCTGCGACATTGCCTGCGCCTGCATCGCATCCATACGAGACAGTCTCCCCATCCGTGTCTGATCCAGTTCAACAACCTGCGACGATTTGTCGCCGATAGTAGCCACGGACTCAAGATCCTCCCGAAGTTTGAGAAGCCTCTCGCGCATATCAGCGATGAAAAAATCAGACATACTCTATTTTAGGTTACACACCCTATGATCCGTTCAGAAATTTCGACAGCAGTAGCGGGTCTGAATGTCCGCTTTCCTCAATAGCGGTCATTCAATCACTCGTAGAATCACTAAGATGACAGGCAGAATTCGGCCAGAAGCAGACAGAGTTGGACACCGCCGTTACTTGTTCCTGATCATTCGACATACTCGGCAACGCAGGCCCACTTTCCATCGACCTTGGCATAAATGTCCATCAATTTTTGGGCTTCGAGGGTAACTTCACCAGTTGCTTTGTCTGTAGTTGCACTTCTGGCGGTGTAGATGGCGACCGCGGTGTTATCCACAATCCGAACCGAGTGCGGTGTGAACTCCGTCAATTCGAAGTCGTAATCGGTCCCGCTCCAGTCCCATTCGTCAGCGTATGATCGCTTGAAATCCTTGGCGATCAGATTAGTCTTATTCTTGTGCCACCCAACGAAATCCTCGTGATAACAGGCAAGAAATTCTTCTTTTATCGTCGTCGTCCAGCACGATTTGATGGCCGCAAGTAACTCGGCCTCATCCACGCTCCAATCAGCAGCCCTTCCGCCTGCCGATACCAATAACAACGAGATGCACAAGAGAACATTGATTTTCTTCATCTGTAAACTCTCCGTAGCTAATTTCCAGAGTCTAATTCCTGCTTACGGGACTGTCCGCTTTGGGTCACTAGCGGCCCTTCAAGAGGATATTAGCCTAATGTCTGCTTTGGGGTGGTAAGCAGACATTAATCGGCATCGTCCAGGTCGAGATATTCGATAGCTTTCTTGAAATCGCGCCGTTTTGGGTTGCTGTGGCTCATGTTGCGAATGATCATGAGTTTGGAATGCTCGACGCCGGCGTTTCGGAAGCCCCAATAGGCCCTTTTTGTTTGCTCGAGCGCGCCGTCGTAGGTGCCGGTGAGGAATACGTAGCGGTTGGTTTTGATTAGGCCCAGCATTCCAGGCTCATCGTCGCCCCAATATTCAGCGCCGCAGTTAAATATCGCGCCTTTGAAGATGTGCGGAAATTCGACAGCAACCATACTGGCAACTCTTCCGCCGCCTGAGAAACCGCTTAGGTAAATTCTCTCAGTGTCGACCTGGTAGGACTGGTTGATAACGGCGGGTGCGGTAAGCGCATAGGCCATTCTTCGTTGCACCTGGACTCTGTTGCCGGACTTGTTGGCACCGATCCAGATGAGGTTTTGCTCAGCCAGGAGTGATTTCCACTGTGGCGGTATGTCGCCCTTCTGTGTGGGGCTGATGTAAATCAGTACGCCGGCCGGACGATCCGATTGGTAATTCTCGGGAACGTAGATCTCCCATTCGATCGCTTCGTCCGGTGGGATTATGCGCTCGTATTTGCTTGCGGCTGTTTCACCGAGCAAGTCTCTGATGGTGTGTGAGTCCTTGAATTCTCCGGTTCGTACATCCACTTCCGGCATAATTGCAGCAGCGGCGTTGCCTTCTTCATCACTGGCCAAAGACAGGCTTTGTCCAAGAAGGACCATTGCGAGTACGAGGACAGGTTTCATGGGTAAATCAGAGTCAGGCACCAATCTTCGCGGAGTCTCGAGAATAACATCCGGAGTGCCGGCAACGGACGGTGCCGGTGTTCACATGACACGCATGATCGGTACATCGGAGATAGATCAGATCGATCCATTTCTGTTACTGGACGTATTTCAGACCGAGAATCCGGACGACTACATCGCCGGCTTCCCTGCCCATCCGCATCGGGGATTTGAGACGGTGACTTACATGTTCGCCGGCAAGATGCGGCACAAAGACAATGCCGGCAACGAAGGTGTTATAGAAGCTGGTGGTGTGCAGTGGATGACCGCCGGGCGGGGTATCGTGCACTCCGAGATGCCGGAGCAGGAAGACGGCCTGATGTGGGGCACCCAGCTGTGGGTCAATCTGCCCAAGACTGAAAAAATGACGGCTCCCGCGTACCAGGAGTTCGTTGCCGATCAATTGCCGACAGAGACCCAGAGCGAAGGCGTCGAAGTCGCTGTGATTGCTGGCGAGACGACGCAGGGCACCGAAGGGGCCGTGACCGGCAGACCGACCAGGCCCATTTATCTTGACGTACGGCTTCAAGGCGAGCGGACTTTCGCGGAATCGGTTCCGTCGACGTTCAATGCATTCATATTAGTCATTGAAGGATCGATATCCGTGGCATCGACTGAAATCGAGGCAGGCAACATGGCGATTTTGGGCGATGGTGACGCCGTTGAGGTCAGCGGTCTGGGTGAGAATAACCGTTTCCTGCTGATAGCCGGTCAGGCAATCAACGAGCCGATCGCGCGTGGCGGTCCATTTGTCATGAACACACAGGATGAGGTCAGGCAGGCCTTTGCGGACTATCAGTCCGGAAACTTTTAGCGCGCCTTAGTTTTCTTCGAGCCTCGTTTGAACGGTGCTCTCGAGACTGGTCATGCCAGCGGACTTGCCGAACGCCAGGGAATCTTCGTCGCTGGCACCATTCATTTTTTCCCGCAATGCGAATAACGCGCCGACACGATTGCTGCTGCCGCAATGCACGAGCACTGGTTTGTCGTACTGACTGAGGATCTCGTCCAGTTTTTTTGCATTGTCGAAGTTGATGGCGTCTCGTCCGTCGATCGGCAGCGCAATGTATTCCATGCCGAGACCCTCGACTGTCGTTTCTTCGTCCAGGCCGCGGTCTTCTCCGGCTGATCGAAGATCGATGACGGCGGCATAACCATCGTCGGCGAGTTCCTTGAACTCCGCCTCGTTGGGCTGGCCGGCTGCGGTTATTCCGTCAGCGGGCTCGAAACGATACTTCCAGGGCGTGTCGTCGGCGACTGCCGATGTTGCCATTGCAAGCATTAACGCTGCAGCTACGAAGCAGTGTTGCGGGGATTCAAACTTCTTGATTTTCATTCGGCAAGCTCGATTGTGGATGGAAATTCCACGCCGTGCTCGGTGAAATAAACCTGGAATGTCATGCGGGAAAACATGTCGCCGACGGCCACCATTATTTCGCTCATCGCGGCCTTGATTTCCGCTGCCGCCTCATCTTCCTCGTCATCGTCTCCGTCTTTTTCCATTTGCATGGTCTGACCGATAAATTCGTAATAACGGGTGGAATCCATCTCCATACTCATGAATGGGTGTGGCTCATTGACTGCCGCCGACATCATGTCGCCAAGTCGCGCCTCGACTCCGTCGCCGATCGAGAGAGCCAATGCAGTGTCTGTCATTGCAACGTAGGCGGCCCCGACCATGCCGGCCATTTGCTGAGACTCAAATTTGACGGGCACCCCGTCAGGCTTGATATCGAGTCCTGCAATCTCCGGGCTGAACATCGCCCCCATCGCAAGCAGACCGGCAGCATTGTCCGTGGTAACAAGCAGGCGGAGGTCGGCTCCGGTCGGACGCATGTTGTTGGCGAGGTCCATACCCTGGATATTCTCGACGACAGCGAGAAATCCCTTGAAGCCATAGACGATCGGCGGTCTCGGCTGATTGAGCGATTCTCGTCCCTGGGCCACGCCATCCTGAATATCCGCGAACAACTCACATTCGTAGGGATCCGCCTCGATCGCGTCTAACCGCGCCGCGTAAAACTCGCGAAGGGCAACGAGATTGATGCTCATGCCGAATGAGAGCACACCGCCCTGCTCGCTTCCGAGGCCGGGCACCGGGGCAGGCAACGCAGCAAGCCCGGCGGCGATGTCGTCGCGCAACTCAAGAATCGTGTTGGACACGAACTGATCGACGCTCATCTCGGTGTAGCCTGTGACAATCCTCGGAACGATTCCGCCCATCTCACGAATCTCGGCTTTACAGATGTCGTCGAGTTCCGAGTCGTCGTACTCCATCAGCGCCAGGAGTTCCTTGTTTACGCCGGACTGGTCGTCAAGGAATGTGGCCACGATGCGTTCGATGTCGATCATGCCGATCGAATGCGACAGAAAACCGTTGACGTCGATGATTTTATGCAGCTCACCGGAATCGGCCATGCTCGACGACGGCAACGTAAGTCCCAGCACAGACTTGAGCAGGTCGTCCGACAGATTTGTCGGTACAAGGCTGACAACAAACTCGTTCTCGATGACGGCGATGATGAGTCGGCCCTCGTCATCTCCGGCGTAGCGATAGGACTGACCGTCTATCGTCGCGACCGTCATGCTGCCCTGTGCATTTTCCTCTATGCGTGCGATTGCAGCGTCAAAGAGAGCGCCGTCAGAAAGTGTCATTCTCAAAACCGGCAACAAACCGGCGCCATACAACACGGCCGTTGAATCACGTTCGATACCAATGCTGCGTAGTCCCTCAATGCTCAACAAGCTGCCGAACTCTTGCAGCGCCGCGAGCGACTCTTCCGGCAGACCGTCTTCACCTTCGGCGTCGGCGGCCACCTCCGCGCTGATTTTGACGAACTGGTGCAGTAAGCCCTGATACGACTTCAAAATTGCATCGACCTTGGGCTCCAGCTTGTCGGCCACCTCATCCGGCAGCGGATCCAGCATCGCAAAAACATACGGCGAATCCGCCGGTACATATTTGAGCAAGCCGGCGCCCAGCGCGGCAGGGGAAACCGTGTCGTCAGATGAATCCGTGCACGCAACTGTCGCGATCGACAGAAAACACAGGGTGATGATGGTCTTGAATGAAACAGCTTTGAACATGGAGAAGGTTCCGTGGTGAAAAAAGGCGTGAACTGTAGCGGCGCATTTTGCGTTAGTCGCTGCCAGAAGTCACACTGTGGTCGCCCTGAATTTTTTCAATGAGGCATCTGCTTACAAAGTATTTGCCCAGTAGGTAAACCTAAGAAGCAAATGAACGAGAAAAATAATCAACGACCACACGACATAGTCGTGTGGGGCGCATCGGGATTTACCGGCAAGCTTGTCACCGAGTATCTGTATGGAAAATACGGTGTCGGCGGCGAGCTGCGCTGGGCGATTGCCGGGCGCAATCGGGAGAAACTTGATTCCCTGTGTTCCGACCTCGGCATCGAATCCGGAAGTTTGCCCATCGTTATTTCGGATTCCTTCGACGCGCAATCAATGCAGAATCTGGCGCGCGATACTAGAGTCGTGCTCACCACGGTCGGGCCATATGCGAAATATGGCACCGCACTAGTGGAAGCCTGTGTCAGCCAGGCTACCCATTACTGTGATCTGGCCGGCGAATCTCAGTGGATGCGCAAGATGATTGACAGTTTCCAGACCGATGCTGAGAAGAGCGGCGCAAGAATTGTTCACAGTTGCGGTTTCGACTCGATTCCATCGGATATCGGCGTCTGGTTTCTGCAACGCGAAGCGCAAAAGCTTCATGGAGCACCCTGCACTGAGATTAAGTTGCTGGTGAAGGCGATGAAAGGCGGCGCCAGCGGCGGCACATTTGCCAGCATGATGAATGCGATGGAGGAAGCTCGGCATGACCGCGATGTTGCCAAGATACTGGTCGATCCTTACAGCCTGAACCCTGCGGGCGAACGAAGCGGCCCCGATGGTCGAGAACAGTCCGGCGTCGAATATTATGCAGAGTCCGACACCTGGACGGCACCGTTCGTGATGGCCGCCGTGAACACCCGGGTTGTGCGACGCACGAATGCGTTGCTTCACTATCCCTACGGCCGGGACTTTAGATACAGCGAAGCGACTATGACCGGCGGTGGTTCGTCCGGATGGATGAAGTCGGCAGTGACGACGGCCGGACTCGGCGGATTCATGCTCGCGAGTTCATTCGATTTCAGCCGATCGTTGCTCGTCAACCGGGTATTGCCGAAACCTGGCGAGGGTCCGAGCAAGGAGCAGCGAGAAGCCGGGTTTTTTAATCTGTTACTGGTCGGCAAACTGGCGGACGGCACGTTGCTTCGGGCGCGCGTCACGGGCGACCGCGATCCCGGCTACGGATCGACCAGCAAGATGCTCAGCGAGAGCGCCATCTGCCTTGCCAGGGACGATTTGTCCTCGGCGGGCGGATTCTGGACGCCCGCCTCTGCGATGGCGGACGCGTTGATCGGCCGGCTCGTGGAGAACGCCGGACTCACATTCGAGCTGGTCTGACTCAGTGAGTGAAATCAGTGCGCATTGCTCGGCAAATGTATTGCCGGGTCAAATCGCTCGCCAGCAAGAATTCTGATTTTCAGGCGGTTTTGCGGTGACGCAATCGGACAGGTTGCGAACTCGTTGAACGCGCACGGCGGGTTGTATGCCTTGTTGAAGTCGAGCCAGGTCACACCGGTTTCATCCGGCATCGCGGCGTACAGGAATCGACCCGCCGGATAGGTCTCACGGCCACTGGTGGCGTCTCCAAAAATCAGGAATAGTCTGCCGCTCGACAGATACGCTTCCAGCTCGAACGGCCCACCCGCAATCTCGAATTTGAGCTTGCCCGGCGACTGTGGCCTGTAGTCCAGACCCGTAATGACCGTGTCGACACGCATTTGCTTCGGCTCGTCGAAGCGATCCAGGGTCGCGGGGACGTGCAGAGCCAGGTCGGTCGGGAAGTAATCGATCGGTTGGAATGCGTCGATCGCAGGATGCTCGAAGTCCCTGACGCGTACCGCGAACTTGTCGTCCCGCCGGATGACAGTCCAGGCCAGGCTGCCGTGCGTCAATACGACCGGGTGACCGGAAAGATCATCATGCATGACGATTGACCGGACTGCTGTCTCTCCGTCAAGCACTTCTACGCCGTCATTCACCAACATCCGGATCTGGTCATTTTCCCTGTGGAAGGAACCAAGCATCGTCGGGGCGTGACCAGGCAGCACGAAATCGCTATCGGATGACGAGCCGAACGTAGCGACGTCCTGGCGCATCCAAAAAAGCCCAACCAGGTTCAGGAAGCCCTCGGGTCCCTTCAATGTCTTCACCCGCTCGATCTTCCATGCGGCCAGGTCGGCCAGATAGGCGTCAGTGCCCGGCAAGCCGGCTGAATCGCCCACACCACATGAGCTCACGAAAAGCGCAACGGTCGTTATTACCGCCGCACGAAGTTGCTGGGTTGCCAAATGCCGTCTCATCGGAGTCGAAAATATCATTATGACCTGTCGCTTACTATAATCCGCGACCTCTAATGACGTCGCCCTCACAAGAATCGGAGCTGGCTTTTGCACAGCTTCAGCCAGATGACATTCTGACGGCCATCGAGGGCCTCGGCTTTCGCTGCGACGGCCGATTCCTCGCGCTCAACAGCTATGAGAACCGCGTCTATCAGGTCGGAATCGAAGATGATGAACCGGTCGTCGCGAAGTTTTATCGGCCCGGCCGCTGGAGTGACGATGCCATACTCGAAGAACACAGTTTTACGGCGGAACTCGCGGAGAGGGAGATTCCGGTTGTCGAACCACTCGAATTGTCGGGAAACACCTTGCATCACTGTGGGCCGTTTCGCGTGTCGGTGTCACCGTGTCGTGGCGGCCGTTCGCCCGATCTCGATGATCACGATTTATTGCAGCAGCTCGGCAGGCTCGTCGCCAGAATTCACTTGCAGGGCGAGACAAGCGTGTTCGAGCACAGGCCGACCATCGACATCGATGCCTACGGCTACGCATCCCGCGAGTATCTGCTCGAACAGGGTTTTATTCCCGATGAATTGCAGGATGCATATATAAGTGTCTCTGAATACCTGTTCGTCAATATCAACGCTTGTTTCGACAGGGCTGGCAGCTCACGATCAATTCGTCTGCATGCGGATTTTCATCCGGGCAACGTGTTGGTTGCGGGGGAAAGGCTACACATCGTGGATCTGGACGATGCCAGAAGCGGACCCGCGGTTCAGGACCTTTGGATGTTCTTGTCAGGAGACCGGCATGAACAGACACCGCAGCTGGATTCCTTGCTGCATGGATACGAAGAATTTCGTTCCTTCGATGCGCGTGAACTGCATCTTATCGAAGCACTGCGAACGCTCCGCATCATGCATTATGCCGCGTGGCTGGCCAGACGCTGGGACGATCCTGCGTTCAAGATTGCATTTCCCTGGTTCGACTCTCAACGCTATTGGGATGAACACATCCTGACGCTTCGAGAACAGGTGGCGTTGATGGAAGAAGAGCCACTCATCTGGTTGGCTTGATTGCGAATCTCTCATGGCGAATTTCGCGCCGGATCATTATGGCAAAAGCTTGTAACTCAGACCGACTTTGTTGCACTGCCCCGGAACCGGGACTAAAGTGAGCTTCAAGGTTCAGGTCGGAAAATCTGTGGAACTCTGGCCACCTGTACAGCTCTGATATATGGATGAACCGAGGCGTAGCAGCCTCCGTGGGGACGCAGCGACTTGACTCCGAACATGCTAAGAGCGATATCGATAGCGGCTTTTCTGGCCGCGGTTGGCGGTTGCTCGTCCCAGGTGACCGTAAACAATCCCACAATCCCCGACCCTTTGGTCGAAAAAATTCCTCTTTCCGTTGCCGTCAGGTATCCACCCGACTTTGAACATTACGTTCACACGGAGCAGGTAATCGGCAAGGAAAAGTGGACGATCGACCTTGGTCGTTCAAACAAATTTTTGTTTACGAATCTTTTTCGTTCGATGTTCAATGATCTGACGGTTGTCGAGACTGGTGAACAACCGGACGATTTGGATGTTGACGCTTTGATCGAACCGAGCATCGATGCGTTTGAATTTTCGACGCCGAGTCAAAGCCAGACGCAGGCATTCGCAGTCTGGATTCGCTATCGCATCAAGATATTTGACAGAGAAGGCGAGCAATTTGCGAACTGGCCGATCAGCGCCTATGGAAAGAGCCAAACCACGATGATGGGGGGCGACGCGGCGCTGGAACGAGCGGCAGTGTTGGCAATGCGCGATGCAGCCGCACTAATCGTCATGCAGATGGACAAAACAACCCGTATAAGCCGGCTAGGTCGCCGTCCGGTGTCAAGCGTCGCTGCCACCCCCAAACCTCAACCGCCTGCGCCGACAAACACGGAACCAGACGAGGAAGAACCGCAGGCGACTGTTCCAGAGGAGTTAAGCGATGAAACAGGCTAGCGACCCAGGCTCTCTTGTCGGCACGCTCGGCAAGCTGCTGATGATACTGCTGCCCGGTATTCTTATCGGCGCCTGCACAACGGCGCGCATCGAAGATGTCAGGGTGACCTCAACCGGTATTAAAGAGGGCGAAGGCGTCGTCATTATGGCCAGGAGTTACCATCTCGGTAACGAGACCGAGACGAAGTTTATCGATTGCGTTGGTAATGCAATCAGTCGTGGATCTGGCGGCCTTCGCGTCATTCCTCATGACGAATTTGTCGATGCCCTGTTTCCGTGGTTCGAACCGAGAACCGCACCGTCGGACACAAAAGGACTGCCCGACCTGCTGGAACGCCCCGGCGTCGCCGACACGATTGCTGAAAAAGGCGTGCGTTACGTTATCTGGCTTGATGGCGACACGGAAAGAACCACGGGCGGCGGCAGTCTGTCATGCGCCGTGGGTCCGGGCGGCGGTGGCTGCTTCGGATTCGCCTGGTGGCAGAATGACTCGAAATACGAAGCCGCCGTTTGGGACATTACTGCGCTCGAAACGGCCGGCACCATCAGCGCCGACGTCAGCGGCACCTCCTACCTGCCGGCAGTCGTTATCCCCATTCCACTGATAGCGCGAACCCGGGCAAAAGCCTGCCAAGGGCTTGCCGATCAGCTGAAAATGTTTATCGTCACTGACGAAGACGCCTGACTCATCAGCCGTTTGCAGCCCGTCAGGGACGCCCGCCCCGCACGAACACTTTGCGGTAATACGTCGAGTCCAGTTCAGCGATTGTCACATCGCGTCCGCTCGACGGCGCGTGCACGAAGCGCCGGCTGCCGAGATAGAGTCCAACATGTGAAACCTTGCCCTCGATGTTGAAGAATAAAATGTCTCCGACCCGCAAACTGTTGGCAGCGACCGGCTGCAGCGTCTGCCATTGTCCGGCAGTTGTTCTTGGTATCGATTTTCCCGCTTTCGAATAGGCGTAGTGCACCAGTCCGCTGCAATCGAAGCCTTTGCTCGTACTTCCACCATAGCGATATGGGACACCGAGTTGTCTCACTGCGACGATCGCCGCCTGCTCGCCGACATCGCGTCGCTTGACCGGCTGCTGTTGTCGGGCCGCTGCGTCGCCGCTGCGGCTCGCCGTCGGCTCATTGGAGGCGCACGCAGCGAGCAGGCAGCCTATCGATACGGCTACGCTAATGTTTCCAAGAATCCTGGCTGCCTGAGATATCATGTCACCCACCCATGCACAGACACTACGCCCAACAGACTGAACTCGACATGAACTGCATCCCAGGATCAGGGCTTCGCCTGATCACGATGGCGTTCCTGATAGCCACCACCTGCAGCATCGCGGTTTCAGCGGCAGAGACGATTGAGGCCGGGAATCATCGGGTATACGGCGCCGACTATTCGATAATACCGGACGTCTCAAAAGGTGGCGCAGTCGTCGAGCTCACGATCTCCCAGACCGAGGGATTCTTGCGCGAGCTGCACATGCCGTATGACGGTAAGACGCTTGGCGATATCGACGGTGATGGCGAGATTTCCATTGCCGATGGTCGCATACGCTGGAGACCACCTGCCGACGGCGGCCGCTTGCGCTGGTTCGCGACAATCAATCACCTTAGAAACGGCGAGACATTTGACGCCTATATTGGTGACGACTGGGCGCTCTTCAGAGCCGAAGATGTCATACCGCCGACAGCTACCCGAACACGACCGCGATCGGTGAGCAAAACCAGACTGATGTTCGACCTGCCTGATGGTTGGTCGGCGGTCACTGAATACTTCAGGCGCTCAAACGTATTCGATGTCTCCAATCCGGATCGGCGCTTCGACAGACCGACGGGCTGGATCGTCCTCGGCAAACTCGGCGTAAGACACGAAACGGTTGCCGGCGTACGCGTTGTCGTTGCCGCACCCGTTGGCCATGGCGTTCGCAGACTGGACATACTGGCGATGCTTAACTGGACCTTGCCCGACCTTGTCCGCCTGCTGCCCGATTTTCCACGGCGCCTGACCGTAATCAGTGCCGGGGAACCAATGTGGCGAGGCGGATTGTCTGCGCCGAGGTCATTCTATGTACACGCGGGGCGTCCTCTGATCAGCGAAAACGGTACCAGCACGATCATGCACGAGGCAATTCATGTTGGTTTGGGTGTCGCTGCCGTAAAGGGCGCTGACTGGATCACCGAAGGACTCGCCGAATACTATGGTCTGGAAATATTGCGGCGGAGTGGAACGATCAGCGAAAAACGCTTTCGGTCCGCCCGCGCCGAACTCGCGAAATGGGGAAGGAAAGCAAGATCACTGTGCCAGGATCCATCAACCGGGGCCGTTACGGCCCGTGCAGTCACTTTGTTCGGCAAATTGAACGATGAAATTCGCAAGAAAAGCGCGAGAAAGTACGATCTCGACGACGTCCTTCGCAGGATTGCCAGTTCTGCAAAAAAAATATCTGCGAAGCAACTTGGTGATATCGTCGCTGATCTTGCAGGCGGCGAAAGCGAACTATTGAGCGACAAAGCCGTGAACAATTGCGAGAATTAACACGGCGCCCCAGGCAGACCTTGTCCATGGACAGACAACACGATCTCGAGCTGATACTGCGTTCCCGAACTCCCATCGTTGCGATCGACACTCGCGACGAATCGCGCCTGCTCGAGCTATTGAAGTCCATTACCATCGCCAGAGCGTCGGAAGGATACTTGCCCCTGTTTCGCTGGACCGTCACGGACGGCCTGCAGCGCCTCGATATATCTCTCGAACCTCAACTGCACAATTCTCAACCGGAAGAGGTCCTCAGGCATATTCGGGCGGTCAGCAAGCCGGGAATCTATGTCCTGCTCGATTTTCATCCCTACCTGGAAGATCCCGTCAATGTCAGATTGCTGAAGGACATCTGCATTCGATTCAATGAGGTAACGCGATATCTGATCATGGTCAGTCATCGCGTCACGCTGCCCGTCGAGCTCGAGGGCTTTAGCGCGCGTTTTGAAATGGCGCTACCGACTGACGGCGAGCGTGAGGAAATCATCAAGCGGGTGGCGGCCGAATGGACGCTCGAGAACCCCGGCTCACAAGTTCAGGCCGACCCCAAGGCATACAAGCTATTGATACAAAACCTTGCCGGACTGACCGACGCTGACACCGAAAAACTGGCGAGGAATGCCATCTTCTTCGATGGCGCCATCAGCAAGAGCGATCTGCCGGAGGTGATGAAGGCCAAATACGAGCTACTCAATCGAGGCGGCATATTGCAGTTCGAATACGATACGGCGAAATTCAGCGATGTCGGCGGCCTGAGCAAGTTGAAGGACTGGTTAGCGACCAGAAGAACAGCATTCGTCAAAAACGACGGCGCGCCGCAACTCGATCCACCCAAGGGCATTTTGCTGATCGGCGTACAAGGCTGCGGAAAGAGTCTGGCCGCCAAGGCAACGGCCGGCATTTTCGGCGCACCGCTACTGCGTCTCGACTTTGCCACGCTGTATAACAAATATCACGGAGAGACTGAGCGAAATTTACGCGAATCCTTATCGACCGCCGACGTCATGGCGCCCTGCGTCTTGTGGATAGACGAAATCGAGAAGGGACTCGCCGGCAGAGCAAGCGAAACGGGAACCAGCCAGAGGGTGTTGGGCAGTTTCCTGAACTGGATGGCGAAAAAAGGCCGCGAAGTCTTCGTTGTCGCAACTGCGAACGATATAACTGCGTTGCCGCCGGAACTCGTCCGCAAAGGAAGATTCGACGAGATATTTTTTGTCGACCTGCCAGATGCGGGCAATCGCGAAGCAATACTCAGAATTCACCTGGAGAATCGCGATCAGTCGGCAGCCAATTTCGATCTGGGATCACTTGCCGCCGCGATGGACGGATTCTCCGGCGCAGAGATCGAACAGGCTGTGGTTTCGGCACTGTACGCCGCCCACGCAAACAAAGCGCCACTCGCGAACGCCCACATTCTGAGTGAGATCCAAAAAACACAACCACTTTCCGTTGTCATGTCGGAGAGGATTGGATCACTTCGACAGTGGGCCTCCGGCCGCACTGTCGCCTGCGACTGAGCCGCAATTCGTCGTTCAATTTAACCTAACGTTACAAGCGTTATGGACTGGCGTGTGGCATAGCGCCGCCGCTTGACACGCTCTCGCCAACCTTGCGCCCGTGATAGAATTTCCTGATGACTAATGACAATAAAAAATTGAATAAATTAGTCTCCGATCAAGATGACGATCCCACCGCGGAACTCGAACTTCTGTCTGAGGAGGCCTGTACCGAGAACGATCCCGGCCACCAGGTCGAGGCGGAATCCGACCAGAACACCTTCGATTTTGAAAGGGTGGGACTGGATGCCGATGATGCCGATGAAACCATCGCAAACCTGAAACTGGACCTGCAATCACGCGCCGAAAGCATCAGCAAATTGCAGTTCGACATTGAACAGCTTCGTGCCCGATGGACCGGACTTGAAAAGGAAATAAAGGTTCGCGAGGAAGTGACCAGCAATCTCACGGCGGACTTGAAACAGGCACACAAAAATCAGTCGAAAGCGGAAAGGCTACTCAGGAAACGTGAAAAGGAACTCGATTCGCTAACGGCAAAATTGTCAGGGCAGGATCAATCGCTGGAGGAGTCGGCACGGCAGCTGGAACACGCGAGAGAGCGTGAGAAGGAGTCAGAATCCCGTCTCATCAAAAGTGAGGCGCAATTGGAAGCGGCCGGGAGCAAGCTTGCCGAATTGACGAAAGAGTCGCTAGCCGGACGCTCGGTCCAGGAAGAGACGAGCGTGAGAGTCAAAACGCTTTCGAGTGAGGTCGAGGGACTCAAGAAGGACCTGGCGGCGTCGCACGGCTCGGTGTCAGAACTCCAGCTGTATGTTGACGGCCGAAAATCCGACTGGGACGAGCAGCATAGATTGCTCGCGGATAATGAAGAAAAAATCAGTCAGCTCACGGCCGAGCTCAAAGAGGCCAATTCCCGGCTAAGTGACGGCGGCACCGATTTTGACGACCTGACTGCCAGAATAGCCTCCCTGAAGACGGAACGCGACGAATTACTGAAGGAAATCACACAGCTACGCAAAGACGCCCAGGACACTGACAGTGCGGAAATGGACAAACGAATGCTTGCCGAGCAGACCGGAACGCTGGCCGGCAAGACTTTCGAAATCAACGAACTAAAAAATCAGATCGGACGCACCGAGACCTATGCGGACGAGCTACGCAGACAACTCCAGGATCAGCTCGCGATGACGGATACGCTGCAGACGCGGCAAAAACATCTGGAGATATCGCTGACCAGCGCAAGTTTGCAGGTAGAGGAGCTCTCAAATGGTATTGAGGAGCTGCGTTCCAGCAATGCGTTATTGCGAGACAAGAATTTCGATCTGAAGGAAGAGTTTGATAAAGAAATTCGGCAGATTCGCTTTGAACTCGGAGAAGCGCAGGAAACGATTGATGATCGGGATTCGCTGAACAAGCAGCTGGCCTCCGATCTCGTTGATACCAGGGAAACTAAAATGAATCTTGAAACCCGCCTCGGTAGCACTGAGGAAGAAAACAAAGCAAAAATAGAAGAACTTAAAAAGAAGCTTGCTGACGTTGAGGTTCTGAACGAAGAGCTACAGCATAAACTGAACACCAAAAACAGTGCGATCACGGCGTTACTGGATGAACTCACAAAAAGAAGCGAATCGATCGAGTCCATTGGTGAGATCGAAGAGGTTATCCATGATCTGGATGACAGGATGTCAGATAGCATTGACGACGGCGGCAAGTCCGCGAGAGAGCGTATTACACGCCTGCTGGTCGGCAAGATCGACGGCCAGAAACTCCGATTTCCACTTTTCAAAAACCGGCTCACTATCGGGCGGACTGGACATAACGACATTCAGCTTAAAGCCGCCTTCATCAGTCGACGTCATGCAGTCATCGTTACCGATGGCAAAAACACCAGAATCGTCGACTGGGGTAGCAAAAACGGTGTGTTCGTCAATACGAGCCGCGTCAAGGAGCAAATCCTTCGAAATGGCGACATCGTTACGATCGGCACGGCCGACTTCAAGTTCGAAGAGCGACGTAAAAGATAGTCGGAACGTTTCACTCGGACGTCGGAATAGCACCGATATGTGAGAGCAATCACGGTCTTTAAGGATCCGTTCAGCTAATGTTGGTCATCATAAGGACAGTGACCACTAACAAGCTTGAAGCATGCTTACTAAGACCGCGCCGAAACATCTTGATCTCAGCTCCACGCAGGAAGTAGCAAGAAACGCCGGGAACTTCGCATCCCGAAAAATCTGGCTGCCAAAACTCCTCTACGATTGCCTTCCCTATTTCTACCTGACCGCCGGATTTGCCGCATTTTTCGCGACCCTGTACATCAGCGACTGGTTCTGGGTGCTGCCACATTACATACTCTTTTCAGCGGCCTGCCTGCATTTGTCCTTCGCGGTTTATCGCAGGCGAAAACGACCCAGCCAGGGCGATTCCGACGAATCAGAGCAGACGCCCACAAGTTAGATCCCCCTGCTTGACCTCACAGCCCTCTTGGTCAAGGATGCGCTTCTTTTCCAGACGAATGTGCTTGTGCCGTGTCGGCCGAATCGAAACCAATCAAACAGAAGTTTATAAATGAGCTGGCGCTTGCCCTCATGCTCGTATTTGCCGGTATGGTCTTGTTACCGTTGTCGATCTATCTCACGGGCCAGTCGGTGTTCGGCGAATACGGCGGTGCCGGATTTTCAGATTTTTTCGGTCGCCTGAGTGGCGAACTTCGAGAAGGTCGGCCCGTAGTCTGGTTTTTGGTGTTGTCACCCTACCTGATCCTGATGCTTCTTCGACTTACGGTTTGGGCGTTTCTGAAAGCCAGACGGGCCGCGTAGCGCTGCGACGCGCAAACTGCGGCACTCTGACCCGTGTCAGCAGACTGTGATATCTGTCACATTATATCTTTGCGTAACATGGAATTAGCGCGGTTTTCATAGAATTTATGTTAACTATGATGCATGATCATGCCTTGCTCCGACTATATTCATAATTCCTAAAACTGAGCAATCAAGATTACTGGACACCGACGATGAATCGCATTCTGAAATGGCTGGGTACCAGACTATTCCCGCAAAAAGCCGAATCGGAATCGATGCTGCGTCAGACCACACGAGGACGCAAGCCTTCGGCAAAACCGGCAAGAAAAGAAGTACCCGAGCCGGACTTTGTTGAATTCGAAAGTGCACTTGGCGGCCGTGTCGATGATGGCGGGCCGGGCAAGAATGTCCTTATCCGTAACAAATATGTGCGAGAAGACACCGGCACGCACGATACCTTGAAGATAATTGACGATTCTCTTCTCGAGGATGAAGAAGAATATGGAATCGATCCGTATAACACCGGACGATTCGACCGTTCCCAGTCCTGGAACCTGCGTAGAAAAAAATAAACTCATCCCCGCTCATGCCATTTTCCATTACTGGTTTGACGGCATATGGTGCCGCCGGTAGTCTGCGGCCAATCAGACCTGCCT
>PVMK01121892.1_pt1 | contig 19007 bp, 13 predicted proteins | sample 1853481 | NCBI WGS metagenome assembly PVMK01 (sample SAMN08533507, study PRJNA380276) | Marine sediment metagenome, whole genome shotgun sequencing project. | reverse complement strand
AACGACCAGCGACCAGCGACCGACGACTAGCGACCATCGACCAACGACTAGCGACCATCGACCAACGACTAGCGACCATCGACCAACGACTAGCGACCATCGACCAACGACCAACGACCAACGACCGACGACTAGCGATCATACAGGAGACCAGCATCGTGAACTACGGCTTCGTCATCGATAATCGAAAGTGCATCGGCTGCCACGCCTGTTCCACGGCTTGCAAGAGTGAAAACGAGGTACCCCTGGGAGTGTATCGTACCTGGGTCAAATATGTGGAAACGGGTGTTTACCCAAACACGCGCCGCCATTTCCAGGTCACTCGCTGCAACCATTGCGCCAACCCTCCATGTGTAAGAATCTGTCCGGTTACAGCTATGTACCAGCGCGCAGATGGCATCGTCGACTTCAATCCCAATCTTTGTATTGGCTGCAAGGCCTGCATGCAGGCTTGCCCATACGACGCCATCTATATCGATCCAGAATCAAAAACAGCTGCCAAATGCCACTATTGTGCTCACCGTACTGAGATCGGACTCGAGCCAGCCTGCGTAGTTGTATGTCCAGAGCAAGCGATTATCGCCGGCGACATGAACGATCCCTCGGCCGAGATATCGGGTCTTCTTGCCACGCTTGCCGTAACCGTACGCAAACCGGAGCAAGGCACGGCGCCAAAGGTCTTCTACATCGACGGTAGTGACGTATCCTTACACCCCACCGCCGTCGAACGCGCTCCCGAAACGTTCATGTGGGCCGACGTCATCCCCTTGCATCCCGGGGGTAATGGTTCAGGCGAGCAGCACGCGGCTGAGGCTTCAGATAGAGGTCAGTCTCTGGCTATCCAATCCGACAACTCTCCGGACTTCAGCGGCACAAATGCAGATCCCCAGACGACGATTCCTGACGCGAAGGTCGCACATCGACCACCTCAACCTCAGGGGACGCCGTGGAATGGCCCGATTCAATTTGGCTCTACAGTTGCCGAGCACATGGTGCAGGTATCCTACAATGCCCAGCACAAGATACCCTGGCACTGGCCTGTACCGGCCTACCTGACTACCAAGGGAATCGGCGCCGGAATATTCGTGATCCTAAGCCTCGGATTAGGACTAGATTGGTTTGAACCTGACAGCTTAACCCTGGTCGTAACCGGTTTTCTCTCCTTGCTTTTCATCGCCATTACAACAGGCCTGCTGGTCCATGATCTAGAGAAACCCGAACGCTTCCTGTTTATCATGATACGACCTCAGTGGGGGAGCTGGCTGGCGCGAGGGGCATTCATTCTGCTTGGATTTACGATTATTGCCGGAGTCTGGTGGTTACTTGAAGCTGGCGCTTATTTTAACCTTTGGTCGGCCGATATTCCAGAGGCGGTCCGGCCCTTCGCCCTCTGGCTTGGTCTACCTTTAGCCATCGGTGTCGCCATCTATACGGGCTACCTGTTCGCCCAGGCCGAGGGACGAGATTTGTGGCAGAGTTCATTACTGCCCCTGCATCTTCTGATTCAGGCTGTCATGGCCGGCAGTGCCGCCCTCTTGGTGACAGCACTATTTTTGCCGGACTCGCCCGCGCAGTTGGTGGAAGTGGCCTGGCTAGTGTTCACTGTAGCTGTGATATTTGACCTGTTCGTGATCCTGGTAGGGGAGTTCTCAGTTCCACACGCCAGTGAAGTTGCCGCCAGAGCTGCTCACGACATTAGCCACGGACGGTATAAGAACTACTTCTGGTGGGGCTCCATCAGCCTGGGGCATGTAATCCCACTTGCCCTTGCCCTGGTAGCCGCCTTCATCAACGATCAGCCTATTGTGGCTGCCATCGCCGGGCTTTGCGCCGTCATTGGTCTGTATTTTTACGAGTATGCCTTTGTCATGGCCCCGCAGGATATTCCAAACAGCTAGATTACTATGAACGCAATGAATGAAGAGAATTCCGCCAAGCAACCGGCAAACAATACAGAGACAGCGTTATCGGCTGGTACGGGTCTACCGGTATTTTCTAACACCGATATGATCCCGGTGCGCCAAGCTGATGGTCGCCTTACAAATTACCCGCCATCTGATAAATGGAATGATTGGGTCGAGTGGGACCCGAAAGCCTGGCCTGAGAAGGTGGCCCGGCGCTATACCCTGGTACCGACGGTCTGTTTCAATTGTGAAAGCGCCTGCGGCCTCCTGGCCTATGTCGATAAGGAAACCTTTGAGGTCAAGAAATTCGAAGGTAATCCGGTCCATCCCGGCAGTCGCGGCCGAAATTGCGCTAAAGGCCCGGCGACTCACAACCAAACCTATGATCCCGAACGCATCCTCTATCCTCTTAAGCGGGTCGGGAACCGTGGTGAAGGCCGGTGGAGGCGTATCACCTGGCAACAGGCGCTGGATGAGATCGCCTTAAAGATGCGACAGAGCCGCAAACAGCGGCGAGACGGCATCGTCTACCACGTAGGTCGCCCGGGCGAGGACGGGTATACCAACCGTTGTATCACCGCCTGGGGCGTGGATGGTCACAACAGCCATACCAATATTTGCTCGGCCGGAGCGCGCGCCGGCTATTCATTCTGGGGGGGTTTTGACCGGCCAAGCCCAGACCATGCCCATGCCCGGGTCATCCTTTTGATCTCCAGCCACCTCGAGACCGGACATTACTTCAATCCCCATGCCCAACGCATTATCGAGGGCAAGATGAAAGGGGCAAAGATCATCACCTTCGACCCGCGCCTTAGCAATACGGCGAGCATGAGCGACACATGGTTACCCACCTGGCCTGGTAGTGAGTCGACTGTCTTGCTTGCCATTGCCAACCACCTGATTCAGAATGATCTATATGACAAAGAGTTCGTCCGGCGCTGGGTCAACTGGGAAGAGACACTCGAGGCCATTGGCAAAGGAGAACTGCCGGTAGACAGTTCGCAGATAACGTACGATAGAAAAACGCCTGTCGATTTCGATTCATTCGATAAGGTGCTAAAAGCCCTGTATGCTGAATTTACCTTTAGCCGGGCAGCCGAGGAAGCCCAGGTGCCCGAAGACCGAATTCGTACCGCGGCCGAATACGTCGCCAACTGCGACGGCAAATTGGCAACCCACACCTGGCGCAGCGCCAGCATCGGCAATCTGGGCGGCTGGCAGGTAGCGCGCTGCCTCTTCTTTCTCAACATCCTCACCGGCAGCGTAGGCAACCCTGGAGGCACCCAGGCTAACAGCTGGAACAAATTTGTGCCCAAACCGTTCAAAGTTCCACCGCCCGTAGAAACCTGGAACGAACTGCACATTCCCCATGAATGGCCACTGGCCCATTACGAGATGAGCTTCTTACTCCCCCACTTTCTGGAGGAGGGACGAGGCGAAATCGATATCTACTTTACTCGCGTCTACAACCCCATGTGGATAAACCCTGATGGATTCATGTGGCTCAAAGCGCTCCAGAACGAAGATCGGATCAAATGTCACGTGGCCTTAACCCCGACCTGGAATGAGTCGGCCTGGTTCGCTGACTATGTTTTACCCATGGGACACGCAGGAGAACGGCACGATTTGATGAGCCAGGAAACCCATGCTGGTCAGTGGATAGCCTTCCGCCAGCCTGTACAACGGGTCGCCATGGAACGAGCCGGCAAAGAAGTCCAATTCACCTATGAAGCGAATCCGGGACAGGTGTGGGAGGAGAATGAGTGGTGGATCCAACTATCAACGCACATGGATCCCGACGGCAGCTTGGGAATACGACAGTGGTTTGAAAGCCCGTACAAACCGGGCGAGATCATCACCGTAGATGAATACTATCAGTGGATCTTCGAAAACAGCGTGCCTGGTTTACCTGCGGCGGCCGAGGCTGAAGGGCTTACCCCCCTGGATTACATGCGCAAATACGGGGCTTTTGAGGTCACCCGCGATAATTACCTGCCTTACGAGAATGAAATCCCCGGTCTCTCAGCTGAGGAGATCAAAAAATTGGACAGCCTCGTCTTTCGCTTAGCCGAGGCAGCACGCGGTATAGCCCGCGACGTCTTGGACATGAAACCCGAAGGATTGATCATCGATGCATCCAGACGCGTTCTTAAGAATGGTAAAGCCATTGGCGTCATGGTCGACAACAAACCAAAAGTTGGGGTGAACACCCCAAGCCGTAAATTTGAGTTCTTCAGCTCCACTTTGCGCGATTGGGGTTGGCCCGAGAAGGAACACGTCATACCCTGGTCCCTAAAGAGCCACGTTCACCCCGACAATATCGACCGCGATAAGGGTGAAATGCTCCTTTTGCCAAACTTCAGGCTACCAACCCTCATCCATACCCGAAGCGCCAACGCAAAGTGGCTGTACGAGATCAGTCACAAAAATCCCATCTGGATCCATCCATCCGACGCCTTGCGAATTGGCCTGAAGAACGGCGAATTGGCCAGAGTTGAGACCGAGATCGGTTATTTCGTCGACACGGTCTGGGTGACTGAGGGTATCAAGCCGGGCGTTATCGCTATGAGCCATCACCTCGGCCGTTGGCGGCTACAAGACGGCCTGGGCGTAAACCCCGGTATGTCCAATCTCGCCCAGCTTGACCAGAATCAGGACGGAAACTTCAAGTTAAACATCATCCACGGCGCCCGCTCATGGGAAACCTTTGATCCCGACACGAGCCGTATCTGGTGGGAGGATGTTGGCGTCCACCAGAACCTGACCCATGCTGTCCAGCCGGATCCGATCAGCGGCGCTCACTGCTGGCTGCAGAAAGCGATTAACGTTAGCAAAGCAGGCCCGAAATGACCGACACGGCGACGTCTGGGTTGATACCAACCGCTCCATGGAGGTCTATCGCCAGTGGCTGGCTCTAACCCGCTCAGCCGTTGACACCAGCCCCGATGGCACCCGTCGACCGATGTGGCTTAAGCGTCCGCTAAAACCCGTGGTCGAAGCATACAACTTGCCTGAAAAGCCGTTTGGTCGCTGATAGACCCGCGGCACAAAGTTTCGAGCCGTTGCCCTTCGCTCTTTCGAGCAGGATTGCCACTAAGGACAATCTCCATTGTCATTGATGCGTTGTCAAGCATACCAATTTCTTAGCCGGCTATTTCTTTTCGGTTTGACAGAGGACAGCCTAACAGTCATACGGGGAGTCCCGGAATTGGCAAAGCAACTACCGGATCATTTTGACGTCGACGAAGCCGCGGCCGATCACCAGCACCTTTTTGGCTTTAACGTCTTTCCCTACGAGAGCGTGTTCCTCGATCCGTCCGGTCGCTTTGGTGGAGATCTGTCAGCGGCCGTTGTAAGCGACTACGAACGCGCAGGCTATAAGTTTGATCCAGCGGCTGGAGGTCCAGACCATATTGGTCACGGATTGGCTCTCCTGGCCCGCCTCTGCCAGGAAGAAGCAGAGGCCATTGACCTTGGCCAGATACCTCTTTCTCAACAGAATAAAGAGCTACATCGCCGATTCCTTGAACGACACCTGCTTCGATGGCTACCCCCCCTGGTGTTGGCCATACGCCAACAGAACCATTCGTTCTATAGCGCATTGGCCACGATGACCCTGGAAACAGTCCAAAAGTTCCGGTCGGACCTGGTCGTTCCTACCAAAATTGATTTCAGCCTGCCCATGCCCCCGGCTCTCCTGGAAGATGATAAAACGAATCTAGGTGAGATTGTGACCTATTTATTGACTCCGGTTAATAGTGGCATCTATCTCAGCCGGGATGATATCGGCCGTCTGGCAAACCGGGGATCTGTGCCCCGCGGTTTCGGCGAGAGACGAAACATGCTGACCGATCTCCTTCGCTCGGCCGCCAACTATGGTCATCTTGACCAGGTCCTGGCCGCGCTTCAGGATTTAGTGGCCAACTGGGAGAGCTTGTATCTCCAAATGGACTCATCAGCAGGACGCTATCCAGAGGCCATCGTCTGGGCTAGCCAGGCGTCCCGGACAACCGCCATGCTGTCCGAAATACGCGCAAGAGCAAGTGCCTTAGAGTAAATCAAACCTGATCCGTCCCCTATCGGCCACGCCGCAATTCTTTCCATCACACCGCGACCGCTTCGCGAGCGCAAATCGTAAATCGTAAATCGTAAATCGTAAATCCGCCTTCCAATTCAACCATCATTCGCGTAAAATGCTCCATACGCTTAAGCTGGCCGATGTTTCAACTCCTGGGCACATTCTTTATCATAAGCCTCACCGGGGCTCTGTCTCCCGGACCCTTGACGACTGTCGCCATAGTCGAGGGCTCACGTCGCGGTAAATGGTCCGGTATTTCGATAGCCGTGGGACATGGCTTGGTGGAAATCGTCTACGTCGCCGCGATCGGCCTCGTTCTTTGGTACGGCCGCGAAGCCTTGCTCCGGCAACCCCTCGTCATTGGCCTAATCGCCTTGATTGGCGGTCTTTTCCTGGTCTGGATGGGGTGGGGGATGGCATTCGGCGCCTGGAAACACCGGTTGAGCTTAGAGGGTAGCGTCAATAGCGATATAAAACTTGGTCTGGTGCCAACCGGCGCCCTGGTCAGTGTCAGCAACCCCTACTGGTGGATCTGGTGGGCGCTTATTACCCCCCTCTATATCGAGCAATCTCTGACCTGGGGTGTGCTGGGCATCACCATCCTATTCGTTGTTCACTGGTCAACCGACTTGGGTTGGCTCACCTCGCTGAGCTGGCTAACGGGTTCCGGCCGTGCCCTCATCAGCGCCAGGGTCTATCGTCTGGTTCTGATTATCTGCGGAGCGGCTTTGCTCTTCTTTGGTGTGACCTTCGTCATCGCCGGTATTCGATTCCTTACCACCGGCGACCTCAGCTTTGGCTAGTACATACCATACGTAGGGGCAAGGCGACCAAGAATGCCATGTTGAATTCGAAAGATGGTTTTCTTTCTGGTCGCCTTGCCCAATATTGAGGCGAAAGGTGTTATGCTCTCGGGCAAGGCAGCGGGACGGGTAGGTTGAATCCTAAAATTGCGACGATTGCTCCGCTACCTTGCCCATACCCGGCACCCCCCACAACAATCCAGTCTACCTCTCCCGCCGTCTTGCCTTATAATAATCTCAGTGATCCACTTCCGCTTTGAAGTATCCAAGGGATAGAACCTTGACCGTCCGCATCCTTCTGGCTCCGGCCGCATCTGGAAAAACGAGCTACGTATTGGAAAGGGCACGAGAGGCTTCTCGGGATCTCCAATCCGAATCCCTTATCCTTGTGCCCACCACTGCACAAAAATACTCTCTGCGAGGCCGCCTGGTAAAAGGTAAAGGAGCGCTTGGTGTACGAATTAGAACTTTCTCCGAATTCAGCAAAGATACTCTTTCGGCGGCGGGTGAGAACTACACAACCATTTCAACACCCGTCCGTCACCAACTACTTCGGTACGTGGTGAATCAGTTGCCCATTACCCATTATCAGCCTTTGGCAGGAAAACCTGGATTTATCGCCGAACTGGCAAGAGTCATAAACGATCTAAAAGCCGCAAAGATCTGGCCCAAAGATTTTCTGAAAGCAATTGAAAAGCGCGGATCTGTTTCACGACTCCATGAATTAGGCCTGATCTACCGTGATTACCAGAACCTTCTTATCGACAAGAAATGGGCCGACAGGCCGGGGGCGGGCTGGTTAGCCGTGGAAGCGCTGGAGAAAAACTCTGCAAACGTTACTCCTGGTCGGTCACTCCTGATTGTCGATGGCTTCGACGAATTCACCGAGGTCCAGCTTGCCATGCTAAAGATTCTGACCTCTAGGGTCGAAAAGATGATCGTAACCTTGACGGACGTGAACGTCGATTATAAATCAGGTGCGAACCGGCCAGTATTCAAGCAATTTGTAACCACGCGAGAGAATCTTGAATCAAAATTGGGCGTCAAGGGAGAATCGCTTACGGGCGAGATGATGACCAGTATTCCTCTGGTCTCATCCCGATCACCCGTCTTGGATCATCTAGAAGAAAACCTCTTCTCGGACACGACAACCAAGATGGGTGGGGGTGATGCGGTGAAGCTCACGGCGGCTCCCGATCGGGCGACCGAAGTCAGAACCGCCTTGCGATGGCTAAAGGAAAGAGTCGTCCGAGATAGCATGAAGCCTCACGAGACCGCCCTATTCGCCCGAAAGCTGACCCCGTACTGGCCGTTCATCCGCCAGACTGCGAAAGAGTTCGGCTTGCCGGTTCACCTGGTTGGAGAACAACCGCTCCGGTCTAACTCGGCCGTCGTAACCATCCTTAACCTCTTAAAATTGGTTTTGCCCCGTTCCGAGTCGGATCCTGGCCCCGCTTTGCCTAGACAAGGAGTTATCGAAGCTTGGAGATCTCCATACTTCAATTGGGCTAACGCACCGATTATCCATGACCACTCAGATAACAGCGCCATCACTCCGGTCGACGCCGATACACTGGATACATTGGCCCGCGCGGGTCGCGTCATTGGTGGGCTAGACCAGTGGAATGAACTATTCAAATCCCTTGAAAAATTGCCTGAGGACGATCAACCGGATATCGACGGAAATGCGACAGCAACTTCAGACGAGCTACTTGCCGCAAAATTCAAAGGTTTCAGAAAGCTAATCAAGCCACCAGACGGACATCACAGCTACAGCGATTTTATCGATTGGCTTGACAAACTCTTAGGCCCTGAACCTGACTTTTTACCTATTGATGATGATCGTCAATCCCAATTTCTTAAGCTCAGGGACACCGGTCAAAGTACAGAAGATAACATTGCACAGAGAGATCATAAAGCCTTACTTATGCTTAAAGAGATCCTGCGTAGCATGGTCTGGGTTGAGGATGAAATCGGCCAGAACAGGAAAGTTTCATATAGTCAATTTTTCAATGATCTATCCGGCATGATAGAAGCTGCCACGTTCAGGCCTCCAGAAGGAACAGGTGTTGACAAGATATTGGTGACCGACATTGAAAACGCCAGTGGTTTGACTTTTAATGCGGTGGCAGTCCTAGGGTTGGCTGAGGGTGAATTTCCAAAAACCTATGTGGAAGATCCCTTCCTCTGGGAGGTTGACCGCCACCAGCTGAGCCAGACCGAAGGCGTTCTCCTGGATTCCTCTGTCGAGAGCTACGAGAGAGAGTACTTCTACCAGACCGTCACACGTCCGCGGGAAAAGCTGCTGCTGACCCGGCCGCGCCTGGCGGACAGTGGCGCGGAATGGCAACCCTCACCGTTTTGGGAAGAGATCCGCCGCATCGTCGACGTGCAGCCCATCCTGTTGACTTCCGAGAGCGTGCCAACCCCGGATAAAGCGGCCTCCCCGTCCGAGCTTATTAGTAGCCTGATCAATTACCCAAGGTGCCAACCTGCTCTGGACTATATCGAAAAGAATTGTCAGGATCGCTGGTCGAACCTGAGTCGGTCAGCTCAGATCTTTGACCAAAGGTATTCCAGGGATCGTACACTTTTTAACGGGGATTTGACGGATCGGGCTAGAAAGTTCACTGGGCGATTTAACGTCAACTACCGTTGGAGTCCGAGCAGCTTGGAAAGCTACCATAGCTGCCCCTACTGGTTCTTTGTCGGGCGCGTCCTAAAACTGAAACCCCGCGACGAACCGGCTGAAGGACTGGATGCAGGCCAATTGGGGACCATCTATCACCAGATCTTCGAACAGCTATACCGAACCCTCGATCCGCCGCAGCGGACAGATCCTGAAAAATTGTTGGCTATTCTGCCAGCCATATCCCGCCAGGTGCTCGACGAGGCGCCAGCTAGACAGGGCTTTCGCGAGACTGCCTGGTGGAGGGAGACCAGGCAGGAGATCGCCAATAACATCAAGCGCTCGATAGTGGCCATGGCTGAGATCCAAGGAGACTTTATCCCTGAAGGATTCGAACTTCATTTCCACGGTAACAAGGCACTCACGGTCCACGAAGACAACGATCGCTTTATCCTTCATGGCTACATCGATCGCGTGGATCGGGATAATAAAGGCCAACTTCGCATCATCGATTACAAAACCGCTGGTCCCTATAGCTACACTAAGCAAACCCTTGAGAACGGGGACAAAATCCAAATAGCCCTGTACGCACTGGCAGCTCGTGATGCCCTCGAACAGGGCGAACCGGTCGATGGCTTCTATTGGCACATTCGACAGGCCAAGCCGAGCGATCTGACACTTGGGGGATTTGGTCCATCCGAGGCCATCGACGTAGCCGTTGGCCATGCCTGGGATTCGGTGCGAGGAGCTCGCCAGGGCTACTTTGTCGCCCATCCACCGGCCGATGGCTGTCCCTCCTATTGCCCAGCCGCTGGATTCTGCTGGAACTTCCGTCCCGGAATGTGGAGCTAAGTCGATGCATTCGATAGTGGAAGCCATTAGACCCAACGACGAGCAGTTACCGGCCGTCGTCGATCGGGGGCGGGACGTCGTGGTAACGGCCGGCGCCGGCACGGGAAAAACAAGAACCCTGGTCAGCCGCTACCTGTCACTGCTGGAGGATGGATTCCCACTCAGGTCGATTGTAGCCATCACCTTCACTCGAAAAGCGGCCCGCGAGATGCGCAACCGGGTACGCGCCGTAATGCGTGATTTCATTGACCAAGGAGATATTCCAGAGGAACGCCGGCGTTGGGAGGATCTTTACAACCGCCTCGACGCGGCCCGTATCGGAACGATTCACAGCCTGTCTACCGAGATCCTCCGCGCTCACCCGGCCGAAGCAGGCGTCGATCCCCGGTTCGAAGTGCTCGACGAAGGAAAAGCCGGGATCCTGGTGGCCCAGGCCATCGAGCAAGGCTTATCGTGGGCGGCCGATGACGAACGGGCCGTCCAACTTTTTTCACTATTGGGCGAGTGGAAACTCAGATCCTTAATAGAGGCGCTCATGGGTCAACGTCTCGAGGCCCAAGAAGCCTTGAACCCTGGCGAAGCTCCTATCTGGCCTCTCTGGCAAGAACTTCTCTTACCCAGAATTAAATCATTTGTTGATAACGTCTCTGTGCGAGCTGATTTTAGTGATTTACTGGCGCTGAAGGCCGATGGTACTTTAAGCAGAGCAGAGGCGGCCGGCGATACCCTTGCACCCCATATGGTAAAACTGCTTGAATTGTGGGAGAGGATCCTGAGTTATCGGGCTGCGTCAGATTGGGCTGGCGTTTCCACCAATCTGCACCCACTTCGCCAGAGCATGAAACTGGTCGGCAAAAAGGGTTCTTGGAGCCCGGCCGATCCCAAGGCCATTATCAAAGAACTCCAGGCGAGCTATGATGATTCAATGGCCGAGCTTGGTAAGAAGCATATAAATCTGGCCTTGGATCAAGCCTGGGCCGAAGTCCTTCCCGAACTAGGCCGGCTATTCAAACAGGTAACCGACCAATATTCGCATCTAAAGGGACAGGGCCAGAATCTTGATTATGATGATCTCGAGAGCGGCGCGCTGAAGGTGCTCAGAGACTTTCCCGAAGTGCAAGATCGGTGGCAGCGAGAGATCAGCGCAATATTGGTTGACGAATTCCAGGATACTAACAGCCGGCAGAGAGACCTGGTGAATCTGATCGCCGGACGGGCCGGCAAGCTGTTCATTGTCGGCGACGCCAAACAGTCCATTTACCGCTTTCGGGGAGCCGAGGTGGCTGTTTTTCGGGCCGAGCGCTCCCGTATCGACCACGGCTCTGGGGTGGCCTTTGAACTGTCCACCTCCTACCGGGCCCATAGAGGCCTGCTAGCCGGGCTAAACGGCCTGCTTAAACCGGTCCTCGGCGAAGTGGATGATCCCGACCGGCCCTGGCGAGAGCCCTTCAGCTCACTGTTTCATGACCGTGAAAAACCACGGGAAGGTATAGTGGCTCCGTTTATCGAGCTTCACCTGACTATTGGCAGTAAGAGCGCTGGCGCCCTCGATCGCGCGGCCGATGCGCTTGCAGGACACTTGATTGAACTGGTTAACAAAGATGGATGGACCATAGGATTTGGGGGCATAACCATCCTGTGCCGGGCTTCCACATCCTTCGCAGCATACGAAACCGCCCTTGATAAAGCTGGCATCCCTTACTTGACCGTGGCCGGACGAGGTTTCTACGACCGGCCCGAAATCCGCGACATACTTAATATGCTCCAGGCTGTTACTGACCCAACCGACGATCTAGCTTTGACCGGTCTCCTACGGTCGCCAGTGGTCGGCTTCTCCGATTTTGCCCTCTACCAATTGTTCGAGGAGTGGAACCAAACAAAGAGAGAAGGCCCCTTATGGCATTTTCTGCAACAATCGACAGATAAAAGAGCTAAGAGGATAGCTGAGATCGTTCGTGACCTTCATCATCGTGCAGGTCGCATTTCTGTAGCCACTGTCCTCGAGGAATTCGTTAGCAGAACAGACTATAGAGCGGCATTGCTGAAATCTGGGAACTCTCGATCGGCTCGAAATGTAAGCAAACTCTTAGTCGACGCCCATAACAGCGGCCTTGTCGGTATCGGGGAGTTTTTAACTTACGTTCAAGGTCTACGCTCAGGTCCCGCTCGCGAAGGAGAAGCTCCGGCAACCGTGGGCGACGTCGTCCGGATTATGACCATCCATGCCGCCAAAGGCCTGGAATTTCCCGTGGTCGTCATCGGCGATATAAATTATCAACGACGGTCAACTACCGACCTGCTCCTGGATCCTGAATTGGGCGTGTTCCCATCTCTGACCGACGATGACGGTGCTGTTTCTGGCATGTTCCTGCTGCTGCAAAAAACTGAACAGGATCAGGAAGATGCCGAATCCGACCGGCTGCTCTACGTGGCCGCCACCAGGGCACAAGAGAAGCTGATACTCAGCGGCTGTTTCAACCTGACTCAATCTAATCGTCCCGGCTGGCTCAAAGGTTGGCTAAAGAAGCTCAGCACGCCCCTTGATTTTGACGCCCAGGAAATCGCCTACGATGACGATGGGCTCCAGGTAAGGCAGCTGACTCTTAAGGCTGGCAAAACGGAGGTCGGCTGCCTCATCTACGAACCAAAATACGAGCCATTCCGACTGCCGCTCAAGGCCAAGGATGAGCTGGAAGATCTCGGTATCTGGTCGACATCTCTTGTGGAGCCCTATCCCTTGGATGCGACTGATTCAGATAAAACAAGGAGAGAACCAGAACGCGCCTGGTATATCTTCGCAGGCGAACGCAGGCGACAGGTCCTGGGACGAATGGTGGGGACGCTGGTTCACGAAGCTCTGGCTGTCTGGCGATTTCCAGGGACCGGTTTCAAGGAATGGATTAAGGCCAGGGCTCGCAGCAATGGTCTGACCGACGAAAAAGACATAGAGGAAGCTACTAGCAGAGTTGAGATCCTGCTTACTCGATTCCAGGCGGATGATCTCTTTGAGGTCATGGACTCGGCCGACCGCCGATTGGCCGAAGTGCCCTATGATCGGGATGGTGACAATGGGCAGCCTGAGCACGGGAGTATCGATGCCCTCTATCTCATAGATGGAACTTGGACCCTTGTCGATTACAAGACCGACGAATTAAAAGACGAAGCCCAATACCACCGTAGGCTAAAAGGTAAACCGGATGATGAAGGGTACGATGACCAGGTGGAGCGTTATGCATCGGCCGTTAAGGAGTTTACGGGCAAACGACCGCGCACCATACTTTGCTTTCTGGATTATCAAGGGGCGGTCCACCTCCGTCCGGAACCAGATTGGCTATGATCTGGCCTCTAGCGGACCATGTTCCCCAAGACTGGTCCACTGTCTAATCCCAGAGTCCGCAATATTTATTAAGCGCTCCCACCTCAGGGCGGCTGGTCCTAGGAATCCCGATACGCATCTGCCATCTTCTTGAGTCGCGCCTGGCTATCCACGAATCCGCCTGGTCGGTTGCGGGCATGCCAAATGACCTCGTGCTCCGACAAAAGAGCTTCTCCTTCGGCAGCTAGCCTCCGACGCAGGGACATATCCTCTATGCCTTGTGCCCGCCGGACAGCCCAGATTACCCTTCCGCAAGCGTGCCGGAGCATATCAACAACCCACGCAACTCCCTTTCCACCAGATCGGCATCATCCCCCTCCATCTGGCTCTCGTTCAGCGAGGAAGATATCGAGTTAATCACGGCCAATGTCGCCTCAAATCGATCGACCACCCCGTCAGCCTCCCCGATCGGCTTGGTCAGGGAGACGATCTCATCCGGTTCACTCTGCAAGACGCGAAATAACACCGTCTTATTTGGCAAGAGGAGCTTTGTCTCCTCGTGGACATTACCTAAATCAAAGGCTACCTGGCCCATCACACCGCTCGAATCTTTAAAGGCATGAAGGTTCAAAGCTTTAGGGACATCGATAGTTGAGTTGGCCTCACCAGCCCAAGAAACAGCCGCTCCATACGCATAACCCAGATAGCTGACCGGGAGAGGCTGCCAGTGCCCGTTATCCCCCCAATCGGTGTTGAGATAACCGGTTGCCCCGTGTTTAAGGCCGTTTTTAGCAGCGTTCGACAGATTGGATATTGCGTTATCAGTCCGACCTGCCACCGAGTTCCATGACGATGTCCCCGGACAAACATAGAACGGTATTTCCGACTTGGCGAATAAGGCGCCGTGTGTGTCGAAAGGGTGTTTCGCCTCATACCCCCACTCCAGAGCCACTACATCCGGCGGCAATTCTTCCACCAGTTCTGGATGCTCCATGACAATGTCGCCCCAGAACTGCATGGTCCTGTCACGAGCCCGTACTTCACGGTAGATCTGAAGGAGAAAATCCAGATAGACACGTCCGGAACCAAGCCTGGCAACTAGCTCCCTGCTCTGTCCCTGGCCCAGGTCGACCGTCTCGTCACAACCCACATTGATCTGGCGGCTGGCAAAGTTCGGCAACAGTTCATCGTAAAGGCTTCGGATCAGCTCGATACTATCCGGTTTGACCGGCGCCAGCGAAAACGGTCCGTCGATGTACCCCCATGTTGTATCGCAGCCAGTCGGACATTCGGCTAGCTGCCGGTACGGTTCATGCACTAGCCAGCGCTGCATATGGCCGAAGGAATTCTGGTTGGGCACCAGTTCGATAAAGCGCTCGCGACAATATCGATCAAGAGCCCGCGCTTCCTCAGCGGTGATCGGGGATGCATCTGCCCAGACAACTGGATGGTTCCGGTAGGCGAATGTGTGTTCTGTATACAATTGGAACTGGTTGATCTTCCAGCTGGACAGCCGGTCTACTATTGCGTAAAGCGTTTCCATCGTCGGGACCTTATCCCTGCTGATGTCGAGCAAGACACCTCGATTCGGGTAGTCCGGCCAATCCCGGCAGTGCAAGCAAGGCAACCTGCCCCCCGTCTGCTCGATCAACTGGACCATACTCTGCACGGCATAAAAAATACCAGCCGGGGTATTTGCCACCCCTTCGATTCCTTCTTCGGTTATCGAGATCTCGTATCCCTGTTCATCCTTGATCGAGTCGGGTGATATTCCCAGCCAGATGGTGGATGGATCCCCAGTCCGGGCACGCGAATCATCTGGAGCAGTCCTGACGTTCTGTATCTCCCACCGCGGCAGGCCTGCTTTCTGCAAGGATCTTAGAAGCGACTCGGTTCCAATGTGCGTTTCCTGCACACCTGCTCCCTCAAGAATTATCTTGCCCGTCTCAGGCAATTGCACGATGCCCCCGGTATAGACTAGAGATTGTGGTTGCGGTAGCAATAGCAATTCGTCGGAAGTCATGCCTTACCTTCTTGCTCTCTTCTCTCGACAACCTTCACTAGGGCTCTATTATTCGCCCCGGTTGCCGGTCAAAGTAATCAAGAACCGCCAGAATCCCAGCCAGGTTTTCTGTCCATTCGACCTGGTCGTGTGTGGCCAATTCCACCGTGATAGAGGGTATGCCTTGCCTGGTCAGCCAATCGCCGGCGTCGCCGCTGATGCTGTAAGAGGTAAATTGATCATATACAGGGTATCCTGACTCCCCGCTATATACCTCAGCTAGTGCACGTGCCGGAAGAAACAACTCAGAACAACCGGCAGCATAGACGCCATCGGCCGAACTGTGCCAGAACACCACACCTCCTGGCTTCAGATCGAGGAAAAAGTCTCTCAACGCTTGACTCTCAGGTTCAGAGAATGGACGAGCTCCTCCACTAACTTCCTCATCTAGCCAGAAAGCATCCGGATCCCAATTGCAATTCCAATTCCGGTTCAGATCAACACCGTGACCATTAAACCGTCCAGAAGCTGTGTCCGTTCCTACGTCTCCAAATCCGAACTTGCCATCACTCTCTGTTACCAGAAACTGGCCATCAGGGTTAGCTGAGGGCACGATGTATAGACTTATCTGCTCCGGAACGGCGCCTGGATGGTTCAGGAAGTAGTCGATCGCTTGATAGGCCAGCATGATTGTATTCCATTCATAACCACCGTGAATCCCACCGACGAAAATCACTGTCTCGGTCCCATGGCCAAACCGGTAGCTGCTAATCGGACGGCCATCGTAGGAGAATCCGATGATCTGCTCGACACTATGCGTTGCCGTTATTTCTTTGGAAGCAACGCTAATAGTCTGAGTGATCTCGGAGGACAGAGTCTCTAACAATGGCTTGTCAGCTGTCGATTCTGGAGTCGCCGCCAAAGCCGTCGCGATTCCACTGTTCTCCAGCTTTTCCTGGTCACCGATCTTCGGATCGCCCGTGGAAAATCCCCCAGGGCCCGGATGCTGGGATTCTGTCGAGGCTTGGTCCATCATAGTGAAAGGAGTGCTCGTATCAACTGGCCTAGTTGATGACTGCAATGTCCGGATCACCTGTGTAGCAGGTCGGTTTACCGCATCGGTAGAGGAACAGGCGACTAAACCGACTACGGCCACAAGCACGATCTTTCCGAGACGCCCCGCCATCTTCTGGTGTTTATTTGGCATTTTCGTCCACAACGCCCTTAATATTGGCTAGATTAATCTCTTGATCGACGCGTCCGTAGACGGACAACAGCTACGATATGATGGCTCAATCATCAATGGAATAGGACGATTCAACGTTGGTGATAGGTTGTGCTCCATTCCTAACAAATAGCGAGATCGTCGCCCCCACAATGATTAATACCAGGCCCAGAACAACAGCCCATAAGCCTATCACTGGAGAGAACGAGAATTCGAATGTATCCGGGATACTTTCAGCTGCCTCACGTCTCGCCTCAAGCCATTTGAAGGTCAGTAGGATCAGTCCAATGGTAGCCATTGCAATCTCACCAGCGGCGGCCACAGAGCCGGGCATCCTTCCAATAGAGGAGACCAGGACCAGTCCGATGACTATCACCGCCGCAAGAGGGACGACGAAGAAGGTCGAATCAGCCTCTCTTTCCTCCACTCCCACACCCAAGTCGATCTCCGTTCCTGACGCCAGCTCATAACCAGTCACCGTGGCGATCTCCTGGTTGCCACAGCTAACGGCGATCCAGGGCAGGAAGAAAAATACCAGAACCACTAGCGCGGCTGAGCTTGAGATTATTCTTCCGGACGACATCCAATGCCTCCAATAGGACGGGCGGATCAATTTACCATTCTAATTAGGTTGCTCGCTCGTCGGGCCTTAATGATGGTGGTGTTCGTGCTCCGAATTTCCGTCCAGATACTTCTGGGGATCTTTGTCAAAGGAGGCCTTGCAACCCGGGGCGCAGAAATAATAAGTCTGCCCATGATACTCGGACTGCCACTGGGCCGTGTCCGGATCAACTTCCATTTTACATACGGGATCGATGGCCATTAGACTTCCTCTTCAAAAAAGACGCTATTAAGATACGTATCCACAGGGTCTGGTCCGCCAGACTGTCTCCATGGACTGATTGATCAAAGGCATCCGGCTAAGAAGCTGCCACCGGATCATGCATTCACAAGATTTGTTTCGTCAGACTACCTCAATTGGCTGATTGATCAAAGGCATCGGGCTTCAGAACAGCATGATCCATGTTATTCGAACCATGTGCCAATACAAATATACCTTGCCGCACCGGATGGTCCACCTTACCTGCTGCGCAGGAGTCAGCTTCAAGCGTATTCCTCGTGACAGAGTTCCATTGTCATCGCGGTATAATGATAAGTTGCCAGGTGCTACGATGGGTTTAGAAACTTGATTTACAAACCTGGTTTAAAAACCTTAACAGTGCATCAGGAGAAGAATATTCAGCAATTAGGCCATTGCTATTGACAACCTGAATGTCCAAAGCAGTGTCGTCTATTAAGTGAGGAGAGATCTGTACCATGAAAAGAATACACATCACAGCCCTTTTTATCTTGTTGGCCCTTACCCTGGTTGCCTGCGGCTCTGACGGCGATGGAGACGCGGCCGATTTGACCGAGGGTGTCACAATAAAATCTGTCGATGAGATCGTCGACGCCGACCTGCTGGTGACCAATTTTGCCAGCGATGGAACTGCAACCCTACCCATACAGTCGTCAATTCCCGTCGCTTGCTCCATCGTCTACGGCACCACGCCTGAATTTGGTTCTTTAACCCTGGATCAGGACATGGCTGGCGGCACCCACTCAGACCACAATCCTCTCCTTAGCGGGCTTGAGCCCGAGACCGAATACTTCTTCCGTGTTCAGGGGGTGGATGATAATGGCGTCGTCTATCTTTCTGAGCTCATGACCTTTACTACGCCACCGTTAGAAGAGAAGCTGATCCAAAACCTGGCTTCTCCAGAGATGGGGGCTGAAATCACAGGCTATAGCAGTGCCTTCGGAGATGCCACTCTTAGCGACCGTTGGGGTGCTGGTAGTGCCTTCGATGACAGCCCCAATAGCGAATGGTCCAGCGCAGGAGATGGCGACGAGGCCTGGATCGAAGTCAAGCTGGCCCAACCAGCGAGGATCGACAGTGTCGCTTTTCAGAGTCGGGCCATGAGCGACGGCAGCGCTATCACGAATGCTTTCACCATCACCACCGAGACGGGGGAGGTGCTGGGACCCTTTGAGCTGCCAGGTACGGACAACAGCTATACTTTTGACGTCGCCATCCAGGCTGAAACCCTGCGGTTTAACCTGATGGAAACCACAGGCGGAAACACTGGTGTGGTCGATATCGCGGTCTTTGGGGAATACCTTGGGGAATAGGGATGACAGGGAGACAAGGTGACAGC
>PVMK01189084.1_pt2 | contig 19010 bp, 17 predicted proteins | sample 1853481 | NCBI WGS metagenome assembly PVMK01 (sample SAMN08533507, study PRJNA380276) | Marine sediment metagenome, whole genome shotgun sequencing project. | reverse complement strand
CAAGGAAAACGTGCCACGGAAGTACTTCTATATTGGGATCAACTTTTCTTGGCTGTGTATCCAAAGAAACGAGGATGGCCTTTTTAACACGGTGTTCTTCCAACAACGCTTTTAGACCTCTGGTATGTCCAATATGCACCCTTTGTGATCCTTTGACCTCGATGGCAACATTCATGTCTCCCAATATAAAATCTACCTCAAATCCAGTGCTGGTTCGCCAGTATCGGATGTCAAGTTCCGGATTGCGATAGGCTTGATAAGCTTTAAGTTCCATTAGGATATAATGTTCGAACGAATGTCCAAATTCCGGCGTTCCAATTTTAGGTGTTCGGCGGGCCAGATAGTTAGTAAGTCCGATATCAAAAAGATAAAATTTTTCAGTCTCGATTAAGCGCCTTTTTTTAATTTTTCGCCAGGGCTGGATTCTATGCCCTAAAAAAGTGTCTTCCAGTATTTGAAAATAGTTTCTTACCACCTTGGCGCTTACACCGGTTTCTCGACCCACATTGGTATAGTTTAACAGCTCTCCGGAAGTCAGAGCTGCGACTCGAAGAAATTCGGCAAACGATGGGATGTTTTGTATAACAGCCTCCGCCACTATTTCTTCTTTTAAATAATCGGCAACATAGGCCCTGAGATCCTGGATGGGGTCTGGTGATAGGAAATGCGGTGGTAAAAGACCGGAAATCATTACCTGTTCTATGTCAAAACCTTGGGTTTCCAAAAAAGTGAGTGGTGCCATTGTATAGCGCCAGGCTCTGCCGGCAAGCAAATTGGCATGTGTTCGTCGCAGCTTTCGAGCACTCGAGCCGGTCATAAAAAATGAGGCATCCGTATTTTCAATCAGCCAGTGGATTTCATTGAGCAAATCCGGAACCATTTGGATTTCATCAATAACAATAAGTTCTTGATGATCCTGATAACGCTCGCGTAGAAGTGATGGTTTGGATGCATAGTCTGCGAACACCTCGGTTTTCAACAAATCAATTAATTCACAATCGGCGAATCGCCTTTTGACCCAATAAGTTTTTCCGGTTTTCCGGGGGCCCCATAGAAATCCAGAACGTTTCGGGGGTAATTCAATATTCAATAGGCGGTTTTTAATAATTTTCATATACAAGTAATTATATCTAGATAACTTTACCTGTCAAGCAATATTATCCTCATACTGCCATCGACTCACCAGAGCTGAAATATCAATAAAAAATCTTGACTTTATCTAATCTAATATTATATTTGTATGTACAACTAATTAAGGAGTTTTAAATGAACAAGGAAAAATCATTATTCCACAACTGCTTGTATTTTACGGCCAACTCCCTGTCCAGAGTAATCACTCGAATGGCGGAAGATGAGTTCAAAATAACGGGACTTTCGCCATCGCATGCGTTCCTGATGATGACGGTGAATAACAACCCCGGTATCGGCCAGAAAGAGCTGTGTGAGCATTTGCATCTGGCTCCATCAACCGTGACACGTTTTATCGATACACTGGTTTATAAAGGATATTTGAGTCGTAAAAGCGAGGGCAAGGCCTCTAAAATCTATTCCACCGCTAAGGGTGAGCATTTAAAAGAACCAATAAATGCGGCCTGGAAAAGCCTTTATCATAGATACAGCAGGATACTGGGGATGAAAGAAGGCGACCAGCTTACCCGACTGATTGATGAAGCCGGCCAGAAATTGGAAGAAAGACCCTAACCCGGACAAGCCGGAAATCCGAAACTCGCCTGATCTCATAAAATTGGCCGAAATCCGAAACGGTTCGACAGGCTCACCGCCCTGAGCCAGGTCGAAGGGCAAATTCGATCACCAAAATTCAAATGACCCAAACAAAATCATAGTCCCAATAAACCCGAATCAAGCAGGTTAAAAAAGTTGAGCGGCTGCTCAGTTTTGTGCAAAGCAATGGTAGATAACATCTTACAGAGATATCAAAAAATTTCTTTGCGCTAAATACAACAAATTTACAAATAAGATTCTAAAGAAAAAGAAATTACCTAAATAATTGTATGCGCACACAACTGTACTTCATGCGGCTGCCAAAACCTTTTCGGAGGAAAGGAGAAGAAAAATGAAGAAAAAACTGGACGGAATCAATGTGCTCTACCCTACACCCACTGTGCTGGTCGGTGCGATGGTGGACGGTAAACCGAATTTTATCACCATCGCCCACATCGGCATCGTTAACCACGCCAAGCCATACCTGATATCGCTGAGCATGGGCAAACCGCATTATACCAATCCGGGCATCAAGGAGAATAAGGCTTTCAGCGTAAATATCCCCTCTGAGAACCTGGTGGTTGAAACCGATTATGCCGGTCTTGTCAGCGGCAAAAAAACAGACAAGTCCGATCTGTTCGAGATCTTTTATGGCGAGCTGGAAAACGCTCCGATGATCAAGGAGTGCCCGCTCAACATGGAGTGCCGGCTCTACGATACCTATGACACCCCCACCCATGACCTTTTCATCGGTGAAATTGTGGAAACCTATGCCGACGAATCCGTGCTCACCGAGGGCAAAGTAGATCTGGCCAAACTCAAACCGCTTTTGTTTGATATGAGCAGCGTCAAGTACTGGTCGGTGGGTGAAGCAATAGCCGGCTGCTGGAACATAGGTAAAAAGCTTAAACAAGAAAAAAAAGTGTAAAATGCCTAAAATGCTCTAAAATTATGGAATCCTATCTATTTTCGTTTTTCGTTCTACCTCAAGCTTTTTCAGGTCCTTACGCATAATTTTGCCGGTGGCGGTCATGGGTAACTCGTTGACGAATTCGATTTCGCGGGGGTATTCGTGGGCCGCCAGCCGGGTTTTTACAAAAGTCTTGATATCTTCTTCAATATCCTTTCCCGGGGTCACCTCCGGTTTGGGCACGATAAAGGCCTTTACGATTTCGGTTCGCACCTCGTCCGGGCTGCCGACCACGGCCACCATGGCCACGGCCGGGTGTTTCATCAGGCAGTCTTCGATTTCAGCCGGCCCGATGCGGTAGCCCGCACTGGTAATCACATCGTCCTTGCGGCCGTTGAACCAGAAATACCCGTCGGCATCTTTTTGGGCCAGATCCCCGGTTAAGAGCCAATCGCCGATAAATTTTTTGCGGGTGGCATCCGGGTTGCGCCAGTACTCCAGGAACATGACCGGATCGGGACGCTTGACGGCAATTTCCCCCACGGTTCCTGCTTTCAGCGAGTTTCCCTGCTCATCAATCACATCAACCACATGCCCCGGAATGGCCCGCCCCATGGAACCGGGCCGGATTTCCATGACGTCCGCACAACAGCCCACAATCAGATTGCACTCGGTTTGACCGTAAAACTCGTTGATGGTCAGACCCAGGACATCCCTGCCCCAGTCGAGCAGTTCTTGGCCCAGGGTTTCACCGCCGCTGCCGATGCTGCGCATATGGTAGCTGTGACGGCTTTTAGGATCCGGCACCTGGCGCATCAGTTTTAAGGCCGTGGGCGGCATAAAGGCGTTGCGAACTTTGTATTTGGCAATCAGATGAAAGGCTTCTTCAGGATCGAATTTTCTGGCCCGATGGGCCAGAACCGGTATGCCGTGGTGCCAGCTGGGGAACAGCACGTCGATCAATCCCCCGATCCAGGCCCAGTCGGCCGGGGTCCAGAACAGATCATCTTTTTGTGGAAAGAAATTGTGAGGAAACTCGACCCCCGGCAGATGCCCCAGAAGGGTGCGGTGGGCATGCAATGCACCTTTAGGAGGCCCGGTGGTGCCGGATGTATAAATAATCAGGGCCGGATCATCGGCCCGGGTTTTCACCGCTTGAAAGGCTGAAGATCCTTGATTTACAAGGTCCCAAAAATCCTGGACATTCTCATCTGTTTCACCGCCGGTCACCAAAACAGTTTTCAGATTTGGCAGTTTTTCCCATATCTCCATAATCTTGGGCAGATTGGCCGCATCGGTGACAATGGCCCGGGCCTCACTGTTGGACAGGCGATATTCCAGGGCATCGGTGCCGAACAGGGTAAAAAGCGGTATGGCCACCGCACCGACTTTATAGGCCGCAATGTGACTGAGAGCAGTTTCGGGGCATTGGGGCAGCAGTATCCCCAGTCGATCCCCGATACCGATATTAGCGGCCTGGAGTCCGTTGGCCAGTTTGTTGGAAAGATTTTTTAATTCCCGGAAGGTATACCGATCAACGCGTCCGTTTTCATCCTCATAAATCAGCGCCAGGCGTTGGCCCTGATCGGCCCACTTGTCACAGATATCGACCCCGATGTTGTAAAATTCCGGGATCTGCCATCGAAACGAATTGTAAACATCTTCGTAAGTTTTTCCAGGTTTTAACATCTCAGTTTTTCCCCCATTTTTAGCCTTTGCGTCAGGTAGGGAGCCCCACCCTATTACTTAAATTCCAAATGACAAAACTCAAATTACAAATGGTTCGACAAGCCGTTTGTAATTTGTCATTTGGTGCTTGGATTTTTCACCATTCAAATATTTAGCGGAACTTAGATATCCCCCATGACAGTTCTTTTTATTTATGCGGAACCCAGCCAAGGTTAATTCAGGTTCCCACTACAAGTCCCCCATCCACCCGCAAAACGTCACCCGATATAAAACTCGCTTCTTCGGAAGCCAGAAACAAATAAGCATTGGCGATATCCAGCGGCTGTCCCAGGCGGCCCAGGGGCGTGCGTTTCTTCATGCCCTCAAGGATTTCATCCGGCACCGATGAAATGATATCCGTGGCCGTAAACCCCGGTGCGACCGCATTGACCCGGATATTGTGGCGTCCCAGCTCCCGGGCCCAGACCTTGGTCATGCCGATCACACCGGCCTTGGTGGCAATGTAGTTGGTTTGGCCCAGATTCCCGTCCATACCGACAATGGAGGACGCATTGAGGATCACACCGCCGCCCTGACGGATCATGGCCGGCGCCACAGCCTGGGTGCAGTTGAACACCCCTTTGAGATTGATCGCTACGACCAGATCGAAATCAGCTTCCGGCATCTGTTTGACAAGCTCGCCGTCCTTCATTTTGACCAGCAGGCTGTCACGCACAATGCCGGCATTGTTGACCAGAACATCCACCCGCCCATATTTTTCCAGGACGCTTTCAACCCAGCTGTCCACCGATGCGCGGTCGGTGACGTCCACCCGATAAAACGCAGCATCCGGGCCCAATTCCTTGAGTGTTTTTCCGCCGCTTTTTGTGTCCACATCGCAGATGACCACCGACGCTCCTTCTTCTGCGAACCTGACGGCAGTGGCTTTTCCGATCCCTGCGGCTCCTCCGGTAATCAGGGCGACTTTGTCTTCCAGACGCATATAAAGACCTCCCTTTAATATTAGTACCTTAGAAATTATATTTGTGCATTTTATGGCAAGATCTTTTTGTGGAAAAATCAAGTTATCCAAAGAAATGCCTAAAATGCCTAAATTGCACTAAAGTGCCTAAAATTGAGGTATTCTATCGATTTTATTAAAATAGAAAAAAGCAAGGTACGCTACTATATTCACTTACTGAATTCTGGTTTTGCATGCTGAAAATACCAGGCGTTTATAATAAAGACGGAGCGAAGCGACACCACAATTTTAGGCATTTTAGGCATTTTAGCGCACTTTAGGCACTTTCCGGTTTATCCGGGTTAGGCATTATTGGGGTTCTTTTTTACTATCACTTAATTCTTCTTCAAACTTCTTGAAAAAGTCATCTTTTTCTTTCCAGTCGGCACCAAATTGCCTTTCAAAATAATCGCCTAATTTATCGAGCAGGTTTTTCCAGACCATCTCTTTGCTCCCGGTGACAACATCGGCCAGATAGGTATCCAGTTCCGCCATCATTTCTTTGGGCAGAAAGGACACCGCCCCCAGTTGGATGGATTCCTTCAACGCTTCCGGTGTCAGTGCATGGGCGGTCAGCATTACGGTAGGAAATCCTTTGGATACCGACTTTTTGAGCAGTTCAAATCCCCGGACGCCCATTACGTCCAGGATGACGATATCGAATTTTAAGGCGGCCAGCAGCTGCAATGCAATCTCATAGTCCTTGGCCCGGTATATTCGGCACATATCGAGCTGCTCGGTGATGGAATCCAGAATGTCGGGCTCGTCATCCACAACTAAAATAGCTTTGTCTTTTAGAATAGTTTCTGTACTCATGTTAGTTTTCCCTTTACTTGCACACGCGGTATAAATGGTAAAACCCTATACTTGTTCGTTTTGCGTGAGTCTTCTTTAACGGCCTTTTTTCAGGCTGTCGGGACAAATGGGTCTACCTGCTTTCAAAATAAGGCGCCCGCAGTTCCCTCTTTAAAACCTTGCCCAGGGCGTTGCGGGGGAAATCATCACGGAATTCCACCCTGGAAATTCGCTGATACTTGGCCAGCTTGGGGTTGACCCAGGCGATGAGTTCTTCCTCCGAGATCGATAGGCCCTCCCTCGCAATCACCATCGCGATCGGAGTCTCTCCCCATTTGGGGTGGGGGATGCCGATAACGATGGCATCCTGCACCGCCGGATGGCGGGTCAGCACCTCTTCGATGTCGCTGGCAAAAATGTTGATCCCCCCGGAGATAATCATATCCTTTTTGCGGTCCAGGATGTAAAGAAACCCGTCCTCGTCGAGCTTTCCCATATCACCGGTCTTAAGATAGGTTTTGCCCCTCTCGTCCAGCCAGATCGCTTCGGTGGTCTTGTCCGGCAGTTTGTAATATTCAGGCATCAAAAACGAGCTGAAAGCCACAATTTCTCCGGCTTGCCCCCGGGCAAGCTCCTGCCCCTGTTCATCGATGATCCGCACATCCCAGCCGCCCAGCGGAAGCCCCACCGATTCCATTTTATTTTTCATGTCCTCCGGTTTTAAGGTGGTGGCGACCCCTTCCGTCAAGCCCCATAGCTCTATGAGCTCTCCGCTAAATCTTTTCAGCACCTCGGCCTTCGTCCGGGTGCGCAAGGGAGAGCCGGCAGAGTTCCAGACTCTCATCGAGCTTAAATCATAATTGTCAAAGTCGGGTTGTTCCAAAAGAACCGTGAACTGGGTGGGGACCATGAAGGTGTGGGTGCACTTTTCCCTTTGCACCAGTTCGAGAAAATCTTGGGCCTCAAAGACGGGCATGATCACCAGTGTGCCGCCGGTAAAGAGCGTCGGCAGCATGGTCAGCCAGGTGCCGTTGGCGTAAAGGGCCGTCGTTACGATATTGACGGCCCTGGAATCGATGCGGTAATCGATGGCGAACATGCTGGCAAATTGCGTCCGGTTGTGATGGGTGTGCAGGATTCCTTTGGGCACCCCGGTGGTACCGGAAGTGTACATGATGTTGAACGGGTCTTCATAGATCAGGGAAATGCCCGGTTTCTCATCCGAACTCTCATCAACCAGCGATTGGTAGGAATTCCACCCCTCGACGGGCTCACCCAATGCAAAAAAACTGTCCGCAGCAATATTGCTGAACTCCGATCGATAGGGACCCATGTTGTCCTGCTGCCCGGGCCCGACAAAAAGAAACCTGGAATCCGAATCGATCACCATGCGGGCAAGGGAATCCCCCGGCACCATGGCCGAAAGCGGCACGATGACCCCACCGGCCTTGACCGTCCCGAAGAGAATTTCCAGCACCTCCAGCCTGTTGGTCGACAGTAGACTGACCTTGTCACCCTTTTGCAGGCCCCGCTTTATCAGACCGTTGGCGACCTTGTTGATTCTGCGGTTGAACTCTCCCCAGGTAATGCGCTCAGTCGCCACAGATCACGGCCGGCTTATTCCACGCCACTTACCGTGGCTGTCCATAACATCGGCAATGATGACGTCCGGATTGTCGAATCGCTGCATGGCTCCTCCAGGCACTACCATTTATAGCGGCTGCGAAATTGTAGCGTTAACCGCAGTGTCTGTCAATCATGCGCAAGAAACAAAAAAGAAGAGGTCCCTGCAGCGGCTTTACAAGGATGAACTTAGTTCGCTTCGCTCACAACCTGTCGAGTGCCTCCAGGTCGTGCGATTGGAATAATGGAACAATGGAGACGGCATAAAACCAGTGTCGTTAAAAGCTACATGATTTCAATATATTATAGAAATTTCGAGACGTTTAGAAGTGGTTTCTGGCGTCAGTTCAGATCATCAGATACTTTTGCTTTATCTCCGCATTGGCACTTAATTCTTCGATACTTCCCTGATATTTAATTCTCCCTCCGTCGATCACATAGGCCCGATCCGATGTCTGGGTGGCAAACTTGACATTTTGCTCGGAAAAGAGAATCGTCAGTCCCATTTGCTTTAACTTTAAAATTTGCTGCCGCAGGTCCTTGACCACCAGAGGGGCCAGTCCTTCCACGGGCTCATCCAAAAGAAGCAGGTCGGGATTTCCCATCAGGGTCCTTGCCAGCGTCAGCATCTGCTGCTCACCCCCGCTGAGTGTTCCGCCGTGCTGATGCTGTCTATCAGCGAAAATCGGAAAAAGTTCATAGATGCGCTCGACCGTCCAGGGGTCGCCTTCAAAATTTTTGGGAAGCTTGCGCCCCAGCTCCAGATTTTCAAGCACCGTAAGGTCGGGGAAGATCAAGCGATTATCCGGCACATATCCCATTCCTTTTTGGGCGTTGTAATGGGGCGGCCGGCTGCGAAGCTCCTCACCATGGAATTGGACACTGCCCGATTTGGGTGGCGTCAAACCCATAATGCTTCTCATGGTAGTGGTCTTGCCGGCCCCGTTGCGACCCAGTAAACAAACGATTTCACCGCGGTCGACACTGAGAGAAACATCAAAAAGGATATGGCTTGTCTCATAGTAGGTATTGATCTGTCTGACATCCAGTATCATGCCTCCTCCCCGAGGTAAATTTTCTGAGCCGTTTCATTGGATCTGACCTCCTCCGGGCTGCCTTCGGCAATGATGGCGCCCTGATGTAATACCGTCAGCCGCTTGGCATATCCGAAAACAACCGACATATCATGCTCGGTAAATAGAATGGTCAGACTCATCTCCCGGTTCAATCGTTTGACCAGGTTCATCGTCTCATGGGTTTCTTCCCTGGACATCCCGGCCGTCGGCTCATCCAGAAAGAGCAATTCAGGTTTACTGCCCAGGGCGATGGCCAGTTCCAGGCGTTTTTTATCTCCCTGGGAAAGGTTTCCGGCAAGCATGTGGGCATGCTGGGAAAGACCCGCTACTTCAAGCAGCTCCGCAGTCTCTTTTTTTGCCAGCCGGTGAGCCGGCGTAAAAAAATTGAGCGTCCTTTTTTGCTGCGCCAGGATCGCCTGCCGAATATTCTCATAGGTTGTCAGGGCAAGGTAAATATTGCTGACCTGAAAGGCCCGTGCAATGCCAAGCCGGGAAATTCTGTGGGGCGGCCAGTTGGAAATGTCTTGGCCCTGAAAGAGCACCCGGCCCGAATCTGCCCGGTGATAGCCTGTCAGAAGATTAAAGAAGGTGCTTTTCCCGGCCCCATTGGGGCCGATAATGGCCGAAAGCTCCCCGCTCTGCATCTCATAACTGACATCGCAGGTCGCCACAAGCCCGCCGAAAGCCTTGTTGAGATGCTCCACTTTAAGAATTACCATATTTTTATGTCTCCGTATCCATGGAGCCCTGTGTTTCGGCCATCGAATCCCTGGCTCCCAAGGTCTTGAACTTTGATTGGGCCAGCCCCAGAACCCCACCCGGCATAAACAACACAACGAAGACAATCACCAGACCGATGGTCAGCGGCCAGTATTCGGTAAAGCCCGTGACAAAGGCAAACAGAAAGGTGTAGATTACCGAGCCGATCATGGGTCCGAAAAACCCCAGGGGACCGCCGATGACGGTCATAAAGACCGGCACGCCGGATTGGTGCCAGTTACACAGGTCCGGGGCAATGCTCCGATTGAAGGGCCCTAATAAACCACCGGCCAAACCGGCAAACATGCCCGCCACCACAAAATTGATCAGCATATATTTTCTGACATTGATACCGATAAAACGGGTCCGGTCGGCGTTTTCCCGAATCGATCGCATGGTATACCCGAAAGGCGATTCACTGATAAACCACATCACGATCAGGGCTGCGATAACAATAAAAAGGGTGAAGTAATAATAGGCCCAAGCACTCATGAGCCATTCGGGCGGAACGATGCCCTGCAAGCCATCGTCGCCGCCGGTAAATGAGTACCACTGGAAAATGATATAGTAAAGCATTTGTCCGAAGGCCAAGGTCAAAATGGCGAAGTAGATACCGGTCATGCGCACACAGAAATAGCCGATGACCAGGGCAAATAATCCCGCCGTGACCATGGAAACCGCCAGAGCGACCGGCAGGGGGACGGAAGTCTTTACCAGCAGCAGGCCGGTGGCATAGGCACCCCACCCCGAAATAGGCCGCATGTCCGAAGCTGAGCTGGCCCATGTAGCCAAAAATCATGTTAAAGCTCACCGCGAACAGTCCCGAGAATCAAAATCTCAATCGCGACGTGAACCCAGAATTCCCCGATAACCAGGGGCAAAAGAAGCAGGGCGATAAAGATCAGTCCGAGCCACCAGTATCTAAGCATAGGATCGCACCTTTTTGGAGTTGTTTTTTCTCTTTAAGCCCTGGTGGGCGTTCCAAACAAACCCCAGGGCCGTATGATCAATATAAATGCGGTGACCACAAATATCAGAACCAGGGCGCCCTGGGGCCAGAAAAGGATTGAGAAGGCATACACTTCTCCGACAATCAGGGCCGCCACAAAGGTACCCAGAAGGCTTCCAAACCCCCCGATGACCACCACGCAGAAGGCTTGAATGATGACGGCCATATCCATTCCCAGCGTAATCGATCCCACCGGTGCCTGAACCGCACCGGCCAGACCGGCAATGAAAATCCCCAGGGCAAACACCCCGCTGTAGATCCTGGGGATCGGGATTCCCAGGGCACTCACCATCTCGCGGCTGAAGACCGCGGCTCTGACAATATGACCGTAGCGGGTCTTTTTCAAAAACCACCACAAACCAACGGCCACGGACAATCCGACCAGGATGACGAAAATAAAATAAGAGTCAAACGGCATCCCGAAGATAAACACCGGGCCTTCCACCAGCGGCGGCCGCTCGATAAGCTTATCTTCCACCCCCCAGATGATCTTGATCAAATCGCCGAGAATCAGGACCATGGCATAGGTCAGCAGCAGTTGTTCCGGCAGCTCGCGGTTGTATACCCGCCGGATTAACACCACCTCGATCACCCAGCCGATAGCGGCCAGAACCAGGGCCGCCAGGGGTATACTGAGCCACAGGCCAAAAGCATAATCCTGCATCAGGAACCAGAAAGTGTAGCAAACGTAGGCCCCGACCAGCCATAGTGTCGCATGGGCAAAATTAAGAATGTTCATCACACCGAAAATGAGGGACAGTCCCGAAGCGATGAGAAACAACATCATGCCCCGGGACAGTCCGCTCAAAAACTGCGCAAAAACCAATGAAGCGTCCATATGCTTTCCTCGGTTGGTTTTATTGCGATCTGGCGGCGACTATCTCTTCTTCGGGCCGCCAGGAATCCGGACCCTTAACCTCGACCAGGTCATGGTAGATGGGAAAGGGGTACTTGGGATCGTCAGCCACCACACCGATATAGGAAGAGCAGCTTAACTGGTTGTCAATCTTACGGAAATAGAGCCGGCCGCGGGTCGTGTCAACGGTCGCGCCTTTCAGGGCGTCTTTGACTTTATCCGTATCGATGCTGCCCGCCTTTTCGATTCCCTGTTTTAAGACATTGACCGCATCATATTCCATCACGGCCCAGTCACTCGGATAGCGGCCGTACTTGGCCTTAAAGTTTTTGACAAAATTGGCCATCATGGGCACATCCAGGTGGGCAAAGAAGGGAGCGCGGCTTAGGCCGACCAGCCCGCGGGTGAGACTTTTGGATTGAATGATGAGTTCCGAGACACTGATCAGCGATCCGGGATAGGGAATTTTTTCGAAAAATCCATAGGCCGTGGCCTGCTTCATCCAGGCGACGTTGTCTTTTGAAGCCACCGAGCCAATCACGAAATCCGGCTTCTGACCCATGATCGCCGTAATGTAGGAAGTATACTGAGTTTCGCCGAGTCGCGGCCAGAACTCTTTTTTCAGTTTTAAATCCGGTGCGAACTGTTTCAAAAGCGCCACCGTGTTGCTTTGGGTGGACCGGCCCCACTCATAGTCCGAGGCAATGGTGATATAAGTCTTCCAGCCTTTCTTTTTAGCCAGTTCGGCGACGCCCAGAACAACGGCTTTGGCCTGCATATAACTGTTGGGAACCACCTGATAGGTGTAAGGGCTGAAATTGACCTTGGTGATGTTTTCCGAGTTGCTGATGGCCGGGATGTGAAGAACCTTATATTCCTGGGCGATAGGCTTAATTGCTACAGCGCAGGCGCTGGAATAGGTTCCCAGGATGGTCCGCACCTTTTCTCTTAAGATCAGGTCCCTGGCTTCGCGCACAGCGATATCCGGCTTGGTGTGGGTGTCCCGGATAAAGAGTTTGATCGGATGCTTACCCAGAAAACCACCCTTAGCATTAATCTCTTCGACCGCCAGCTTGATGGCGTCGACACCGTCTTTGCAGTAAAGCGCCCCCGTGCCGGTGATTGCCAGATTAACTCCCAGGTGATAGGGCTCCGCCGCCAGGCTGGTGCCCGCAATTGTGAATCCGCCTAACAACATCAATGCGCATACGATTATGGTAATCTTGCATTTCATAATTCTTCTCCTTTTATGAATGATACTGTCCTTACTTCCTAACATTCGTTTCATTCGGCTTGCCGATTCTCGTAGTTTGATGATCACCCCCTTTCTGTCTTTAAATTTAGAAATCGAAAAATGGGAATTTTTCAATTAACACCAACCTGCTCAGTAAGTCAGCACCATCCCTCCATCAAACAGCAAATCACCGCCGATGAGATATTTTGCAAACCGTGAAAACCCGAAAACGAAAAGGTTTCCGACCTCGATGGGGGGACATCATCTCCTTAATGCGGGATGGCCCCATCATGATATCTCTGACCACTTCTTCAGGTGTAATGCCCCGTTGTTCCGCTTGAACAGGGATCTGGTTTAATGCCAGGGGTGTTTTGACGAAACCGGTGCTGATGGTGAAAGAGCGTATCCGGCCCTCCCCCTCGGCCGAAATGGACTGGCTCAAGGCTCTTAAACCGAATTTGGTGATGTTATACACCGGTTTGTTCCGGGTGCAGATATGGGCGTGGGCGGAAGCCATATTGCCGATGACACCGATTCCGTCACTGCTTTTTTTCATATGGGCAATGGATAACTTGGAAAGATAAAACGGGGCTCTGAGCATCAGTGCTTGCATTTGATCATATTTTTCCATGGGGAAATTATCGACGGAATCAATATGTTGAATTCCGGCGATATTGACCAGATATTTAATGGTCCCCAGCTTGGCCGCCTCCCCTATGGCGGTCTCGATTTCGTCATCCCGGGTAAGGTCTGTTTTAATAAAGATCATCTGCCCGCCCATTTCACGGGCCATTTTTTGGGTAATATTGCCCTCGGCTTCATTGATATCCAATCCCACCGTCATCAAATTATTGGCGGCTGCAGCAATCGCTGTGGCTCTGCCGATACCGGTCCCCGCCCCGGTAACGACGCAAACGTTATTGGCGTTAAAATTGGCATCCGGAAGAAACAAAATCTCCTCACGTTTAATGGCCGGTTCTTTTGTGTCGGCCGGATTTCTGGTTTCTTCCATATGGCTCCTCCTGTTCGTCTGGAAAATTTTTACGGCGCTTATCCTCACACAATCATCGCCAAGCAAGTTTCAGACCATGACTTAAAAACCCATTATTTTAATTAAAAAGGAAATCTCATCTTTGGATAACCAATGAATACTATTCAAAATTTATGTTTTATACAAAAATATGACGCTGTTTTACTCGACATTCTCTTTGGGAAAGTGTATGAAAACTATGTAGCAATCAATCTACATGTAGCCTGGCTGATACATTTTGAATGAAAGGCGACTCAAGTAAAGAATCCAGGCCCAAAGGACCTGTCTTTGCTTTTCGAAAGTTCTTTGGAGTATTGGAGTACTGGAGTGATGGAGTGATGGAGTAGTGGAAAAACTCGATTATTCTTTTCTTTAACAAAAACAAAACTTTGAGAAGTTTTGAGTTCAAACACCTCTTCTTTGTCTTCAAGATCACACTCCAAACTCCAGTACTCCAACACTCCGGGGTGTTATTTCCAGGCAAGCCAATTTACTTGACCCCGCCCAGAGGCGGGGTTTTCCAAGGCTAAATAAAAATCTCCGGGGGGGGAACATGCTGGAACGTAACCATCCAACAACGGAAGATCTGCAGAAACAGATAGAAATGTATCAGCTTATTTTTGACAGCATTTACAATGGCGCGATCGTAACGGACATCAACGGCCGTATTACCCATTTCAACAAACCCTATGGGGCGTTTCTCGGAGTAGACCCTGAAGATCAGATCGGAAGGCATTGCACCGAGTCGGTCGACAACAGCCGCATGCATATCGTCGCCCGAACCGGTCAGCCTGAAATAAATCAATCGCATCGGATTAGGGGGCAAAACATGGTCGTCCAGCGGATACCGATCCAAAAAGACGGTGAGGTCATCGCGGTCTTTGGTCAGGTCATGTTTAAGGATGTCAAGGACGTCAGAAAGCTTGCCTCCGAACTTTCGCTTTTAGAGTCGAAGGTGAAGCTTTATGAAGAGGAATTGATCAATCTTCGATCCACACGGTATACCTTTGAAAGCATTATCGGAACCAGCGAAAGCATAAAGGTTTTAATAATTGAAGCCCAGCGGGCGGCCGCCAACCATTACCCGGTTCTCATTTCAGGTGCAAGCGGCACAGGCAAAGAACTTTTTGCCCAGGCCATTCATCATGCCGGCCCCCGCCGGGCCCATCCCTTTGTGCGCATAAACTGTGCCGCCATTCCCAAGGATCTCCTGGAATCGGAGCTTTTCGGTTATGAAAAGGGCGCCTTTACCGGCGCCGGCGCCGACGGCAAACCCGGCAAGTTCGAATTGGCCCGGCACGGCACCGTGTTTCTGGATGAGGTCGGAGACCTGCCCCTAGAGATGCAGCCCAAGTTACTGCGTGCCATCGAGGATAAGGAGTTTGAACGGGTCGGCGGCACCCGAATCATTCAATCGGATTTTCGCGTCATTGCCGCCACCAACCAAAATCTCGAGCAAATGCTGATCGACAATCGCTTTCGCAAAGATTTGTTCTACCGCCTGAATGTGATCCCGTTGCACATTTCACCACTGCGGGAGCGCCGAAGCGACATTCTACCCACGGCCCGCCACTTGCTGAAGCAAATGGCCCAGGAAGCAAATCTGGCGGAAATAAAAATGGATAAGGAAGCCGAAAAAGCGTTAAGCGCGACATGATTGGCCCGGAAATGTCACGGAACTGTCAACGTACTTGAGCGGACCCTGTCTTCCATTGGAGGCGGCATCATATGGTTGGACAGACCTTCCTTTTTATCTGCACCGTTCACCAAAAAGCCCTTCGCAACCGCACCATGCATCAATTAGAGAGGTGCATGCCCGAGCAGAAAAAGAAGCCATTCGCTCTGCCCTGCAAGAGACTAACTACAACAAAGCCAAAGCTGCCGGAATACTAGGAATTCACCGTACGCTTTTGTACAAGAAGATGAAAAAATATAACATACCCCTCGGACCCGAGGCCTAGGGAACCAAATACATTGAAGATTGAAAAATGAATATTTGCGGAAGTCGCTTCGCTCTATCTTATTGATTATCGTAGCTATAACCAAAACGTAGGTAAACGATCTCTTTTGGGGTTATCGTTCCGTTGATTGGTTGAATAGTTGATTAGGAAGCAATTGGGGTTGATTAAGTTGACAAATAATAAACAAATTATTTGGAACAAAAAAGGATAGAATCAATTTCCGAAAAATATCGTTCAGGCTATACGCAGGGATTGGCAAAAGACGATGATCTAACCCTTTGGGAGGATGAACAGGTAATGATAGCTGCCGGCTGTGATTAAGCATTTTTCAAGGACCGGTTGTTCCAACTTTCCCTCCGGGGCGTATTGTTTTGAAAAGATATCTTTCATAGGTTTCCATAGAAAGTTCAGCCATCGGACTCTCATGGCAGACCCGGCCCTGTTGAACAATATAAGCCCGGTCACATACGCTTTTGGCAAAATTCAGATTCTGCTCGGCCAGCAACACCGCAACCCCCTCCTCTTTGAGCTTCACAATGGTCTTGGCCAGCTGCTCCAAGATGACAGGGGCTAATCCTTCGGAAGGTTCGTCGAGGATAATTAATTCAGGATTGCCCATCAAGGTGCGTGCAATTGCCAGCATTTGTTGCTCGCCGCCACTCAGGTTTCCACCGTATTGGCCTGGTTTCTCCCCCAAATTCGGAAAGAGTTCAAACAGGCGGTCAGGGGTCCAGGGTTCAACCCCTTTGCGGGAAGGTTGTTTTCCCACTTCCAAATTCTCCATTATGGTGAGTTTGGAAAAGATACGGCGATCTTCCGGTACGTAACCCAGGCCCAATCCGCAGATTTTATGAGGCGGCCAACCGAGAATATTTTCGGTGTTAAAGGTTATGGTTCCGCGGGTAGCCGGTACAAGGCCCATAATACTTTTAAAGGTTGTTGTTTTACCCGCGCCATTGCGACCCAGCAATACCGCGACTTCACCGGCGCTGACCTCAAAACTCAAATCAAATATTATTTGAGCCTTACCATAAAATGTATTGATGGATTCTACCTTTGAGCATCGTATTCGTTGATACTTTAAGTAAAACGTTCATTCCTGGGCTGCATCGCTTCGCCCCCAAATAAACCTCTCGCACATTATCGTTTTGTCGAACCTGATCGGGAGTTCCTTCGGCGATTTTCTCACCACGATTAAGAACAACAATACGATCGGCATGGGTGAAAACAACATCCATGTCATGTTCGATAAATAAAGCACCTATGTTCCGGTTGCGAACAATTTCGATGTCAAATCCATCAAACGCTGTCGTTCCGCAGGTTCCATTCCTGCCGTGGGTTCATCCATCAAAAGCAATCTGGGCTGATTCGTCAAAGCCACCGCCAACTCCACCCGTTTTAGATCACCGTATGAAAGAACACCGCAAACAAAATTTGCGTAATCCGGGATTCCCACCAGATGGAGCAATTCCATGGCCTCTTGGCGGAAAAGATTTCTTAGTTTCCGCCAGGGCGATTTTGCCTTTTTACGAAATGACGCCAGGGCCACTTGAATATTTTCTAAAACCGTCATTGAAGCAAAGGTTGCGGTAACCTGGAAGGTTCGGCCGACACCCAGTTGCCAGATGTGTCGCGGCTTTAAACCGACAACTTCCTGACCGTCAATTTTAATGTTGCCTTCGTCCGGGTGCAGTTGCCCGTTGATCAGGTTGAAGCAGGTAGATTTCCCCGCCCCGTTGGGACCGATCATAGCAAGAATTTGCCCGTCCTCCAGGTCGAAACTGACCTGCTTTACCGCTGTAACACCTCCAAAAGAATGGGATAAATTGGTGACTTGCAGCAATCTGGACATCAAAGAGTTTACCCCTTCTGAGAATAACGTTCTGAAAAATAGCGCCCGAATCGTTGATTGAAAAATCCGGCTATTCCCTGTGGAAAAGCCACTACCAGGACAATGAAAATAATTCCCTAAAATAAACTGCCAAAAATCGATTCGCGATATCGTATTGTGCAGCCAGATAAATGCAGCCGGACCGACAATTGGCCCCATGATGGCATCAACGCCGCCAAGGAGCACCATCAACAGAAATTCAAAGGAGCGGGTTATCGCCATTTCATCCGGAAAAACGCTTCCCTTGGAAAAAACATAAATTCCGCCGGCCAGACCGGTGAAACCGCCGGCCACGGCAAATGCGGCCCATTGATATTTAAAGGTATTAATTCCTATGGCCCCTGCCCTCAATGCTGAATCTCGACAGGCGCGCATGGTATAACCAAAGGGAGTAAAAATTATATAGCGCAGGGCTATAATCCCACCCAGACATAAAACCATCGTCAAATAATAAAAAACCAGCTTGTCGGCGGCCCACTGCGAGGGCCAGATACTTAAAATGCCATCGTCCCCTCCGGTAAAGCCACCCCACTGAAAAACAATCGACCAGCATATCTGGGCAAACGCCAGGGTGAGCATTGCGAGGTAAACACCGGACAAACGCACGCAAAACCAGCCGATTATAAGTGCCAATAGTCCGATTAACAAGGGCGCCATAACCAGGGCCAGTTCCATCGGCGTCTGCAGATAGTGAACCATGAGCGCAGCTGCATAGGCACCGCCACCGAAAAAAGCCGCGTGCCCAAAAGACAACATGCCGCCGGGCCCCATTATAAAGTATAGGCCCATACTGGCCAGAGCGAAAATAGCAATCTCGGTCATTAATATAAGTTGGAAACTACCGGCAACTAGCGGGAGCAATCCCAATTGCCGCCAAAAAAATCAGGCCCCATAAACGCAACTTTTTAGATGCCGGTTGAAGCAGTGCCGGGGATGCATCTGCGGAACCGGTTCGCCGGGCTTCAGATTTTCCGAAAAACCCATAGGGCCGAATTACCAAAACAACCGCCATCACTAAAAACATCATGACCAGAGTACTTTGCGGAAAAATCAGAATGCCAAAGGCGCTAAGTTCGCCGATAAGGACTGCTGCCAGATAGGCACCGATTATACTCCCCATCCCTCCGACGACAACAATAACAAAGGCCGCAGCGATAACATTCATATCCATTAAAAGATCCGCACCGCCCTTTGGCAATTGGATGGCGCCACCCAACCCGGCCAGAAATGAACCCAGAAAAAATACGCCGGTATATAGTCTGGCTTGATTCACTCCCAGGACGCTTACCATCTCACGATCTTCAGTTGCGGCCCTTACCAATACTCCCCAGCGCGTGCGGTGAAACATCAGCCAGATCCCCCCGAGCACCAGCGGTGCAATGATTATTAACACCAGATCATACTGGGGCATCAGGCTGCCCATAATGTTGACGCTACCGTCTATCCCGGGCGCCC
>PVMK01119347.1_pt1 | contig 19010 bp, 17 predicted proteins | sample 1853481 | NCBI WGS metagenome assembly PVMK01 (sample SAMN08533507, study PRJNA380276) | Marine sediment metagenome, whole genome shotgun sequencing project. | reverse complement strand
CCACAACAATTCGGGAGTCATGTGATCCTGTGCCTTTACCGATAAAAACAGGATTAATGTAAACAGTACTTGGATAGATTTAGTTTTCATAAGTTTGGATTGTCTTGTCTACAACAAGAAAAGAAAATCCATTACAAAAAATAAAGATTCTAGGCCATTTTGTAATTTATCAGGTCATTGCTAATATAGAAGGTCAAAATCTGAACAGTTGTTGAACAAACAAGCCAATTTTAATAGGAATAGATGGAGTTAACTTACAATAAACAATACCCCAGCATAGATGATTTGCGCAACAGATCGCGCAAGAAAATTCCCAGATTTGCCTTTGAATACCTGGATGGAGGTTGTAATGAGGACGTTAATCTGGAGAAGAACCGCTCAGATATTCATGCAGTTGAGCTGATGCCAAGGTATATGGTCCCACACTCGGACTCCGATCTTCAAACCGAACTCTTTGGGCATACCTATGATGCTACATTTGAGGTGGAGTCCATTGGATTGCAGGGGATGATTTGGCCCAAAGCCCCTGAAATCCTGGCAAAGGCTGCTTTTGAGCATAATATTCCATTCATCCTGAGCACGGTAAGTACCAGTAGTATTGAGAAAATTTCCGAAATCACTCAAGGCCGGGCTTGGTTTCAACTATATCACCCAGCTAAAATGGAACTTCGAGATGATCTGCTGAACAGGGTGCATGAAGCAGAGTGCCCCGTATTGGTGATCCTCACTGACGTGCCGGTATTTGGTTTCCGACCACGAGATATAAGAAATGGCCTGGCCTTGCCGCCAAGTATGTCCTTAAGAAATATATTGCAAATCATGGCAGACCTCACTGGGCGTTGAACACCCTATTGGCAGGGACACCTGGTTTTGCCACCATGAAACGCTATATGCCGAAAGGTTTAAATCTTAAGAATCTGGGATTGTACATGAACGAGACATTCTCAGGCTGGCTGGATGAGGAACGAGTGGCCAGAATAAGAGACATCTGGAAACGTAAATTGGTTATCAAAGGTGTGGTAAGCGAAGAGGACACCGAAAAGGCCATCGCATTGGGACTAGATGGCATCATCGTATCTAATCACGGAGGAAGACAGTTGGATGCAGGCCAATCCACTATTGTACCCCTTCAGCATCTGGCGAAAAAGTATGGAGACCAGATTAAAATCATGATGGACAGCGGCATTCGATCAGGTCCGGATGTGGCCCGTGCCGTGGCCTGCGGAGCAGATTTCACTTTTATGGGCCGCAGTTTTATGTATGGAGTGAGCGCACTAGGCAGGGCCGGAGGTGATCATACCATTTCGTTGTTGAAGGCAGAATTTCAGCAAACCATGGAACAACTTTGTTGTGCTTCCGTGAGAGATCTGCCAAATCATTTGATTGACTAAACACTAATAAAGTGAAACTTGGATTTGTAAGCGCCATTCTGCCCGACCTTTCTTTAAAGGAAGTAATTGTGTTCGCGGCAGAAGAGGGTTTTGACTGCGTAGAAGTAATGTGCTGGCCTCCAGGCAAAGCTGAGCGGCGGTATGCAGGGGTTACCCATATCGATGTGACCAGATTGAACAAAACCTATATTGCAGAAATAAAGGGCCTTTTATCGGAAACCGGGGTAGAGATCAGTTCCCTGGGTTATTACCCCAATCCGCTTACTCAAAATAAAACAGAGGCAAAAGTCTATCGGGAGCACATCAAAAAAGTGATTCGCGGATCTGCCTTGTTAGGAATTAATTGTATGACCACCTTTATCGGCAGGGACTGGAAAAAATCCATTGATGACAACTGGAGCGCTTTCAAAAAAACCTGGCGGCCCATAATTAAATATGCAGAAAAACAGGAAGTAAATGTGGGGATCGAGAACTGCCCCATGTTGTTTACCTTAGACGAATGGCCCGGGGGTAAAAATTTGGCTATTAGTCCTTCGATCTGGCGCCGGATGTTTGAGGACATTCCCAGTGAAAATTTCGGCCTGAACTACGATCCCTCTCACCTGGTGTGGATGCATATGGACTATTTGAAGCCCATCAGGGATTTTGCCCATCGCTTTCATCACGTACATGCCAAGGACGTACGGGTTGATAAACATCGTCTGGATGAAGTAGGGATTATGGCCCATCCAAATGAATATCATACGCCCAAATTGCCAGGGCTGGGAGAAGTAAACTGGGGGCAGTTCTTTTCTCATTTGACTGATGCGGGATATGATGGCCCCGTTTGTGTTGAAGTGGAGGACAGGGCTTATGAAGGATCGCTGGAGAAGAGGAAGGCGTCGTTGAGACAGAGTTTGGATTATTTGAGGCAGTTTTGTAGTTGAATTGGAAATTAGAAATGAGGAATTATGAATTTTCGTATTGGGCAATCATCATTAGTTTTTGTTATACTGATTCTTCTACTGTTGGGCTCCTGTAAAAAGGGAGAGAACGATAAAACATCAGCCCCAAATACAGATCATGTGATCATCGCTTACGTCGTAGGCTCTCGCGTCCAGGACTTTACACAGATCCAGGCTGACAAACTAACCCACATCAACTATGCCTTTGCCAATATTGAAGATGGGAAAGTGGTTGAAGGCGGAGACTCAGACGCCGCTAACTTTCAGTCACTGCAAAAGTTAAAATCTGAACACCCTCATTTGAAAATTCTTGTATCCGTGGGCGGATGGTCCTGGTCTGGTCACTTCTCGGATGCGGCTTTAACTGCAGAATCACGAGAGACGTTTGCCCAAAGTGCTCTGGAGTTTATGCTAAAATATAAGTTGGATGGGGTTGATCTGGACTGGGAATATCCCGGGCAACTGGGAGAAGACAATGTATTCCGGCCTGAAGACAAGCAAAATTTTACTTCAATGCTGAGAGCCATTCGTGAAAAGCTGGATGCCCAAAGTGAAAAGGATGGCCGTTCCGGTTCCAACAGATATCTGCTTACCATTGCCAGTGGCGCTAACCAATCCTACCTGGACCACACTGAGATGTCAATAGCCCACAAATATCTTGACTACGTCAATATAATGACCTATGATTATTTTACTGGAGGCAGCGCTACCACAGGTCACCATACCAATTTATTTCATTCTTCCACCGATGTTCCACACCAAAGCGGTGCCCAGGCGGTGCAGGAACATCTGGATGCCGGTATTCCAGCTGAGAAGCTAGTCCTGGGAGCAGCCTTTTACGGAAGGGGCTGGAAAGTAGAAAACCCTGGCCAAATGCTTTACGGTGCTCCCAGCGAATTGGGATTTTCCGCTCCCTACCATAAGATCGTCAATCTGATCGAGAATGACGGTTACACCAGACAATGGGATGCTTCGGCTAAGGCTCCCTATTTATGGCAGCCTGACTCTTCCATAGTGCTAACCTATGATGATCCGGAATCGTTGACACACAAATGCGATTACCTGAAATCCAAGGAGCTGGCCGGTATCATGTTCTGGGAGTATAGCCATGACTTTGAAGGAGCACTTCTGGAAAGCATTTATTCTAACTTGACAAAGTGAAAATACTAACTGCGATAGCTGTATTAGTTGGTCTTAGGTGCTTTTCTTTGATTGGCCAAGACCTCCCTTCCTTTAGAGAATACCTGTGTTTTACTGCTGAGCAAGAATTGAAGATAGACGGACTTTTGGATGAAAAGGACTGGAAGGCTGCTAAATGGACCGACGACTTTGTGGACATTGAAGGTCGACACATGCCATTGCCAACCTACAGAACCAGGGTAAAAATGCTTTGGGATTCAGAATATCTGTATATCGGGGCGGAGTTGGAGGAACCACATTTATGGGCCACTTTAAAGCAAAGGGATACCATCATCTTTCACAATAATGATTTTGAAGTTTTTATTGACCCTGACGGCGACTCACATCAGTATTATGAAATTGAGGTGAACGCTTTGGGTACCATTTGGGACTTAATGCTAATCAAACCATATAGAGACAAGGGACCTGCTATGTCCGCCTGGGATATACAGGGGATGCAATTAGGTATACAGTTGAATGGTACCCTGAACGATCCCTCTGATACGGATAACAAATGGACCATCGAAATGGCCTTGCCCTGGTCAATACTAAAACAAAATGCACCTGGTAAAAAACTCCCAGTATCTGGGGATCAATGGCGCATTAATTTCTCGCGGGTTCAATGGGATTTACTTATCAATGATAGTGGCTATCGGAAAAATAGAGACCAGGTTTCGGGCAAGCCGCTTCCGGAACACAATTGGGTGTGGTCACCACAGGGCGCTATCAATATGCATATGCCTGAGAAGTGGGGGTTCGTGCAGTTTAGTGATCAAAACCCATCAAACGGAACCCAAGAATTCATTAAAAACCCTGATGAGGAGATCAAATGGAAACTGCGTCTATTGTATTACCAATTAAGGGACATCCATGAGACCAGGGGAAAGTATGAACCTGTTGCATTACCCGAAGGAGTCAAACTAGAGCTTACTGATAACCAATACCTCGTTACCTGGCCCGGTACCCAAGGTTGGAATTGGCATATTAACCATGAAGGAAAGGTCTGGAGAACTCAGGGCTAAGAGCTCAGATCTCAGAGCTCAGAGCTTTGTATTATGCCCAGATCAGAGATCATAGTTCAGAGATCAGAAATCAGAGATCAAACCACCTTCAGCCATCCTCCATCAACATAATACGTAGATCCCACAGAGTAGCTAGCCATTGGCGAACAAAGGAATACGAAAAATTTTGCCAGTTCCTCCGGGGTAGCGAACCGGCCGATTGGAGTATATTCTTTAGCTAGTCGGTCAAGATATTCGTCGGCTGTGATGCCTTCTTTTTCTCCCAATTCGCCCGCAGTTTTTCTCCAATCCGGAGTCATGATCAATCCGGGGTTGATGGTATTTACCCTGATATTAAAAGGTATAGCTTCTTCTGCCAGGCACTTGGAAAACATGGAGAGAGCAGCTTTAGTGGTATTGTAGATAGGCTCGTAGTAAAGAGGTTGTTTGGCGCATATGGAAGAGTTGTTTAAGATTACTCCTCCACCCTGATTCTTCATCAGTGGAATCAGGGCGCGCGAAAGACGCACCGCGGCCATAACATGCAGGTCCCAATAGTACTGCCACTTCTCATCGGGAGCGTCCATTATCTTTTCATTGCTGCCGACCCCGGCATTGTTGATCAAGATGTCAATTCCGTGGTACTTGTTACTAATATGGCCTACTAATCTCTGGATATCATCTGCTTTGCTAACATCCGCTTTTATTCCAGTCGCCTCTACTCCATAGTCTCCAGCAATTTTAGCAGCTTCTTCATCCAACCGTTGCTGATCACGGGCGCATAGTACCAGATGAACACCTTCCTCTGCCAGCGCTTTGGCCACCGCCAGGCCGATTCCTACACTGCCACCGGTGATGACTGCTATCTTATCTTTGAGTTGTAAATCCATATATTAATTATAAATGCCGTTCGGTTGTACCGAGTGTCCCATCTATCAGACTAGTGAGCATAGTGCGCCAACCCCGAATTGGAAATAAAACGCCCTCTTTCTTTGATGAACATGGTGGGCTTTTCACCGGTGAATCTTTTAAAATCATTAATAAAATGTGCCTGGTCTGAATAGCCACAATGGTAAGCTACACTTGCCAAGTTCAACGTTTGATTATTAGCCAGCAAGCGTAGTACTTCATTGATCCGGGTGATACGTAGGTAACGTTTTGGGCTAATTCCAATCTTGGCTTTAAATTCCCTTTCCAATTGACGCTGGCTGATGGCTACCTGGTTTGAGATGTCTTCAATCTTGATACCCATGGTATGTCGTATCAGTTCCGCAGCCCTGTTGACATAATTGATTTCGATCTTGTTATGCTCCAGGTTTTTCAACAAATAACTTTCGGCACGCTGTACCATACCCACAATACTGCTTTCTTCCCTCAGCCTGTGACTAAAATCACGGAATTTACTGCCTAACACCAGCGACATATCTTCATAGCTTTCTTTAAAGGTTGAAGCCGGTACCCCAAAGACGTTGTAGATACCCTCTGGTTTGAAGCGTATGGCAAACACTTTTACGGGGGTGCTAAACTGCACCTCGTAAGGCTGAGTAAACAATCCCAAAATAAGATAGTCAGGGGTCTGTGACCATCCATAGTCATTTTGAAGACTACAATGCAGATCAGTCAGGTGTAAGATAAGTTCCAGGCAGCCATTTGGAATCATCTGCATGGATAAGTGTCCCTCTCCATTTACATTAAAACTACCTTCCCAATACAGTTCCACAAATGGCCTGAGGGTCTCGCATGGTTTATGTTCTGTTATTGGGTTACTCACTTTGTGTTATCAATATATCGAATATATGGCAATTCAGTCATCATTGCAAGCAGACAGTTAAGGGTATAAATGTGCTACTGAAATGATAGTGGTTAACCTACTGTTGTCTCACTTACTGATTCCATTTCATCCTCCCCACCCCAAAGTTCTTTCATTACCAGATTAAGGTCCCTTAGCGCCTGACTACAATCACCTTGGAAAGAAGAGCCATGCATGGTTGCCAGTGTTTTTGGTTTTAGGTCTGCTAAAGTGTGAAGCAATTTAGGCGTATTATGGGTGTAAGGTGCATATTCCATTAAAGGTCCCTGTTCATATTCAAGCAATGAGTCTTTGTGTGCTGCTAATATATCTTTATCAGTGATATCAATTACCTTCCCATTTTGATGGAATAGATCGGAGCATAACAGTGTTTTATTGGTTTCCTCAAACATTACCCCTGCATCCCAGCCATGTGGCAAATGAGGTGTTCTGATAAATCGATAGGTGTATTTCCCTGTATTTAACAGAGCGTTTCCCGCCATTGCATGGGCCGGCCTTATGGCAAAATCGCCCATATTAACAATAGCTCCGGCTTCACTACATACAGCTTTTGCATTTGGAGCTACCTCCAACCATTCATTCAGTGCTCCGCATTCATCTACTTCGAAATGACTAAAACCAATCCACTTGATATCAGATGGAGTAATAATTCTACTTACCGCTTCAAGTAGTGCAGGAAACATTTGTCTCATTCCAGCGTGATAGAGCATCGGTTCATCATCCTTGATCAGAAAATGATTGAACTGCAAATTAAAATCAGGGACGAAAATTGAAATCCTGTAAACATCCGGGGCAATTTCTGAAACATTGATCATAGCATTCTGAGTTTATTATTAATGAAAATTATATTTTTTAAACAATCATGTTTGATTTGAGTCAAAAGTATCCCGGGAAAAGCAAGTATGATTGTAAAAAAACGACATTGTTAAGGAACTTCAGATGGACGCAAAGGGTGTGGCGAAAAAAATTGTATCGGACGCCTAATTCCTAATTTCTAATTGATCAACAATCTTCCTAAACTTCCTAATTCTCTGTTTATCTGCGATTTCTATTGAATACTCAGAATGATCATCTCCCATCGATACACCCTCTTTATGAAACTTCATTTTACTTGGGCGACTCCCCGATGCTGACACATGAAATTCTTTTGCTCCGGTATGTTGCAGGATTTGTGTTAAGTTTTCTTCATTAATACCAGCGCCTGGCATCACCAAAAGCTTATCTTGTGACGATTTCACTAATGATATGATAACCTCCATTCCTTCAAAGGCAGAGGACCGATGACCGGAAGTCAAAAGCCTGTCCACTCCCAGAGACTTCAAGTCTTCCAGGCTCTTCATGGGGTCAGGCGTCAAATCAAAAGCCCGGTGAAAGGTGACTTCCAGAGGCCTTGCAACCTCAATTAACCTACTCATTACCTCAATATCCACTTGACCGTCTTTTCGGAGCACTCCAATCACTACTCCTTCCATACCCAATTCTTTGGCCATCTGAATGTCGTGGAGCATTACTTCCAATTCTTCCTTACTATAAAGGAAATCGCCGCCTCTGGGGCGAATCATGGAAAAGATTGGTATTTCTACGATTTTTCTTACTACTTCCAGCATCCCATAACTGGGGGTAGTTCCGCCTTGGTGACGGTTGGCACAAAGCTCAATACGGTCAGCTCCTGCAGCTTCAGCATAAATTGCCGATTCCAGATTATAGCAACACACCTCCATGGTGATTCCTTCCATGGGCATCCCGGGTTAAAGAGCTAGCGAAATACCGACATCAACTTCTGCATTAGGTAATGCGGCCCGGATCTCCTCTGCCTCTTCAGGTGTGACATTGGTCTGCCACAGAAACACTTTCTTAAGTGCTGGCAATGTTTTCAAGCTCTCCAACAATTTGACCGTAACCTCCGTACCATATAGATTCAAAGACTCCAAATGTGGCAGGCCTTCGATCACTTTAAGCCCCTGATCCGTGATTGGGTTATTTTCCAAGTGTAACCTGGTTAGATTATCCATGCCCTTAAGAAACGACAAGTCGGCATCGGTTAATTCTGCTCCTCCTACCTGCAGCCAGGTTACCTGTTCTTTCACATTTGCAATTAACTTCAATGAGGACTTTTCTATATCAGTAGTCCTTTTCTTTTTAACTTCAATGAAATTGTTATTTGCTGCAATGGGCTGAGCGTAGAAACCTGCCTCAGTCAGCAAGGCAAGTTGTTCTGGCGCGGCAGCAGTAACCGAAGCTCGTTCCACATAACTCTTTGGATCGGTATCCAAACCATAAAGTTGAGCCAAGGCAAACTTCATTTCAGGGTCAACGCCAGTTTCCAAAACTGAATTTTCAAAATCTGCTCCTGAGTTCAACCACCACTCGATCAATTTCACCTCATTGTAACTTAAAGATGTCTTTCCTCCAGAAGGCATAAACTTCTTGTTATCAGGTCTTAAAGTTATACGTTTGAATATTTCACTTTCACGGGCATTTCCGGCAAGAATTACCTCACCATTATCTCCTCCGGCCAAAATTGATTCCTGGTCTTCCAGGTTCAGGTCACCTTTCTTCTTGGTGGCATTATGACATTCCACACACCGTCTCTGCAATAAAGGTGTAATAATGTGCGCGAAAAGTTTTACTGAGTCCGGGTCATCAGCAAGAATCACCACTTGTTTACTAGTCCCTCCCAATAGCTGACTGATGGGTTCAGGAGCATACTCCAGAAGATAATTGGACCCATGGGTCAGGTTTCCGCCAAAGTGCCCGGAAACGGTTATTAACAGTACCAGCAATAATAAAGCACCCTGGTAAACATTAGAGGGAATCTTAAGCTTTCCGATTTTCGCCAGCCATGCAAGTATTGATACCACCGCTACTCCAACGCCTATCCATCGATGCCAGAACAAAGTGTTTTCATCATAGCCACCATCACCGGCCAGCAGCCAACCCAATCCCACTGCCAGTAATGCCGCAATAGCTCCACTCAATAACATCATGGAAATGGCATTGTCCAAATTGACCCCTCTTCTTCGAGCAATAATCTCAGCTATGCCACTTAAGAGTAAAAATCCAATGGGTAAATGGACCACCAACGGGTGAAACCTACCTAAAAACCCTGCTAACTGGAAATCTAAAAAGATCATATACGCTCTAATTTAATGGGATAAGTCTGGTCTGCATTCCATTGACAAACATATATATTTTCATCTTCATCAATGCATACGTCATGACAATGTTTAAATACAGGGGTCTCCTGAGTTCTTCGTTTGTGCGTCATAATTATTAAGTCAAAATGTCCTTTACTACTTCACCATGTACATCAGTCAATCTAAACCGGCGGCCCTGATATTTATGGGTGAATCGCAAGTGGTCTACTCCCATAAGATGCAATATAGTAGCCTGCAAATTATGTACATGTACTGGGTTTTTCACAATGTTGTAACTAAAATCATCTGTTTCACCATAAGTTATGCCTTTCTTCACTCCTGCCCCAGCCATCCAGATACTGAAACATCTGGGATGGTGGTCCCGGCCATAGTCCTCAGGTGTCAGCTTTCCTTGTGAATAGCATCCTCTGCCAAACTCGCCTCCCCAGACTACCAGGGTATCATCCAGTAGTCCCCGCTGCTTAAGGTCCTGAATCAAGGCCGCAGAGGCCTGGTCAGTGTCCTTGGATAATTTCCTTATTAACACCGGTAAACCCCCGTGCATGTCCCAACCCTGATGATACAATTGAACAAACCGAACATCACTTTCAGCGAGTTTTCGAGCCAGCAAGCAGTTGTAGGCAAATGTACCCGGTTGACGGGCATCTTCTCCATACAGGTCAAATATATAGTCAGGCTCATTTGAAATGTCTAAAGTCTCAGGAACTGCAACCTGCATCCTATAAGCCATCTCGTATTGAGCTATACGCGATGGTATTTCATCATCCTGGGTATGCTGGTATTGGCTTTCATTCAGGTCAGCTAAATAGTCCAACATCCTTCTACGGCTCTGCCGGTCCATACCGGGCGGGTTGTTCAGATACAAAACCGGATCATGTCCGGATCGAAACATAACTCCCTGATTTTTACTAGGTAGAAAGCCATTTCCCCAAAGTTTTGCATAAAGAGGCTGTCCGCCATCCTGACCACGGGAGAGCAGTACCACAAAACTGGGAAGATTTTCATTCTCACTTCCCAAACCATAACTCACCCAGGATCCTATGCTGGGTCTCCCTGCCTGTTGAGATCCTGTTTGGATAAAAGTGATGGCTGGGTCATGGTTAATGGCTTCTGTATACATGGTTTTTATTATACAGATGTCATCGGCAATGTTGCGATGATAAGGTAAAAGATCGCTGAGCCAGGCCCCGCTTTTTCCATATTGTTGAAAGCTGAAGTTTCCCATGGCCAGAGGAAACGACCGCTGGTCTGAGGTCATCCCGGTTACTCTTTGGTCCCCTCGTACCGAAGCAGGCAATTCCTGGCCAAACATGGACTTTAACTTTGGTTTGTAGTCAAACAATTCCATTTGGGAAGGGGCACCGCTTTGAAATAGGTAGATAATCCTCTTGGCTTTGGGCGCAAAATGTGGAAACTCAGGTTTGTCGCTGTTTACCAGACTGCCTAAAGTTTGTGCAGGTGCCATGGAACTCAGGGCCAGGCCTCCCAGGCTTAAAAGTCCGTTATTCAGAAAAGTCCGACGGTTAATATGATTATTTATCTGGTGTATGTGTTTGTCCAAATTCATCCGCTCATCTTTTCATTACAAACTCATCAAAATTCATTAGCGTGGTGGCCACGGTAGTGGTGGCCGCCAAACGAACCGGGTCCAAATCTTGATCCACCGGGTATTCGCCCACACTTAACCATTTTCTTACCCTATCGGGGTCCTTTTCAAAATCAGCTATCTCTTCCTGATAAAATAAACGCATTTTTTCCAATTCATCTATTCTTGGCTCCCTGCCTATTAAAAGTTTATAGGCAAAAATGATCTGTTGATCAATGGAAGATCCAGACTCTTTCAGAATGCGCTCGCCACACATTCTGGCGGCTTCTACAAATTGCGGATCATTCATTAATACCAACGATTGTAAAGGAGTAGCGGTATTTTGTCGCCTTACCACACAATAGTAGCGATCCGGAGCATCAAAGTTCATCATGGCCGGCGGTGGTGAACTTCGTTTCCAAACTGTGTACATACTTCTCCTGTATAGACTATCTCCGTGTTGTTGTACATACTCAGTAGCATTTCGGGTAGCCAGGGCTTTCCAGATACCCTTTGGCTGGTATGGATAAACGCTGGGTCCTCCGATGATACGCACCAGCAATCCACTAGCCGCCAGAGCCTGGTCTCTAATAATTTCTGCTCCCAGGCGGTGGAATGGGTAATAAGAATAGTACGAATTCTCAATATCCATTTGCCGGGTCCGTTGACTAGCTACTGACGATTGCCGGTAGGTAGTCGACATCACCAATTGCTTCAAAAATGCTTTAATATCCCAGCCCTTTTCGATCAGGTCCACCGCCAGCCAGTCCAGCAAGGCAGGATGTGAGGGTAAATTCCCCTGATTACCAAAATCTTCCTGGGTACCTACCAGTCCTTTTCCAAAACATTGGGCCCAAAGGCGATTTACTTCAACCCGGGCAGTCAATGGGTGATCAGGATGCACCAGCCATTCCGCCAGCCCCATACGATCCTGAGAATATCCTCCCCCCGTATCAGGGAACATTTCCGGAGTTCCCGGGTGTACCTCCTCCCCATGAGCGTCGTACATCCCCCTTTCCAGAAGGAATGTCGGCCTTACCGTAGGTTGCTCTTTCATTATCATTACCTCCGGCTGATCAGTAATAATCAAATTCGCTTGTTGCCTTAGTTCAGTAATTTTGCTAAGTACTTTATTGTATTGACGATTCTGTCCGGTGAGTAAATAGTAGTCCAAAAGGTCTGTCTGCGCTACAGATTGCAGTTCAACCTCCTGATCTGTATATAATGCAATAACCTCCGGATAGGACAGTTCACGCTGGTAAACTTTAAAATCGTCCATAACTATATCCACTATGGAACTTCTGAACTCCATACCCAGGATTACAGGCATGTAATTCCAGTTTGAACCTTCAACCCCATGCAGGATGCTTTTGTGCAAATTATCGGTAATCACCTCATATTCAGGGACCGCACCATTAATGTATATTTTTAGCCCAGCTGCGGTGCTACTACCATCATAGGCCATCACAAGATGTGTCCATTTTCCTACCTCCAACTTGTCCCTGGTACGTAAATCGATAGAATTTGCCGGCCAAACATGGTTCAGTTGAAAGGACAGTGTCCCATCTTTGTTCAATTTGCAAATCCATCCGCGATAACCTTCGAATTCCCCGTTGGATTTATTGAAAATAGGCCCGGATTCTCCTTCTGTTAATAGTTTTACCCATATACTAACTGAAAAGGGTTGATTGCGATCAAAATCAAGATCATAATTAAACCGAATGCCAGCATCTCCCCGAAATTGCAATGCTTTTCCTCGCCTTCCTTCCACCAATATTGGCCGGGAATCAATGTCACCATATACTTTGGCGTCCAGTTTATTTTTAACCAGATTCAGGTAGGCATAATTGACCTTATCATTATTGACTTTATATCTGGTGTTTTTTGGTGTTTTATTTAGCTGGAGATTCCGGTCATCAATTTTTTGTTCTCTGTCAAAATTAAAATCAGCCTTAAGTCCATTTTGTAAGGTTTTGAGTTTTTTACTTCGGTCCTGAAACCATTCAGTCAACTGCTCCCGGTATTTTTCAGAGACCAACATTTGACTTTGGCTTTCAATTCTCTCTCTTAGCCCACCCAATTGCTGTTCAGCCTCGGGTGAAGTAAGAATCAAAGTAGGCGATGCCTCACCGTTATAAGGAATAATGCCAGCGTCCAGATTATTGTTAAAATAGGCGAACATGGAATAGTACTCCTTTTGGGTGAATGGATCATACTTGTGATCGTGACACCTGGCGCATTCCAAGGTGAGACCCATAAAAGCTTTAGCAAAGGTATTGGTGCGATCAGCCACATATTCCACCCGGTATTCTTCATCTACTACCCCGCCTTCCTGGGTCTGGGGGTGGTTCCTGTTGAAACAAGTGGCCAATAACTGGTCTTTGGTGGGATCAGGAAATAAATCACCTGCCAACTGCCAAATAAGGAACTGGTCATAGGGCATATTGTCATTATAAGCTTTGATTACCCAATCGCGCCAGGGCCAGGCATTCCGCATCCCATCATCCTGATAACCATGAGTGTCAGCGTATCGGGCCAGATCCAGCCATTCCAGGGCCAGGCGCTCACCATAATGTTTCGAAGCCAGAAGATCATCTACCACCTGCTCATAGGCGTCTGGTGAGTCATCTGCCAGGAAATCGTCTAATTGCTGAACAGTTGGCGGCAGTCCGGTCAGGTCCAATGAAACCCTTCGCAATAAAGTTGCCTTGGGGGCTTGTGGTGCTGGTGACAAACCCTGCTGTTCCAGTTCTTTTAATATAAAATTATCAATAGGGTTAATTATTTCCCATGAGCTATTTGAAATTTCCGGGGGCCCTGCTTTAACAGGTTTCGAAAACGACCAGTGAGATTTCCACCGGGCGCCTTGTTTAACCCATTTAGCAATGGTGGCAATCTCTCTGGAATTCAAGCTAAGATTAGATTCCGGAGGCGGCATCATGAACTCAGGATCGTCACTGCTTATTCTGTCGATTGCTTTACTTCTACCCATTTTTCCTGCTATAAAAGCATGGCCGCCACTGGCAAGAACGGAAAAGGCGCCTTCTTCGGTGTCAAGGCGAAAATCCGCCTTCCGGGCGTTGTTATCCGGTCCATGACAGGCATAGCAGCGGTCCGCCAGAATGGGCTTGACATGGAAATTGAAATCAATTTGTTCCGGAAGATCTTCATATGCCACTTCCACATGGTCTGGCAATGGATCTCCACAACCGCCCAAAAACAGACAGCATCCAGCAACTAAAAGAAAGGGTACCTTAGAATACAATGTTTTGGAAATTTTAAACTGAAAATTAATAAAATTTACTTTCAGGAGCAAGGCACTGGGGGTGTTGGGGACGAAGGTGTTAGGGTTTTTCACACTCAGTACTTAAACCCACACTCACACTCACACTCAATATGGGGCTGGGCGCATTAGCTTGACTTTAAGTAGCTTTGTGTTTAAACATCTATGCCCATGCGTCTATTAGTACTGGTTTGGTCACTTTTATTCTTTGTGACCTGTACTAAAAAATCTTCCAATACCCACAATCTTACCAATCTAGAACTGCAAATCCTGGACTCAATACACCATCATGAGGGGGAGTTTGCGGTAGCCTTTCAATGTCTTGACTCGACCAGTGAAGCTATCTTCATTAATAAAGGCACCATTTTCCATGCCGCCAGTACCATGAAAACTCCGGTGATGATTGAAGTATTTAAGCAAGTTAAGGCCGGAAACCTCAACCTAAATGATAGCCTCGCCGTAACCAACAAGTTTCAAAGTATCGTCGATGGTAGTTGGTATGAACTGGGATCAGACGATGACAGCGAGCATGGCTTGTATCAGTCTGTTGGGGAAAAAGCATCCATTGGAGATCTGATGGAGGCAATGATCACCGAAAGCAGCAATCTGGCCAATAACCTACTGATCAATCATCTGGGTGCGGAACACATCACTCAAACCATGAAGGACCTGGGCGCCGATGATATGCAGGTATTAAGAGGGGTTGAAGATCTAAAGGCCTATGAAAAGGGATTAAACAACACTACCAGTGCTCGTAGCTTACTTGTGATATTCAAGAAACTAGCCAACGGCAAGGTGGTTTCTAAAGAAGCTTCAAACATGATGATCGAAGTGCTTAAGCGTCAAAAATACAATGATGTAATTCCTGCCCTGCTTCCGGAAACTGTAGTGGTGGCTCACAAAACCGGCAGTATATCTCATGTCCACCATGATTCAGGAATAGTGTACCTACCAGATGGCCGCAAATATGTATTGGTGCTTTTGTCCAAAGATCTGGTGGACTTTGATGACGGCACTCAGTTACTGCAGAATATTTCGAAGATGATCTATGATTATGTGATACAGGGTGGTTAGGAACGAAGACGATGGAAGAATTCCAGATCTTTTTTCGTTCCACACTTTTTCTGTGTTACTCGATCCAATCATATGAGGCCTACACCAAACTGCCCCACATAGAAAGCACCTTTCACTACAAACGACATATGAAAATGTGTTTCTGCTGGCCAAACCTTCATTTTTATTCCATTGCCATATAGCCTACAATGTCCGTAAACACTATAGCCGAACTCCTGAACTCATTTTAAAATTAGATCCCGGCACCATTCTGCTAAAAGCAAAATGCTCTGAATCATAGCTGTATATGACCCAGCTCATAGAAAAAACATAATACAAATTAGATATTCCTTAGGCTGTTTTTCAGCCACTTCAAACTTAAAATGTAATACGATGAAAAAATTTTCAAGGTTTACTTTAATTATTATGTTACTTGGGTTATTCATGGTTCAATGTACTAACGATGATAATGTCATAATCGACCCTGATCAGATAGCCTTTGACAATGCAGATGTTATTAATGGAGGTAGAATGTATGACAAATTCTGGGCATCTGAAACAAATTTTGTTAGTCCCTCAGATCCATCGGTGGTATTGGAGGATATCACATCCTTCGGTGACTTCTACAGGTGCAAGTCATGCCATGCCTGGGATCAAAAGGGCACACTAGCCTCTTATATTGACAGAGGGCCAAATACTGGAAGGCCCAGTGTAAACTCAATGGATCTCACTAATGTTATTAGAAACGCAACCATCAGGGAATTATTCGACGGTGTAATGCATAATAACGGTGCTGCAGTTGATCCTAATAGAACAGCTGATGGAGCCAATGCCAGTTTAGGTGGAAATGATATGGCTGATTATGGAAAGATATTATCCGATGCTCAATTGTGGGATATTGTAAGATTCCTCAAAGATGGAGCTTTTGATACAGATCAGTTGTATGATATTGAAACGACTGGTTCTTATCCTACAGGATCACGAACCTTTTTAAATGTAGGCCAAAATGGAGATGCTGTTGCCGGTAAAGCTTTTTATGATACCAATTGTGCTTCGTGTCACGGAGCCAATGGAAGGGACGACGACATGGGTAACATAATTGCAATAAATGAATCTATAGGAAGATCTATGGGTGAATTTGCCAGAGAAAAACCTTATGAAATGCAACACAAAGCAAGATTTGGTAACCTGGGAAGTACTCCTGAAATGCTTGGAGCTGGAGATGCATCTATGGTGGAGATCAAGAACATGCTTAAGGCACTTGCTGATGCTTCTAACTATCCTGACCTTTAATTAATAGCGAATTGAAATAATTATAATAAAATATTAATTTCTTATTGGGATTTGTTCTAAAACCTTCAGTTTTAGTTTAGACCGACCAGTTAATAGCCCCGGAACTCGTTCTTAGTCCGGGGCTACTAAGTTAAAGCGCCTTCCCCGATAATTTGAAGACCCCGGAACTTGGTCCTGTCCGGGGATTGTACTCCGATCAATTGTTTGAGAACTTGAAATATTTCCTTGATACTCTTATCATGATTTATAGCCTTTCGTTCTATTTGTTCAATTTTCAGTAATATATCCTTCCGAGTTACGATCCTAATTCGTTTGATTAATTATTATACCAATTTCTTAAGCGTACTTCAATATCCTTCCCCGAAGCTTCGACAAGTGATTTAAACTGCTCCACATCACTAAACTTTCCGCCACCGCCACGGTAGTGGAAAGGATAAACCACTTTCGGCTGAAACTCAATCACGGCATCTGCCGCTTGAGAAACGTCCATGGTATACGGTAAATTCATACAAACAAAGGCAATGTCTATATCTTTTAACGTTCTCATCTCTGGTATATCTTCGGTGTCACCTGAGATATAAATATTAGTACCTCCAATACTAACCACATAGCCGTTACCACGTCCTTTAGGATGCCGACTTTCATCGTTTTCTGGCAAATTATACATAGGCACCGCTTTCACGGTAATCCCATTGTTGCTTGTAGTTTTTCCATTTTCCAAAACAGTAACTTTTTGAGCCATATCATCACTCATAAGCTCTTTAACCGCGGCAGGTGCTATAATGCTGGTATTTGTCAATGGCAAACCCTGTAAGGTTTCTGCATTATAATGATCACCATGAATATCTGTAATAAGTATCAAATGTGGAGGATGTTCCTTATAGAGATCGGCGCCGCCATAAGGATCTATCAGGATATTCTGGCCCTGCCATTGCAAGACCATGGAGCTGTGTAAAACAGGAAAAATATTTAGGAGCCCTTCTGAAGTAGGAATAACTTCCTGGGCAAACAGATTTAATGTATTACAGGCGAAAAACAAAAAAAGAAAATGTCTCATAGCTTCTTGTTTAATGATTGCTGTTTAGTTATCCATTATTTTAGTACTTTTTGAAATCTTCATCTTCAGTAAAGATGGTCATTTGGACTAATCCTCCAAAACAGTTTTAATTTTTGATAGTCCTTTTTCGAATGCCGGGCCCAATTCTTTATCCATCATCAGCTTCCATTCATCAAGATTCAACGGCATTTCTGCAAAAATCCATACACTTTCGAACTTCAGTAACTGAATTTGAACCTTCTGGTATGGGATACTCCAGTTCGATAGTAGCCATAAATTGATAATTTTCGTCCCTGATTAATTGGAGAATTTCTTTTAGTGGGGTGTCTCCTTGTCCCCAGGGCATATTTTCCCCGTTATTCATCTTACGATCTTTCAGGTGGAGGTTCAAAATCCGGTCATGATATTTCCGAATAAGGGGTACCGGGGATTGATTAGTGCCGGCCACATAGTGTCCTACATCAAGATTAATTGCATTGTATGACGACTTGTTCATGGCGGTATCCCAACTGTTGAAATCCACCTTAGCATGATTGTGATATCCGATCTTGACTTTGTGTTTATCGGCATAGGAACTCAACAGCTCAACGGCATCATCTGAGCGTTCTAAAGTTATGCCGCGTGCTCCTACTGCATTAGCTACCTTGAAACTATAATTAATCTCTTCAGGGGACATACGGTCCATGGGTAACTTAATGATTTCAATATTCACCCCCTCATCAGAGTAATTTTTAAGTAATATCTTAAATGGTTTCATTGAAGTAGATAATCGCCACTTTTTTAATTCCTCCCGATGAGCCTTGCGTTCTGCTTTCTCTTCCTCGGTAAGCTCACCTGGCTTCCAACCAGGACCTTGAGGTGCCCCTGCAAATGCCTCTGCCGGCATTAACTCCACGGTGTCAAGGTTCAATTCAACCAGATAACCCAGTAGATCATCAGCGGTACTGGGCATATCACGGAAACTATAGGTGATGGCACCAAGTCGCACACCCTTCAACGCAGAATTTGGATTTGACTTAATAAAACTCCTGTTCCCAAATAGTATGGTAGTGGGTAACAGAGACAGAGCGGTGGCAACTCCGGTTTTAATTATGAATTCTCGCCTTTGCATGGTTGATATTTGACGTTTTGCTCTCGTTCCATAATTGATAGTTCTTATGTTAATGTGATGTATTATCTCAAGGTTAAACTCACCTTCAGGAATTTTGCAGTCCTTTCATCATGAATGACTCCGCTCCAATTAAGACCAAATCCGA
>PVMK01146162.1_pt1 | contig 19011 bp, 15 predicted proteins | sample 1853481 | NCBI WGS metagenome assembly PVMK01 (sample SAMN08533507, study PRJNA380276) | Marine sediment metagenome, whole genome shotgun sequencing project. | reverse complement strand
CCAGCGCCTGAGGTTCGGTCTCGACACCTTCGGATTCGACGATCAGTTTCAGGTAGTCCCCAATCTGGTCCGGCAGCAGTCTCCTGAGGTTGAAGCGCAGGCAGCGCGACAGGATGGTTACCGGTATTTTCTGCGGGTCGGTGGTGGCCAGCACGAACTTTACATGCGGCGGCGGCTCTTCCAGGGTCTTCAGCAACGCGTTGAAGCTGTGGGCGGAGAGCATGTGTACCTCGTCAATGACGTACACCTTGTAACGCCCGCGGGTAGGTGTGTAATGCACCGATTCCAGCAACTCACGCATGTCGTCCACCCCGGTGCGGGAGGCTGCATCGATTTCCATCATGTCGATGAAGCGGCCTTCGTCAATATCAACACAGCTGGAACATTCACCACAAGGCCTGGAAGTGACCCCGGTCTCACAGTTCAGACATTTGGCCAGAATACGCGCGATGGTGGTCTTTCCGACCCCGCGCGTGCCGGTGAAAAGGAAAGCATGGTGGACACGATCCTGATCCAGACCATTGATCAGGGCCTGCGAAACGTGCTCCTGTCCAACCAGTTGATCAAAGGATTTGGGGCGCCATTTCCGCGCCAGGACCTGGTAGCTCATAGAGTGTTAAACGAATGATTTCGGTTTAGGAATTTCATGCAAACCCAACTATAACAGATGCGGGCTGGAATGGTGGCGGCCCCTGCCCGCCACACCCCGGCGCCCGAGTCCATTGCTGCCGCTGCTCCCTTCCGGGTCTGACGGGGTTCACAATTTATCGTCGCGAGGGGGCCAACAGGAGCCACCATTGAGCCGCTCCAGGTAATCCATCAACATCTTTTTACCGGCGCGGGAACGGCATTGTGCCGCAAGGCAGAGGCCAGTGCAATACCCGCCCCCATAGTGCATGAGTTACTGGAATTACCGGCGAATATTGATGTGGCCGAGGGAGGTGTTGGCTACCTGCATTCAGGACACGCTCGAGCCATCCCTGGGCGCTCATCATCTGTTCCCGACAGATGATGGTCCTGAATACAGGCAGCCAACACCTCTGTGGGGCAGCACCATGGTATCCTCCTTGAAACGCTGTGTTTATACTCCTGCAGGGTGAATCATATTTCAAAACCATCACAGTCGATAAGTAGCTCACCGCCGGAACAGGTGTCAGGAACAAGCTGCGCAAATTGTAATAATTCCCTGCCCGATCAGGCCATTTTCTGCCCTGTATGCGGACAGTCTGTGAAGGAAATCACCAGGCCCTGGCGCGATGCCATCCGGGAACTGTTGACGGAACTGTTTGATTTTGACGGCCGTATGCTGGTTTCCTTACGCTTACTGCTGACCCGCCCGGGATTTCTCAGTTATGAATACATTAACGGCCGGCGGGTTTCCTATACCTCGCCGATTCGCATGTACCTGGTCATCAGCCTGGTATTCTTTTTTGTATTGCCGTTGATTTTGCCCGGATGTCACGGTGACGAGCCCACGCCACGAAGTGTCCGTGGATCTGTTGTCACAGGCCATGTTTTTGTTATTGCCGTTGTTCGCGCTGCTCTTGAAAATCTTCTATCGACAGACTTTTTACCTGGCGCACCTGGTATTCGCGGTACATCTGTTCAGCGCGATGTTTATCGTTTTTGCGCTCACGATGTCCATAGAAAGCGCGGCTGACCGGTATGTTGCAGTGATGCTCCTGCAATTGGTGTTGCTGGTCTACGTTATCGTTTATTTCGTCGTTGCACTGCGTACAACCTACCAGCAGAGTTGGCTTAAATCTGTGTTGAAATTTTTGGCTTTGCTGTTGATTTTTCTGCCCATTCTGGGCGGTGCGATTGAGCTGGCCAGTCACACCTGAGGAGTGGCTTCCAGGTAGCCGCAGGGACACACTTCGATGCATTTTCCGCATTCTTTGCACTCGTCGAGCAAAAGGGTGAAGTACATGCCCGGCATCGCTTCTTCGAGTTTGGTGAAGCAGCCTGATGTACAGAACATCGAGCACTGCTCGCAACCGAAACAATAACCACAGGAGAAGCACCGCTCTGCTTCAGCCAGGAACTGCTCCTCGGATATGGTACTGGCGACTTCCGCGGACCCGCGGGCAATTCTTTCATCGCCCGGGAGTTTGGGCGTCCGCACGGCCTCGCTCCCGGGCTTTGAATCAAACTTAACCTGGTCCGGTCCGATGCCGGGCCGGCTGTCCGGGATGGGAGCGTCAGCCTCAATCCCCTGAAGCTGGAAGTGCACTTGCTCGGCCGCCTTCCTGCCCTGCAGGATGGCGTTCCCGGCAATGCCAAGCTCCAGAGCATCTCCTCCTGCCAGTACACCGTGGCCAACGGCGCCATCTGCATCCGGGACAAGCCAGTTTCCTTTATGGCCGAGGGCTTTAAAACCCTCAAGGCCTGGCGACTGGGAAACAGCCGCGATGAGGGAATCCAGCGGAAGTCTGAATTCTGAGTCCGGAACCGGAAGCGGCCTGCGCCGGCCGGAGGAGTCAGGTTCGCCCAACTGCATCCGGCAGGCAATCAGGCTTTCGAGCTTGCCATCAGGCGTTCGCTCAAGCCGCACCGGCGCTGCAAGAAGAAAGAGATTGACTCCCCTCCTCCACCGCCTCCTCGATATCATATTTTATGGCCGGCATCTCGTCGATAGACCGCCGGTACAGGATCGTGACGTCTGCTCCGCGACGACGTGCAACCCTGGCTGCATCCATGGCCGTGTTGCCCCCACCGACCACGACAACACGTTCACCGACCTCAATTTCTTGCCCGCAGTTGATCCGGGAGAGAAAATCAGTGCCGGTCCAGACGGATGATCCCGTTTCACCCGGTATGCCGATCTCGCGCCCCGTTTGCGCACCGATTCCAAGATAGAGTTTCTCGTGGCGCGCCCGGAGCGCTTCCAGGCTGATGTCACGGCCAACGGCCATGTCTAATTTCAGGTCGACACCGAGATCCAGGATTCGCTGTATCTCTGCATCAAGCACTTCCTGGGGAAGCCGATAGTCCGGCACACCGTAGCGAAGCATGCCACCCGCTTGCGCCCTGGATTCGTAAATGGTTACCCGGTAGCCCCGGCGCGCCATCTGGTAAGCGAATGAGAGTCCCGAAGGACCCGCACCCACCACGCCAATCCAGGTATCAACGGGATTCTGTTCCAACCGCTCCAGCGCCAGGCCCTGCTCGATGGCCCAGTCACCCAAAAACCGCTCCATGGCGTTGATGGCCAGCGGTTCATCCAGCGTCGCTCGATTGCAATTCTGTTCGCAGGGGTGCGGACAAACACGGCCCAGGGTGCTGGGGAAAGGGTTGACATCCGCAATCATCCGCCATGATCGTGCAAAAGCCTGCTCGCGCGAGAGCCCTGTTTTGTTGCGTTGCGCAATGGTGCCTATCCAGCCCCGAATATCACCGCAATTGGCGCAACCCTCCTGACAGGGAGCCGCCTTCTCGACCTGCACGGGCCGAAAAGCCGGTGTAATCCGGTCGGATTCCGCAACAAAATCGCGATTCATTAAATGTGGGCCCTTGCTCAAAGATGCGTCTCCCGATGTTGAGCAAGCTCGGCGTCGAGGTCACGAATGCGGTGGGACATGGTCTGGAGCAAGTTGACCGCGAGCAAGGGATCTTCCCTGAGGCGCCGGAGCAGCATTTTTTTATCAACTTTCAGTACCCGGGCTTCGCCAGCAGACTTCACCGTAGCCGAACGGACCTCCTTTTCAAATACAGACATTTCACCGAAAAAATTTCCGCTTTCCAGGAAGGCAAGGTGCTGCTCCCCATATTCCGATGACTGGACTACCTCTACCCGGCCGGACTGAACCACGTACATGCAATCACCCACATCGCCCTGCCGGATAATCGTCTCACCATCACGGTATTGTTTACCCAGTGCTCCTCTCATACCAAACCTCCCCTAACTACAGTCAGGCCACCTTTCTCTTACTGCGTTCCGGCCGGATAGCAACTGCCAGGTTCAACAGCAGATTACCCACGAAGCCGGGATGAAGCGTTCCCCGAAACATTTCAAGATAGGGAGCGCTGCCGGTAAACATGTTCCACAAGAGTGAACTCATGTGCGGCTTTGCAGACTCCTTCTCCTGCTCCCGTTGCGCCATTCGAAGCATCGCGCTGCGTGCAATCCGGGAATGTTTGAAGACCGTATTGGTTGCAAACATGAATTTTCCGACCGAGTTGTCATTCACGATCGCCCGGCATGCCGGCCAGTAATGCTTCGCGAAATCCTTCCTGGATACACCATGGAAAACAGCCGTAGTCGCAGCGGCTTTGCCTGTCCGGAAAGCTGCGCCAATACCATCCTTGTACAGGCGGGTCACTCCACCGTCACCGACCAGCACTACGCGGTCCCCGTAGGGCCGTTTCCGGGCGCCCAGATTAATCAAAGGTGAGCAACTGCAAACGCAGGGTGTGGTATCGGTCGGAAAGCATTTGCGCACCACCGGGTCTTGCAGGAAGGCATGCACCAGTTCCTGGTCGAGGTTGTCCCCCACCATCACGACCGTTGCAAATGGACCCCTTCGGAATGATTGCAGCGAATTCAAAGCGGGGGATCGAAAGCAGAAAAACGTGCACGGAGCTGCCGAGAATCCGGCGTATTTCTTCTTCTGTCGAACGAAACTCACAAATATAACCACGGGTAGTACGTGGTGGTACGAAAGCCGGCGGGGTGGTCATCCAGCATTTTGATGAAATTGCTGTTAACGCCACTGGCCACGCTGACCAGGTCATATTGAGAACATTCACCGTCAGCGCTCTGCAGGCAGGGACGACCGTCCCGCCACTCGACATCAGTGATCAGTTTGCGCACTACCGGGCGCCACGATCCACCGCCATGCCCTGAAGGTATCCCGTCGAAACTATCCAGCAGTACGTCACCACCCTCGCGCGGACCATTACCCCGGTACAGAGCTGCGATGCGTTGTTCATGGGCCGGGCTCTCGATTTCGACATCTCCGACGTCCATATGAACGACGTAGGACTCAACGCCCCGCTGCACCACTGAGGGTGGCAGAATGATACCCTCGGCGGCCAGGATCTGAACCAATAGCTCGGAAACTATGCCACCGCAGTGATTGCAGCCGGCAGGACCGCACTGACTGAATGATCTTGGCTCGTAAATATCGACCTCAATATCAAGGTCGATGGCATCGGCCATCTTCAACAGGAAATAGGAGAAAAACGAACCCGCAGGGCCGCCGCCAATTACGGCTATTCGTGCTCCGTCCCGTAGGGTAAAATCCGTTTCTTCGCTCTCATCTATTGATGAGAACGAGTCCGCCACGGACGCATGTGATGAGAGTTGCATCTGTACTCTCTTTTGCCGGGTCCGATTTTCTAATAGTCTACATCTTCGCCGTAGACTTGAATGGCGATCTAGATCAATAAAAAGGAAATCCCCTTTCGATGCGTGTTCTTACGGAAAAGATAGGAATTCAGGCCCCGCAACCGGCCGTATGGGGGGTGCTGGAAGATTTCGGGGGCGTGTCTGAATGGGCGCCGTACATGCGCAAATCATACCTGGTCGGCGATCAAAAAAGCGGCGTTGGGACCAGCCGGTTCATGCGGCATGCATGGGGATTTGGCATCGAGGAACTGGTGACGGAGTGGACAGACGGTCACGGTTTTTGCTTTGACGTACACCGTGCGCCCTTCCCGATGAAGGACGTGCACGAAACCTGGGTCACAAGCCATGATAATGGCCTTTCCACCGTTGCCACTCGAGTTACTTACAGCATGCGACTGGGTTTCCTGGGAAACCTGGTGGATTGGATGCTGGTGCGGTTCGTTGTGCGCCGGGAAATGCGGGCAGGCCTCCTTGGCCTCAAAAAGTATGTGGAAAGCAAATCAAATTTGATCCCGCAGGAATCTTAGAATCAGTTCTGTTTCTTCCTCTTTTTCGACTTGTACCCGACTTTTTTCTTTTTCCCTGCTTGCTCCAACCGTGAAATATTGAGGCGTTGACCACGTATCCGGACATTCCTGAGATCCTGAAATACGTCGTTCGGCATGCCTTTGGGCAAATCGATAAGGCTGAATTCAGTATGAATATCAATATGGCCTATGTGCTGGGCATCCAGCCCCGCTTCATTGACAATGGCACCGACAATATTACCGGGTTTGACCTTGTGATGGTGTCCCACCTCAATACGATAGCGCTCCATGCCTTTGCCCGACCGGGCCTGCGGCTTGCGCCGAGGAGGCTCGCTCCGTTCATTGCGCTGCTTTGGCTCATTTTGATGGCGGGCAGGTTTACCCTTCTCCGGCTTCAGCACCAACGGCCGATCGCCGATGGACATCCTGGCCAGGGCTGCGGCAATTTCTATGGCTGGCACATCGTGCTCCTGCTGATACTGTTCCAGCAGGCTCTGCATGAAGTCCAGTTCACCGGTGGCCAGGGTGTCGCTGATACTCTGTTTGAAATCGGCTATTCGTTTGTTGCTGACCATCTCGGTCGAGGGTAACTCCAGCGGCTCGATCTTCTGCCGCGTCGCTTTTTCAATAGCGTAGAGCATTCGCCGTTCCCTGGGCGCGACAAACAGGATGGCTTCCCCCTGGCGGCCGGCCCGGCCGGTTCGGCCGATGCGATGAATATAGGCTTCCGTGTCATTGGGGATATCGTAGTTGACCACGTGACTGATTCGTTCCACATCCAGGCCTCGTGCCGCAACATCAGTGGCAACCAGGATATCCAGTGAACCTCGCTTCAGACGTTCAATCATCTGCTCACGGTTTTTTTGCACCATATCACCGTTCAGCGCCGCAGCCGCGTAGCCCCTGGCTTCCAGCCGTTCGGCCAACTGCGTCGTGGCAATCTTGGTGCGCACAAACATAAGCAAGGCGTCGAAAGGCTCCACTTCCAGGATTCGGGTCAGCGCATCCAGCTTATGCAAGCCGCTGACCAGCCAATAACGCTGCCGGATGGTATCGGCTGTTGCCGTGCGGGTCTTGATGGAAATCTCCTGCGGATCACGCAGATGACGCCGCGCGATGCGCCGGATCTCTTTGGGCATCGTGGCAGAGAATAAAGCCATCTGACGTTGATCCGGTGTCTGCTCAAGGATCCAGTCAACGTCATCGATGAACCCCATGCGGAGCATCTCATCCGCTTCATCCAGCACCAGCGCCTGCAGGGCATTCAACTTGAGCGTGCCTTTGCGCATGTGATCCATCACCCTCCCCGGCGTACCGACAACCACATGTACGCCCCGATTCAGCTGACGAATTTGCCCTCCATAAGCCTGACCGCCATAGATTGGCAGCACGTGAAAGCCCTTGATATGGGATGCGTACCGCTGAAAGGCCTCAGCCACCTGTATCGCCAGTTCACGGGTTGGCGTGAGAACCATCACCTGTACTTGCTGACGTTCAATGTCGAGCCGCGCCAACAGCGGCAAGGCAAAGGCGGCGGTCTTGCCGGTACCGGTGGGAGCATGTCCCAACAGATCCAGTCCCTCCAGTAAATGGGGAATGGCCTGGGACTGGATCGGCGTGGGGGTTTCGTACCCAAGCTCATCCAGCACGGAAAATAAGGGAGCTGGCAGATTCAAATCACGAAAACTGGAAACAGAGGGCTTGGGATCGGACATCTAAGATTCCTGAAGAGTCGCGGTCGTGGGCATGACCGGGTGACGCAGTATAATGCCCGGCCAGTAATTACTATAGCCCTGTGGAAAGATAATGAGCTTAAAACAGATTTGGGTCGATGCTGACGCCTGCCCGAAAGTAATCAAGGAAATCCTGTTCCGGGCCGCGGACAGGGTGAGCTTGCCGGTGATACTGGTTGCCAACCAGCCCATCCAGGTTCCCCGATCCCGTCACATCCGCTCGATCCAGGTGGCAGCGGGTTTTGACGTTGCAGACAACTACATCGTGCAGCAGTTGGAACCCGGTGACCTGGTAATCACCGCGGATATCCCCCTGGCAGCTGAAGTAATCGCCAAAGGAGGACTGGCCCTGAATCCGCGCGGCGAACTCTATACCGAAGACAATATTCGCCAGCGCCTGAACATGCGGGATTTCATGGATACCCTGCGCAGCAGCGGTGTGGATACCGGGGGACCAGCGTCATTCAGCCAGGCCGATCGCCAGGCCTTTGCCAACCAGCTAGACCGCATCATTCAAGAACAGCACAATTCAAAGTTCACGAACGGTGCTGGATAAACTGAACCAGTGATCATCCTGGTCGCCCGAAGCAGGCAAAGAATGCAGATCCATTTAAGCAGAAACACACGTTTAGATGACTTCACTTGTTGATTTGCACCGAAATTTGAACCAAAGACTGGGCAATATTGGATGCAAACCAACATCCCATAAACATCATTGGAACCGCCCCGAGGCCCATGCGGCTGCGCCCGGGCATTCAGGGGTGAATGCCGGGCGCTCCGCTGATCGGTGGGTGAGACGAGCTCACGACTTTAGTCAGAACTGGTAGGTCGCTTCCAGCCCGTAAGCCCGCAGGGAAGATGGGTGGATAAAGGAACCACCAAATTCCGGTGCGGGAATCACTTCCTGCAGGTAGTCTTCATCCGTCAGGTTGCGCCCCCAGGCCGTGAAGATCCAATTCTGATTACTGAAACTGAGGCGTGCATTGAGGGTGTTATAGGAATCGCGCTGGGTCTTGCTCATGTCCGATCCCACGAACGGCGGGTTTCCTGGAAAGGCCTGCCAGATGCTCGGCGTCTCTATCACATTGCCATTTTCATCCGTCTGATCCTGAAGGGTGTGGAACCACATCTTACCCACATATTGCCAGTCCACCCGCGCCATCATGTTCCAGTTATCGCTGATCGGAAAATTCAACTCTCCACCCAGGTTGAACGTTTCACCGGGCGCCTGCGGCGCATCGTTGCCTACAGATAACGGCCGGTTGATGTTTTCCTTGATTTTGCTGTCCAGCAAACCGAGTCCGCCGTACAGGCGGAAATTTTCGCCAATGGCCCAGTCAAAATCGGCTTCGAAACCGTTGATCTTAACCTTGTCGATGGTGGTGACCACCCGCATGAGGCCGAACGGACCGGCGAAGAACTCGAAGAACTGGCTGTCGTCGATGGTAGTGCTGAAGAAAGCGCCATTCAGACGGAAACGGTTGTCGGCCCACATGGTTTTGGCGCCGATTTCCCAGCTGTCGGTTACTTCCTTGTCGTATTCGTCCCTGATCAGCAATTGTGCGTTCACCAATTCGCCCGGGCCGCCAAAACCCGTGTTGTACCAGAAGTCTATGGTGGCTTGGCTGCCGATGGAGTTGAAACCACCGCTGCGGAAGCCCCTGCCCCAACTGGCGTAAATATTAGCGTTATCCGTAGCCGACCAGCGCCAGCTGATCTTGGGCTGCCATTCGCTGAAATTGGCTTTACGGTCTGGTATGCCATTCGGGAATTGATTGTAAGCGGGGTTAATCGGCTGGCCGGCCAGGTTGCCGTTCAGGCCGGATGAACTCACGTTTGGCACGTTATTGGACACCTTGCGGTCTTCCTTGTCATAACGCAGCGCCAGGGCCAGTTCCATACTGTCGCCCAGGTCGAACTCCAGTTGACCATAGGCTGCCCACACATCCGTATCGAAGTTATCCCAGAACAGCAAGTCCGTCGGGTTGGGACCGGACGGTGGAATGTAAGGCTGGCGCAAGAAGCCGCTACCCGTATCCGCGCCGTAGGCAACGACTACTTCCCGGTCGATGTTCAGGTAGTACGCCCCGGCAATCCAGCGGAATTTCTGATTCTCCGGTGAAGTCAGCCTGAGCTCAAAACTGAAATCCTGTTGGTTGCGTTCCTGGTACTGGTAACCGTCGCAGGAAGTTGGTGTATAGGGCCCGTAAATGCCTGTGAAATCAGGGGGCACAGCACCTCCGCCCGGCGGCAGTACGCCAAACGGCTGGAAAAAAGGTCCAAACAGGTCCTCCCGCGTGAAGCTGTTAAGCGTCGCACGGTCATTCTGGCAGGCATCGGTTAGCTCATAACCGTAAAACGTGGCGCTGGTTCCATCGGACAACAGGTATTCATCCAGATCGTTGTAGGCCGCGATCGCCGTGACATCGAAACTGTCGAGTTCCCAATCCGCCTTGACTGAAAATTCATTGGTTTTCTGCTCATTCTCGCCCGGAACATTGAAGGCGAAGATGAAATCATGGTCATTGACGTCAGCGAAATAAGTGTCGTTAAAGAACGCTGCGAACAGTGGAAGCGCGAAAACCGCGTTGAAATTAATCGCACCACCCTTGGCCTTGCTGGTGGCAGCGCGAAAATCAACGGTCGTGCGGTCGTTGACGTTCCAAATCATCCGGCCACGCAGACCCCGGTCCTTCAAATAGTCGACCGCGTCATCCTGCTCGGTAAAGTCGTTTCGATAAAAACCATCCGTGTCGCGGTAATAGCCCGTCAGGCTGGCGGCCAGAGTGCCTTCAGACAGGCCACCGCTGACGATGAAATGGCCCTGGTAGGAATTGTTGTTGCCTACACCAACCTTGACCTTGCTATACAACTCGTCGGTCGGTTTACGCGTATTGACCAGGATGGCGCCCGCCACGGCGTTACGTCCATATAGGGCGCCCTGGGGGCCTTTCAGGACTTCGATCTGCTCGACGTCGATCAGTTCCTCGTTAAAGGCGTTGGGGTTAGTGATCAGTACCCCGTCAACCACGTAGGCGAATGTACTCTCCGCGTCCCTGGTGGAAACAATGCCCCTGATGCTGACCTGGGTGTCACCCACGTTAGCGGTATCAACGATGGTCACATTGGGGATCAGTGACAGGTAATCTACCGGTCGCTCAATGCCTGCTGCCTGGATGTCGGCCGCAGTGAACGCAGCAACCGAGATCGGTACTACCTGCAGATTCTCCGCGCGCTTTCGGGCCGTTACGGTGACCTCTTCAAGCACGGACTGTGCATAGAGGTCCACGGTTACAGCAAGCCCCACACAAATAATGATACTGCTGACTAGAAATCCTCTCTTATACATCTCAACCTCCCGGTTTTCTTTAATTCAATCATGCTCAGAATGAACAATGAATTTGAAACCTCTATTAAATATCCAACAAAGACAACACGCTTTTTAAACTCAGCACATCGGCATACTTGGCTTGTAAGTCAGCCAAATTACTCTCATGTGCTGCCAAATTACGGTCGCCGGTCGCTTCGCGAGCGATGACAACACGATAATCGTTCTGAAGACCATCAACTGCCGTGGCGCGAACGCAACCGCTTGTGGTCAAACCGCCAACGACGATTGAATCTGCACCTTCGTCTTTAAGACGCTGCGCAAGGTCAGTATTAAAAAATCCGCTCGCCCATCGTTTTTCTATTACTGTTTCACCTATAACAGGTGCTATACGCGGATCAATTTTTACCCACTCTGAACCCGGCTTCAGAACGTTCAGCGCAGGCAGGCGTTGTCTGAAAACCCGGGCCTGCGATTCGTCCCGGTAAACCACCGAAGTGAAGAACACCGGCAGCCGTTTCTTGCGAAAGATCTCAAGCAGTGTTCTGCAGGCATCTACCACCGAATCCGCCTCGGACCCCAGGGGGCAAGCCGGATCCGTGAAGCCATTGATGACATCAACCAATATCAACGCCGGGTGTTCACCCAAACCTAATAATTGGCGCTGCAGGTCGGCCATTAATCCACCCGTTCCGCAAACGTCGGTGACTGTGGCGGCTCAAGATGAGTTTCCGCTTTGCAGCGAGATTTTATTTCTTCGATTGTGCCCCCGAAATTGAATAATTCAGGCTCGCCACGTTCTTCGCGCAAGCGGTCTCGCAGCTCATTAGTGGCTGCCATGTCCACCAAGCCATCCCCGGTAATCAACACGCCGTAACGCCGGGCGCCTTCAACGGTAACCAGGCCGCGCTCCACATCGGACCGCACCAACTCAGCATCACGTTCGTATGGGTCACCCCAACCACCACCGCCCCAGGTGTTGAAATAAAGTAAATCACCCTTTTTCACCTTGATGCCCTCTGACTTGGACGGCAACCATTTTTCGCTACCGTCCACGCAAACCAGTCGCTTGGTAGAGCGCATACCCGGATCGCCGCCGCGAACACCCCATGGATAAGTCAGCCACCTTTCGTCATGCACCGATACCGTGCCATTCACCAGGAAGCGGTAGGCTACGCTCAGGCCGTTGCCACCGCGGTGCAAGCCTGCCCCGCCGGAATCGGGGATGGTTTCGTACCTTTCTATCCTGAGCGGGAAATAGGCTTCGATGAATTCATTGGGCACGTTGGTGAAGCCCGGCCACAGGGAATGCCCATCGGGTCCGTCACCCACCGGCCTGCCGGGAATGCCACCAAAACCAATCTGGAATAACTGGAACCATTCGCCATTGTCATCGTAACCGGCAAAGAAAAAATGGGGGGAGTCCGAAAAGCCGGCCGCATTCATGGCTTCTGGTGCACTCTGGCCCAACAAACCACCCATCACGTCGAAAATCCGGCCCAGTGCATGGGTCCGCCCTGACAAGGCCGCGGGGTAGTTGGGCTTGAGCAGCGACCCCTGCGGAATACGCACGTCGACCAGGTCATAGAACCCGTCGTTAAACAAGATTTGCGGATCGATCAGGTTGATAGTAAATGATCCGAAGAACATCTTGAACATGTCTTCGTTGAGGAAGAAGTTGATGGAACTGGCCGCCTGGGGGTCGGTGCCTTCGAAATCGAAGATGGCGGTCGAACCTTCCCGCCACAGCTTACAGCGGATTTTGTAAGGCCCCATTCCTACACCATCATCGCAAACGTAGTCTTCGAAAACCCGGGGTTCTTCCGGAACGATCATCTCGATGATGGCTTTCATGGCCATGTAGTTTCGTTCCAGCATGATTTCCATGGTGGAATAGAAAATGTTGTCGCCAAACCTTTCCGCCATCTCGACGCAGCGCCTGGCGGCAGTATTGCAGGCGGCCACCAGCGCATTCAGATCAAACCGGTTCCAATCCGAGGTGCGTACGTTATGCAGAATCAACTCCAGAACTTCAGTCTGCAACTCTCCTTTCTTGTACAACTTGGTGGGCGGAATGCGAATGCCCTCCTGGAATATTGTTTCTGCCTGGATGGGAATGGATCCCGGGACCATGCCGCCATTGTCTGACATGTGGCCAAACATTGCCGACCAGGCTATGTGCCTGCCGTCCTTGAAAATCGGCACCAGCACGATCCAGTCCGGCAGGTGGGATACAGCCGCATTGCACATGTATGGATCATTGGTGAGTATGATGTCGCCTTCCTCCAACTCCCCCTCATAGGCTTCCATGAAGCCGTTGATAAATGAGCCGAACTGGCCCACCACCATTTTTCCGTCACGATTGGCAATCATCGGGAAACAATCGCCCTGCTCCCGGATACCCGGGCTCATGGCTGTGCGGAAAAGTACCGCATCCATCTCGACCCGCGCGTTACTTAGCGCATTTTCCAGGATATCGACAGTTACCGTATCGACTTCCACGCGTTCGAACGGCGCGCTGTTGGTTTCAATAATTTTGGCAGTCAGTATCCTTCCTCCCCTTGATTCACAGGGTTGATCAGCAGGTTGCCGACGCCATCGACCGTGGCTGAACAGGCCCGGCAAAATGACCGTTGTAGAGTCCATTTCAATGATGATCGCCGCTCCCGGAATCACTAGGCCCCAATCCAATGTAGCGCGCTAATAAATGACCGCGTCATTCCACTCGCCCTTGTGATAAAAGCGCGTGTCGTGAATTTTGCAATCCTCGAGGCTGGCACTTTCCTGGCCAACTTTCAGTTCTTTTATTTTCGTGGAACTTGCCTGGACCACGGCACGAATCATCACCAATTCGTGATCCTTACCCAGTGCAAAGGTAAACAACTGCTCATGTTCTGTGTCAAAACGTTCAGTCAGCAACGCCAATCCTTTTCCCATGATGTCATCAGCTGTGAATTCCATGCTGATCTGGAAAGCCTGACCCACGTATCGAATATCCGCCTGGAAGGTCACCTCCTGTCGTTCAGCGGGAATGCCATCTGCATTCAGTGAAATCGAAGCCCGGGCACTCAATTCCTCGAGGTCATTCAGTAATTCTTCTGCTTCGAGCTGATCCGCACGTTTTACGTAGGTTCGGGCAGCTTCGTCCTGAACACGCGTTGTTGCATCACCATAAGCACACAAAACGCCGGGGCCAGGCGGTATGATCACGGGCCATGACTGGGTCAGTTCACCCATTGCATTACCATGCAAGGGACCCGCTCCGCCAAATGCAACCAGGGCGAAATCACGCGGATCAAAACCCTGCTCAATCGAAACCAGGCGCAGGGCGCCAAACATGGATTCGTTGACGATTTTGATAATGCCTTCAGCAGCTTCCATGAGGTCAATGCCTATCGCATCGGCAATTTTCTGAACCGCAGCTTCGGCGGCCGATTTGTCAATTGCCATGTCCCCACCCAACTGAACGTCAGACGGCAGGTAACCCAACACCACGTTGGCGTCACAAACCGTAGGCTCTGTTCCACCTTTCATGTAAGCTGCCGGACCCGGAACCGCGCCCGCTGATTGCGGTCCGACCCGCAATGCCCTGGTCAGTTCGGGCACAAACGCTATGGAACCACCGCCCGCACCGACAGTACGAACGTCCACTGAAGGCGCACGCACCGTGACATCGCCGATCCGCGTTTCACGGCGGATTCGGGCTTTTGAATTCTGGATCAGGGCTACATCTGTTGATGTGCCACCCATGTCAAAGGTCAGCACATTGTCATAGCCTGTGCGGCGGGTGAAATAGGTGGCGCCAGCCACCCCGCCTGCCGGTCCGGACATCAATATATTGACCGGCGATTCAGCCGCGGCGCGTGATGAGGCAAGGCCGCCATCCGAGCGCAAAATAGACAATTGCAAACCGTCTCCCATCTGTTCTTCGAGCGAAGACTGCAGATTGCGGATATAACTTGCGACTTCAGGTGCTACATAGGAATTCACCACGGTGGTTTCCGTGCGTTCATACTCCTGCATTTCAGGCACCACTTCCGAGGAAATGGAGATTGGCAAAGAACCGAAAACCTCCTGTGCGATCTCCCGGGCCTGTGCTTCGTGGGCGCCATTCAAATATGCATTAATGAAACATATGGTTAATGCTTCAACCTGGCCCTTATCCCTGAGTTGCTGCAATTCCACTCGCAGTTTTTGTTCATCCAGAGCAATCACTACGCTTCCATCGGCGGCCATGCGTTCATCGGCTTCTATGGTCAGTTCCAGCGGAGCGAGCAAAGGTTTCTTAACATAACTCACCCAACCCCCGAGTCCCCCAGGACAGAATGAACGTGCTACCTGCAACACATACTTGAAGCCCCGGGTCGTAAGCAGGCCTACCCTGGCGCCCTTACCGGTCAAGACTGAATTCGTAGCAACCGTTGTCCCGTGCATCACTCGATGAATGGCGGCAGGGTCTGTTCCGGACTCCGCACAAATTCGTGCTACGCCGTTTAACACCCCGATGGAAGAGTCCTCTGGGGTTGAGGGTACCTTCGCCATGTATGTTTCACCGGTCTGCTCATTAATTAACAGCAGGTCGGTAAACGTACCCCCCACATCCACACCCAAGCGATAGCTCATTTGGTTCTCCAAACTTTAGTCTGTATTCCGATGTTCATTTTCCACTCAGATGCCTGTCCAGCCAGGCTTTTGCACGTCCACCCGGCGCATTAGTTGTCAGGGTGGCGGCCAGTTGTGATGCATTCATCAATTCCTGCAAATCAATACCCGTGTCATAACCCATTTGTTCCAGCATCATGACAACATCTTCTGTTGCAACATTGCCTGAAGCGCCCGGAGCAAAAGGGCAGCCACCCAGGCCGCCGATAGAAGAGTCAAAAGAACGAATACCCGATTCCAGCGCGGCGAACACGTTGGCCAAACCCATGGCACGGGTATCGTGAAAATGACAAGCCAGGCGTTCAGCACCGAATTCATTAACCAGCATAGTTGATAAAGCGCGTACCTGTTGTGGATTTGCTGCACCAATTGAATCGGCCAGCACCACTTGAGCAGCACCAAGATCCAGAAACCTGCGGCTGATGTCAGCTACCGTGTCTGCTGCCACTAAACCGTCGAAAGGGCATTCCCAGGACACCGCAATCGTGGCCAGGACACGCAGACCATCTGCCGCGGCTCTTTGCAATATCTGCACCATGACCTGCTCGGCTTCCGCCCGGCTCATGTTTACATTGGCCCTCGCCATGCCGTCCGTTCCATAAAGGACCATGACAACACATCTCGCTCCGGCAGCCCTGGCCAGTTCATAGCCCTTCATGTTAGGCACAAGCACAGAGAAATCACCGGGCTGGCCATCCAGGGCGGCCAATACACGGTCGGTCTCAATCATGGCCGGGACAGCCTTCGGGGAAACAAAACTGCCTACTTCGATATGGTCCATGCCACTCTTGAGTAAGGCCTTTATGAGTTCTACCCGTTTCTCAGGCGATAAGCTCACTGGCTGGTTTTGCAGGCCATCACGTGGACCGACGTCATTGATAGTGACTGCATTGGACATCAGCGGATAACACCCAATTGCCTGAGTGTCGATATTTGATCTGGTCTATAACCCAGTAATTGCCCGAGCACGGAATCAGTATGTTCACCAAGTTTGGGGGCGGGGCTGAACGACTCTTCATTATTTCGCGATAGTTTGACCGGATTTCCAGGCCCCCGCGTGGATTTCCCATCCGGGTGTTTTAATTCAATCACCATATTGCGGTGCAATACCTGCTCATCTCTAAGTGCTTCACTGAAGCGGTTGACCGGCGCGCATGGAATTTTCTTTTCTTGTAATTTTTTCAGCCAGTAATCAGTATTATACCCGCTGATAACTTCACCGAGTTTTGCGTTGATCATGGCGCGATCTTCCCAGCGTCCCGGCTGAGTGTCGTATCTAACGTTTTCAAACACTTCGATATGGACAAGCTGCTTCAGGTTGTCCCAGAAATTATCTGTAATCACGGCAATTACGATGTAACCATCCGTTGTTTTGAATGTGTTATAGGGCACATGAACAAAATGTGCGTTACCAATTGGCGCGGGATCGTTGCCGGAAAGAAAATACATCGTGGCCATATAGTTCAGCATGGATATTTGGCAGTCGAGCATGGAGATATCGACATGCTGACCCTTGCCACTGCGATAGCGCTCCAGCAAGGCCGACTGAATGCCCATCACAGCAAACATGCCACCTCCCAGATCCCCAATGGGGATGCCGGCGCGCACGGGGTGATCCACATCAGCGCCCGTAATCGACATGCCCCCGCCGGTGGCCTGCGCCACTAGATCGAATGCCGGCCGGTCAGGGTTGGGACCATCGGATCCGTAGCCGGTTACGGTGCAGGTAATAATGGCCGGATTTATTTTACTGAGGGTTTCGTAATCGATTTTCAGCCTTCCGGGAACACCTGCACCAAAATTACTGACAACCACATCAGATTCACGAACAAGGTCATAAAAAACTGCCAGCCCCTGTTCACTTTTCAGATCGATGGCGACACTTTTTTTGTTCCGGTTGAGTGTAATGTAATAAGCACCCATTCCATCAAGGGAATTACCGGGGTCGTTTGCCAGTAACTTGCGCGTGCCCTCACCCTGCACAGGCTCTACTTTGATGGTCTCCGCGCCCAGGTCGGCGAGAATCATGGCGCCATAGGGGCCTGACAACATATGGGTCAGATCAAGAATCCGAATACCAGCCAGGGCCTTACTCATAGTGCTGATAATTCATGAAGAATGAGGGTTCCAATCAATAATAGATTTAATGTTATATTAATGTAGCATTTAAATGCAATGACTACCAAAATAATTGAAAATAATGATCGAACTGCATACAGTTTTTAGCCAGAAACAACGACAGGCCTTGTCAAAAGACCTGCCCACGCCATTGTATTTTCAGTTATACAAGCTGTTGAAAAACGGAATTCTTGATGGCTCATTTTCCAATGGCGCCCAACTACCGACAGAGGGTCAGTTGTCAGAGGAGTTCGGGGTATCGAGAATTACCAGTAAACGCGCGATGGACGAACTGGCGCGCGAAGGTCTTGTAGAGAGGCACCGTGGACGCGGAACACATGTTACACATGAGACTGACACTTCACCCATGCATGCCCCTATGGTGGGGCTGTTGCAGGAAATTGAGTCAATCGGACAAAACTCCAGTGCTCAGGTTTTGCAGTGCAGAATGAAGCTCCCCCCGGGGAAAATTCGCCAACTTCTGGGCCTGACCAAAGAAAAAAAGATTTTGGATTTACGTCGTGTCAGGCTGCATGACAACGTCCGCTTTGGGTTTTACAGCAGTTGGACGCGGGTTGTGGAATTGCCTGAAGATCCCAGTGTGTTCGAGCATACCCCGCGCATGTCCTATTTCCGTAGCAGGGGCTTGAAAGTATCTTTTATAAAACAGTATCTGACCGCCTGTGCAGCGAATGCTGAAGCCGCTAAAGCTTTAGGGGTTGAGCGAGGTACGCCGTTGCTTAGCCTGACCCGGTTGGCATTCAGAAATCGCCACTCCCAAGCCTACCCTGTTGATTATCTCAGGGTGCTTTACCACCCGGAACGGTTTGAATATCGAATCGACCTGGAGCTGGATATTGATACATAAAGCCCCTGAGGAATCCTTGATCAATTATCAGCAGATTCCATCAGTTGTAAATCAGCACCAAAGAGGTCATCCGGGCATAGATCCATAACTTTCCAATCATCGAGACCCTGGCGTGGATGCTGGTCCATAACTTTTATACCTTTAGATGAAACAAGGCTGGCCGCCTTACTGACGTCATCAACCTGGCATGACATCAGAAAAAACCCTTCACCGTGCTCTTGCAGATATCGCGCAGGTATTCCATCAGCATCCACGGGTTGCACCAGGATCAGCCAGGTCTCACCCACTTTGAACCGTGCCAGTTTTACACCACGCCGAGGAAGCATCTCCGGTTCGCCGATGGGGTTGCCAAACAAGACCCGGTACCGCTGTAGAGCTTTATCAAGGTCTTTTACAATAAAGTTTATGTGGTGAATTCGCTTGAT
>PVMK01140937.1_pt1 | contig 19011 bp, 21 predicted proteins | sample 1853481 | NCBI WGS metagenome assembly PVMK01 (sample SAMN08533507, study PRJNA380276) | Marine sediment metagenome, whole genome shotgun sequencing project. | reverse complement strand
TGTGGAGTCGGGTATAAAATATTTTCTCGTGGGGGCGTTTGCCTCGGCTCGCGGGAGCAAGTGCCCGGATGATCATTGGCTTTATATTCCCGATAGTGATTCCCGTTTTCACAGAGTCGGTTTTTATAGTAACGTTGATGTTTCTTTTCTTCCTAAGTCCTCACGCAAACATAACGACAGAGTAAGTATTTACGTCGAAAGGGCATATGCAAACGGTCAGAAACCGTCTAATAAAGAAATAGAGACCTATTCAGAGAGTGTAGTCAATGAGCTTAAGTCCTGGGGATTTATTCAAGAAGCCGAGACAGTCCATCCTACCTGGATAGATGTTGCGTATACATGGTCTATGCCTGGCTCAAACTGGAGAGAGATTGCTATAAATGAATTAAAGAAACATGGCGTGCATCAGGTTGGTCGTTACGGCCGCTGGATTTTTCAAGGTATAGCGGAATCTATAAAGGATGGTTTTTCTGCTGGGAGCGACTTTGGCAACACATAAAACTGATAGAATTGAAACAATAAGAATGTTTGATTACTGTTTAATGATCTATGAAAAAGAATGATAGTAACTTTATCTCGGTAATTATCCCCGTCTATAATGACTCCGGAAATTTACTCAACTGCTTAGAAGCGCTAAGCAGGCAAACCCTAGATAAATCAATGTATGAAATAGTAGTTGTTGATAATGGTTCTTCTGATGGCATAGATGAAGTAATGCAGAAATATCCCGAGATTAGGTTTTGTCATGAGTACAAGGAAGGCTCATATGCTGCCAGAAATAAGGGGATACTAAATTCAAAGGGGGACATACTTGCATTCACTGATTCAGACTGCATACCCAACGATTATTGGTTGGAAAAAGGTCTTTCGGCGGTTGTTAATAAAGATCCTCTCGGATTGATTGGAGGCAGGATTAACTATTTTGCAAGAGATGAGAATAGTATGACTTCAGCGGAATTATGGGAAATATTAAACCAGTATAATCAAGCGGAGTGTGTTAATAATATGAAGTTTGCACTGACTGCGAACCTTTTTACTAGACGCTCAGTTATGGATGAGGTTGGTTTGTTTAATTCCGATCTTAAATCTGCAGGCGATTATGAATGGGGAAATAGGGTATACGAGAAAGGCATCATTATATGTTATGACGATGAAGTTGTCGTGTCCCACCCAGCAAGAAGAACACTTTCACAACTCAGCCGTAAAGTAAGGAGATTGGTTGGAGGGAGATTCGATACACGTAGCATAAATAAGGATGAGGTTATTAAACAAATGAATATATTGCAGCCTTTTGAAGCTCTGTTTGACTTTTTAAAAAATAAAGAGTCAAGTTGGTTTAATTACTTTAATTATATTGTAAAATTTATTTCCATATATGTATTTGTAAAAACCGTCGCAGTATATGAGTTTATAAGATTAATGTTGGGCGGCAATCCAGAGCGTTAAGCTCTCTACTGCCATCCGGAGTTTAATGGGTTAATCGAAGAATGAGAGGACTTAAGAACGAAATAAATGTCTAACAATAGTGAATTATTAGCATCTTATGAAATTGTAGTGCTTATTCCTTGTTTAAATGAGGAATCTACTATCAATAAAGTCATACATGATTTTAAGATTGCTTTGCCAAGTGCGAGAATTTATGTTTACGATAACAATTCCATAGATCATACATCAGATATTGCAAGAGAGGCTGGGGCTATTGTAAGAACGGAGCTACTAAAGGGAAAAGGTAATGTGGTGCGTCGTATGTTTGCAGATATTGAAGCCGATATATATGTATTAGTAGATGGGGACGATACTTATAGTGCTACAAGCGTTCTTGAAATGGTTAGCCTCCTAGTTAATGAATATCTTGATATGGTGAATGGGGCCCGTGTGGCTAATGATCGATCTTCGTTTCGCCTCGGTCACCAAATGGGGAATCGAATCCTGAGTGGTTTAGTCAGTAGTATTTTCGGGAAAGGACTAACTGATTTGTTCTCAGGTTACAGAGTGTTTTCTCGTCGGTTTGTGAAATCTTTCCCAGCTCTCTCGTCAGGATTTGAGATAGAAACCGAGTTTACGATACATGCGCTGGAACTTCGTATGAGAGTAGCGGAAGTGGAATCACCTTACAAAAATAGGCCAACGGGATCGGAATCCAAGCTTAATACAATAAAGGATGGTTTAAAAGTTTTGAAGTTAATAATTACCCTTATCAAAGAAGAACGGCCTTTTCAGTTTTTCTCGCTAATATCATTTATACTGGCTATTACTTCAATTCTTTTAGCAATACCAATATTAATTGAGTATCTCGAGACTGGACTAGTACCACGCTTTCCGACAGCGATACTATGTAGCGGCCTGATGATTCTATCATTCTTGAGTTTTTATGCAGGCTTAATTTTAGACACGGTGACTACTTCAAGAAGAGAAATGAAGAGACTTTATTATCTTAAAGAGCCCCCGGTTCGACCGGATGATAAAAATTGTAAAAAGAGTATCAATAAAAAATAAAGTTTTAGATATTTTTATTAAAGACTATTTCGGATTTGTTTAATTTATCTTTTTAAATGGAATTATCTATGCTTTTAAAAAAAATAGCTTATTCTCCATTATTTTTCTTTGTCTTTTCTTTGATCGTATTATTTTTAGGTTACTCGGAAAATCTTTGGAAAGCCACGGATTACCAGAAATATTATGATAATAACTATACTTTTCTAAGAACCTACGATATTCCTGAGTTTCAAAATTACTCCGAAATTTATTCGACCTTTGATCGTTGGTCAGAGAGCCTAGTTGTTGGAAGGCTTGTGAAATCGAGAAAAGACGGCTTGTTCTCCTCCGGCGGGTTTGTGGGACGTTTTTATGATTTTCCAAGTCCGCCCGATAAAGTAGATCCTCGATATTTCTCACATGCTTACCAATATAAAATTTATTTTGACGAATCATTTGATAACAAACTAAAACGATTCGGAAAATATTACTCACAGTCTGGAGGGCAGGCATTTGTTCTAGGTATCTTAGACAGAATCATTCCTGGAAAAAACGCGTTTAAACTCAAGTTATTTTATCGTATTATGGCGTTACTTACGACTTTAGCTGTTTTACTGATTATTTTTTGGTTCTACAGAGAATTTGGAGTATTTACTGGTTGGTTTTTAGTTTTCTGTTTTGCTCTTTTCAGCTACCCAACTCTATATGCAAAGAGTATATGGTGGGTTCTTTGGGCTTTTTATATTCCCTTCTTATTGATTCTCTATTTACTTTATAGGGAGGATGTAGCAAATCTAAAATTGTCCCTTCGATTGATCTTCTTTTTGAGCTTTTGTGGAATGTTTATCAAGATTTTTTTCAATGGTTTCGAGTTCATATCCTCAACAGTGATAATGACTACAATACCAATATTTTATTACGCTACTAAAAACAAATGGGAATTTACAAAGTTAATCTACCGTTTACTTGCTGTTGGGGGGGGAGTTGCGCTATCTTGTATAGTTTCAATTTTACTTTTATTGTTTCAATTTGTACTTACCGGGAAAACTTTCTACGATGGGTGTATATCATGTTTATAACTCATTTTTAAAACGAACTCATTTGGTTGGGGTTTCCACGGATGGGCTAATTCAGGAGAACGTTAGTGCGCCAGTCTACAAAGTAGTTGCATACTATATTTTAAATCCGCCAGTGCTTGATTTTTACGGTATGGGAATTGATTTTCAGATTAGGATACAATTTTTCTTACTAATATTCTTAGCAGCAACTTTAATATGGTTATTGTTTGTACGAAGGCTAAGAATTAATGGAGATTGTGCAAAAATTAACGCTCTTTCTGCAACATTATGGATTTCGATTCTAGCGCCACTATCATGGTTTGTAATATTCAAGGGCCATAGCTACGTTCATAAAGTGCATGATCCAATAGTATGGTTTATGCCGTTTATGTTTTACGGTATCGGGTTACTAGGAGTTGCGACTGAGAAGTTTTTAAGAAGCCTCTGGGTTTCAAAGAGCATTGAGTAGTATATATTTCATAATTTGAAAAATTAAACCGACGATCCGTTCTAGGCATAAAATCATTAATTATTAAACACGACTCTATAAAATTTGAGTCTGCTAAGTTATACACCTTAAAGGATTGTAGATTTAAGTATTCTGGTTGTGGACCTATAACAATGAGTCGAGTTTGTGGTGTTTTAGCAAAGGAACCGCAAATGTTACGTGCGGATATTCAGTATGCAAGACCGACTTCAAGAGAAACTGTCGGGTTAAATTCATGAATTAACTGTCTTAAATAATTGCTTTTTAGGCGGTCAATGTTTCCATGAATTTTAACCAATTTCCCCTCAGGGGTGGTTGTTTAGCCAGTTGAGAATATTTCTTCATGTAATCCATTCATTACTAACTTTATGTTGACATGTTGAGGAGGATTTAATCAACTTTTAATTGATTTCTTGTTCAATTCAATCTTAGATAAGTTATCAATATAGTTTCCCAAGGTCATAACGATCCTAAAAAAGTAAGGATAAAGTACGACCGAGTAGATCTAATTATACTTCAAACACAATTGTACAGAACTTATTCAATTTACCTAATTGCGTTTGTTTATTAATTTCACAAACCATTCGCTAAACTTTAATTTCAGGACTTGCCAGACCCGTATATATCTCCTCGACACCATTACAGAAACAACTTTAAATTTGTTCATAATTCCGTCTATTTCTTTCAAATTAGGATCATTTAGAAATCTGTTGATTGTTATAATAGGTTTAATGGATTCGAGTAATAGTGCTTTTGTCGAACAATCGATTAGGTTTAATTTATAATGACCTGATACTATTCTGGTCTCTTTAGTATAAAATTCCTTAAACGTTCTTCTAGCTGGGTGGTACACTACGGTATTATCACTGTAAATAAGGTTGTAACCTGAAGCAAAAACGCGTCTTCCCCACTCTACATCTCCACTTGATACTAATTCTTTGTTAAAATTGCCAACTTCATTAATAACGCTTCTAAATGTAAAAGCATTAGCGGTTGCTGCGTATTTATTATTAACATAGCTCTTTTGGTTAAAAGCTACTAAACTTTCCCAAAGTTCCACAGCCGATAATTTTGATGGATTATTATAGAAAAGTTCTATCTTTCCTCCTATTAAACCACACTTAGGGTCACCGCACAGACTCTTAACACCCATTTCCAACCAATTTGTGGCAGGAATACAATCTGAATCCGTAAATGCTACTATATCCCCTGTTGAATTTGCAATTCCTGTATTTCTAGCTGTATAAGATCCCCGTTTGGATTCATAGCAGAATTTAACGTTTGAGTACTTCTGCATGGTTTGAGAAATATCATCGGTAGACCCATTATCGACAACAACTATTTCATACAGATTTCTGGGATGGGACTGATTTTCAAGAGCTAATAAACATAGCGCTAGACGTTTGGAATCATTGAAAACTGGTATTATTACGGAAACAAAAAATTTATAGTTTTGGTTGTCGGTTGTTTCAATCATTAGAGAAAGAGTTTTATGTTAATTTCAGAAATAAATAGTAATGTTATTTGCTTCTCTTATACTAGTACTTTTCATCCTATTAATGTGCAATTTGTCGGATACTAACGATGTGCAAAGTGTAATGTAACTATCAAGATGTTTTGGGTTAACTTTTATTGATTCCAAATAGTATTTACGACATTTATCAGACTGGCCATTTAAAAAATAAAGGAATCCTAACTTTTGTAATAAGTAATTTGCAGTCTCCGGATTGTTCAAAATCAAGTTTTTATATTTTTTGTATAAAATTTCTCTTGCATTTATCTTGTTAATAATATTAGTAGAAATCTGATCGCCATGAGTATATACATTTGCTAATGGCTCATTTATAAAATCAAATTTGTACTTATGAGATATCCGAATCCACATATCCCAATCCTGACAACTTGGTAATGATTCATCGAACATACCGCATACATTGAAGCACTCTTTTCGTATTAGTGGGGTAGGGCTGCCTAAACAGTTATGCTTTAGTAAAATATCGGATAAACTGCCTTTATATCTCGGTATGACCTTACCGTAGGGTTTATCAGAATCATATAAGATGAAATATCCGCAGTAGACTATACCAATTTCATTGGGTAATTCTTCAAATTTATTAAATTGAAGTTCTAGCTTATTTGGTAGGTATTCGTCATCTGAATCAAGTAAAGAAATGTATTGTCCTTTTGAAGCCTTGATGCCTTCGTTTCTCGCGGCAGGGGCTCCTTTATGTGATTCTAGCTTAATAAAGGTGACCCTTTCATCATCTATGCCTCTTATTACCTCTTCTGTGTCATCGGTGGAGCAATCATCGATTATTATCATTTCAAAATTTTCATATGTTTGATCGAGTACGCTAGAGATAGCTCTTCGTAGAAATTCTGATCTGTTGTAAGTAGGGAGTAATAATGCTAATTTTAGGATGTGAATTCTTATTAGACATATTGTAAGGTTTTACGTTATTTTTAAAATCATTATACACGAGTAGCAAAACGGTTAATAATTGAGTTTGATTTTAATGCAGTTCTACGCAGTGTTCTGACAAAAAAGATTTTAGATTTTGTCATGTAGTTAAGTTTATTATCATTACTGTTGTATGATGAACTATAAGACTGATAAAAATCAAAGAAATCAGGATAATTTTGCATTATATATTTTATATGATTTTCATGTCTTATTTGTTTCTTGAGATAATGCACAAGCGATTTCGAGTAATCATGATATATAATTGCATTGGGATAGTATATAATTGAGTTTCTTTTGGCCAATTTTTCTATTATTCTTTTTGAAACTTCTATACCCTCATAACCCCCAGCACCTTTAAGCTCTATATTAAATCCCCCTATATCAGCCAGGATTCTTTTGTTGAATGAAGAATTTCCTTCTAGATTTACATAATACGGTAAGATTTGGTCTCCTAGATCGTAGTGATGAGCAAAATGGTTGTATAGGGATTTTGTTCTGGGTAGACATTTCCCGCGGAGAGCAACAATATCATTTTCTTGATGTGCTTTAATATGCTCATTTATATAGTTGCTTTCAGGAATTGCGTCATCATCCAAGAAAATTAGTATTTGCCCTTTAGAATAGTTAATACCTACATTTCTTCCAGCGGTTAAGCCATAATTGCGTTTAAGTTTGATATAATTAAAGTCGTATTTAGCAATGAATTTTTCGAGATGAGGTTTATCGCTGTTATCAATCACAATAATTTCGTACGAGTTTGTATTGTCTGTTTTTAATGACTTTATATTCTCCTCAAATAATTTCATATTTGGGTTATATGCAACAATAATTACCGATGCTATTGGGGATTTAGTATTATTAGAGAATATAACTCTATCTATTTTGTTGTTTATTGTTGTTTCGTCTAAAAAATTCTTCATGTTTGTATCTTTATATAAATTTAGTTAAGCGTAAGGTTTATGAGGACTATATCAAAGTACCTTATTTTTTCTAGTATAGACAATATTAAATCAGCTATCAAATAAATAATCGCAATACTGGTTGAAAGGTAATCGAGTGTAATATTGAATAATCTAATATGCTTAGTTTGTATGCAAGGATTTAAAGTAATAGCTTTGATGCCGGATTCTATTAAGAAGTCTTGATATTTTGATATATAATCTATAAGCAAGCTTACTTTGAATTGTATCAAGTCGTTCTTGCAAATGGGCGATCCGTTTATCTTGATTGAGGATCTCATTATTTCTATCTGTTATTTCTTTCTCTTTTTGCTGTATTTCAATATTTTTTTGTTTTAATTCCCGATCTTTATGTTTTCTGTCTTTATGTAGCTGTTCTGACTCTATATTTTTCTGCTTTATTTCGGAGTCTAGTTTCTTTAGTTGGTCCCCCTACTTTCTCTACTCTTTGCCTTAAGGTATTTTGCTCGTGTTTGCTCATGTCGGATACAAGAGTTTTATCTTTGCAAACGCTCCTGAAAAGATTATCGAGCTTATCAATTTCCTTTTTACGATCGTAATTTGATTCTACCTGAGATCTGCCTAGTTTCCCCCATATTTATTCTTAGCTCAGGATTCACGATTAATTCATTCAATTTTGCCGCCATAGCTTTCGTGTCTTTTTCCGGCACAAGAAAACCACTTTGGCCATCAAGTACAAGTTCCGGAATTCCGGTGTGTGATGTTGAAACTACCGGCAGTCCCTGTTGCTAGGGCTTCCATTATAGACACCGGTATACCCTTCTCTGTCGCCATTCTCTGCTGTAAGAGATGGGAGAAAGAAGATATCGGCTTCCTCCATTTCTTTTAAAACTCTTAAATGAGGCTGTGGGCCTAGCAGTACTATTTTTTCATTTAAACTTAACTCATTCATAAGGTCTTTAGCTTCATTCATTAGCGGACCCATCACCTATCATTCTTAATTCAATATTGTGGGACTCTTTTAGTAAACGATCAATAGTTTCTATAGCATAAGAGGCCCCTTTTTTCTCTACAAACCTACCAACAAATAAAATCTTGATGATATCTTTGGGTGTTCTCTGTATGTGCTTGAATTTGTTCAAGTCTATTCCGCATCTAATAACCTCAATCTTTTCATCAAATTCTTGGCCTAATAAATTCAGTAGATATTCCTTATTATAATTTGAGATGGTTATTACTTTTTTTGCAATTTCAAATTTTTCCTTCAGGCTTTCAACATCGGGATTGATATATATATCGTATGCATGTGCGGTAAAGATGAAGGGAATATCAAAAAGCTGTGATATTTTTAACGCCCAACTAGCAGGGATTTGCCGCAAAATGGGCATGAATAAGATCAGTAAAAATTAAAGAAGATAGGATTTTGTCGTTAAGTTCGAAATCCCAGGATAGAAGGACTTTTATTGATGTAGTGTGTTTTTTCTAAAAGGTTGTATTTATTTACTCTCCTCATGGACCGCCTCATCAGTTGGCTTTTCTATTGATATAATTTCAACGTCATGTCCCCTATCAATCAAATCTGTTATTTGACCCAAAACAAATGTCTCAGATAGCTTAGGAAATTTGCTGACTATGTATGTTATTTTCATTGTGAATTCAAAATTTGATAAAACATGCCTTTATGATTAAATCCATTTTATCTAGCTGTTTGTAAGTTCGCATCTTGAGAATAGGGCCTAAGATTATATTCTCCTATTTTCCTAGATTTAAGTCAATTATATGTCATTTTTACTTTAAATTTCATGCTTCAATCTTGCATGCTCTTTGAGAGGGGACAAGAAAAGTTGATTTTAGTTTGTAATAACTACTCTATTTGGATATTTTGACTGTATTATCAACTTGGCATGAATAAAAGTACAAATCGATATTCTCTTACCTGCTCTTATTATATAGCTTTCTATAATTTAGGGTTTGATGGTTTCTTGTTTTTTGATTCGTGTCACCCAGCCTCCACCAGGGGCAAGTCGAATCTTAATATGGTCTGCAGCACTTACAGTTTTCTCAAACCGATTGTAGTCATTAGCATTACGCTCTGCATTAATACCATCCTCAAATATCTCGGCGATATAAGTACCAGAGTTCAAAAAAGATAATTCTAGAGTAAGCTCTCTTGCATTCCAATCTGTCATAGCCGCTACATACCACTCTTCATCTTTACGCCTGGCAATTACCACGTAGTCTCCAACCTTACCGTCAAGTACTAGGGTTTCGTCCCAAACAGTAGGTATAGCTGAAAGGAATTTGAGACACTCCATTTCTTTAAGGTAGGCAGATGGGGAGTCTGCAAATACTTTAAGCGGGCTTTCAAAAACTACCAACATCGCAAGCTGGTGGCTGCGAGTACCCAAACTCATAGGGCGCGAATATACTGAGCGGAAATTATCTCTCTGGCTATTCAACATTGCGCCTGGAGTATAATCCATAGGACCGATTGGCATTCTGATGAAGGGAATTGTGACGTTGTGTTCCGGTGTGGGTTGTTTACTCCACTTACTATGTTCCAATCCTCGTACTCCTTCACGGGTAAGAACGTTTGGATATGCACGACGAAGGCCGGTAGGTTTGTATGCTCCATGGAAATTTACTAATAGCTGCCGTTTCGCTGCCTCTTCAGCGATTTTCCAGTAGTAGTTAACCATGAGTTGATCATCTCTCATCATGTAGTCTACTTTTATCCCTGCAACTCCCCAGTTTTGGAACTGGTCAAGTGCTGGCTGGAGTTGTACTTCTAGGGTCTTCCACATAACCCAAAGAATTACTCCGACGTTCCGACTCTTTGCATAAGTTATTATTTCTTCCATATCCATATTGGGGCTTATTGCGAAAAGATCATCAACTTTAGACCACCCTATATCTATAGTTATATATTCGAAGCCATAATTTGCTGCAAAATCTATATAGTATTTATAGGTTTCTGTATTCTGTCCCGCTTTAAAGTCAACGCCATAAATATTGTTAGCACTCCACCAATCCCAAACTGATTTGCCGGGTCGGATCCAAGATATGTCCTCTAATTTATTCTCAGGTGCCAAAAGGTAAACCAAGCTACTCTTGATGAGTTCTTTATCCTCTGAAGCTAATATGAACACACGCCACGGAAAAGTCCGCTTTCCCTTTGTTAAAGCAATCCACTCTGCCCGCTCTGTAACTCGCACCTTCCGATCATCAACTTGCTCTTCCTTTAAAGGGTATCTGGGGAATACTCCTTTAAGACCCGTATTATCAGTGCCGGCTATATACATGCCTGGATAGTTCTGCAAGTCAGATTCTGTAATTAGTATCTTTGTCTGAGTATCCACGTTGACCAATATAGGTAGACTTGCCATTTTCCCGTTTTCAATATTAGTCAGGGTCAATCGTTCGTACAACGGCTCAGTATGTGTGAGAAAACTCTCTTCTGTAGAAAAGAACACCTCACTATCTCTTGCAAAATTGGCGTTAAATTTTTCTTCTACAACCTTTAATGGTCCAGACATAAAAGTTCGAAATCTATAAGCAACTCCATCATTAAAGGCGCGAACATCAAAACCCCATCCACCCTCGAATGTTAAAGACAATTCAGAAAAAGTATTTTGTATTTTAGACGACTTCTCTGATACGATAGGGGTAATTGTTTCTTCAACATTACGACGTTCACTCTTTATTACTACAGGATTAGCACCAAGAACAGTACCGTCATCTAGGATCATCGATATGTGTGAGAATAATACTAACTGCTTGTCACGGAATGAAATAGAATAAGCGAGCTGCTCGGTGGTATTAATAGTAATTGAGATACTACTATCAGGTGATACAACTTCGTATTCTTTAGAGGCGGTAGTTGAACTTCCCAATAAAAAGACTACCAGGACAACTAGGAGTAAACGGGATGTATCTAGTGTGCAGATCAATATCAACTTCTTCCCTTATTCTAAATTTATAATACTTCTCTTTATTTCGTAGCGTGTTTCAAGTACTGCTTTTCTCTCTCATTAGAGAGCTTGTTGTAAGTATTAACTAGATCCTTTGGATTTCCATCATCGAGAATATTCCCTCTGTCTATCAAATCTGTAATCTGGCCCACAACAAATGTCTCTGAAGGCTTCGGGAATTTATTAACAATGTATGTGATTTTCACTATATCTCTCTATTTATATCTTAATAACTAAATCCATAATAGTCGCTTAAGATATTGTTTGCTGATTTTAAGCCTTTTTTCTAGCAATCAGAAGTTTAATATCTTTTCCTTTTAACCATCCTATTTTGTTTATTATATAATCCATTATAAATAGGAATGGTGCCATCCTGTTATTAATTCTAAGAGGTAGGCCATTAAGTCTTCTGTTCATAAAATGGTAAATTGGCATTATCTCTAATATTTTGATTCCTGACTGTTCTAGAATTTCATATTTTTCTAGGCATCTGAATATAACGTGCTGGGCGGGGGAATAATCCTCAGCCCCGAAAAAATCAGTTATTAATAAATAGCCACCAGGTGCTAGGGACTTGGCCAAATTTTCGAGCGCCTTCACGAATCGTGTTTCTTCAGTAATATGAAACATGACGTTTTGAGCATTGACTATATCAAAGAAACTTTCTGATAAAGCTGGTTCTAGGAAAATTTCTTCTGAGATATCTAAAGTAATAAATTTACCATTCGGAAAAGATTTGTTTAATGACTCTACAGAAGCACGAGTAATGTCAAGCCCTATGACTTTTCCCAAATTTGAAAGAAAAAATGCGGAGAAAAATCCAGTCCCTGAACCAACATCCAATATTCTTTTTCCTTCCAAATGTATTGTAAATTTATTAATTGCTTTCTTTAAGATTGTTAGTTGTAGTTTGTACAACAGTTGATTGTATCTCTTTCCAAATACAATATTCCCAACACCCCGAATGTTAAAATTGGATTTAAGTCTTTTTTCCCAATATTTTTGCGGTTCGTATAATTTCATAAAACTTGATACACAGCTGAATTCTTAATACTTGTATATTGAATTCCAGACTTACTTGTCATTGTTTTTAGTTAATATATCCTAAACTTTATTCAAGTATTGCTTTTCTCTCTCATCCGAGAGCTTATTGTAACTAATAACTAGATCTTCCGGGTCGCCAACTTCCAAAACGTGTCCTCTATCCAAAAAAATCGCTCTGGTGCATATTTTTGTAACTACTTTTAAATTATGTGATACGAAGATTATAGTTTTACCTGAGCTCTGAAATTCTTCTATCTTTCTGTGACATCGGCGCTGGAACATATCATCTCCGACTGATAAAATTTCATCAATGATTAGAATTTCAGGGTTAACATTTATAGCTGTTGCAAAGGCGAGCCTTGCATACATGCCGCTTGAATACGTCTTTACAGGTTGATCTATAAAATACCCGATGTCGGCAAAGTCTACGATTTCATCAAAATGTTTTTCCATTTCATCTCGCTTCATTCTCATAAGCGTTCCTTGCAAAAAAACATTTTCTCTGCCGGTAAACTCCCTGTGAAAACCTGCGCCAAGCTCAAGGAGGGCTGATATGCGACCTTTGACCTTAACTGTTCCACTTGTAGGACGTATGATTCCCGTAATTATCTGTAGCAGTGTGCTTTTTCCGCTTCCATTCTGACCGATTATTCCGAAGATTGTTCCTTTTGGTATATCCAAGTTTATATCCTTTAAAGCCTGGAACTCTTGATGATACTTCTTTTTAAACGGGTGAAGGAGTTCTTTGAACCTTTCCGAAGGGGAACGATACATCTTGTAGATTTTATTTAAATTTTCAACTCTAATTACAATATCGTTATTCATAATTTTATAGTTACTAAATTGGTATCAGAGAACTTCCGCAAACCCCGGTTTGAGCCGTCTAAAGATTACGCCCCCAACTCCGAAAGTGATAAACGAGACCAGAATCAAGCAAACTAAATTTTCTATTGGAGGAAATTTGCCAGCCAGAAGTACATATCTATACCCCTCCACAACATCATACATCGGATTAAGTCTTAAGAGCGGGATTAACTTAGGCGGTATCATGCTGGCAGAATAAAAGATTGGAGTGAAGAAGAACCAACCAAGCATTAAAACTCCTATTAATTGCCGTACGTCTCTCATATATACATTTATGCTTGCATAAATCCAGCTGAGGCCCAATAGTGAAAATAGTCATTAAAAACAGATATAGGAATATAAAAAGCATGTAAGGCGTTAAGGTTATATTAAAAAGAATTAGTATGATCAATAGGAGGACCAAAGCGATCAGGTGGTTAATGATATAGCTGATTATTGTTATTATGGGAAGAACTTCCGAGGGAAATCCGACGGCTTTTTTTATTAGATTTCGGTTCGAGATTATTACATTGGTTGATGAAGTAGCTGCTTGAGAAAAGAATTGCCAGGGAATAAGCCCGCATAGTAGGTACAGAATGAAGCTGTCAGTTCCAAAAACTGGGATCAGGCTTTATTTTAAGAAATACTCCAAAGACTATACCGTAGATTGCTACTTGGGATAGAGGGTTAATAACTGCCCAGAAAATACCAAACAGACTGCCGATATAACGGACTTCTAGCTCTCTAATAGCCATAGTTGTTATCATATGGCGGTCTTTATATAAGTTCTTCATGAACTCTATAAAGATAGAAAAGGCTTCAATTTTTCTAATTCCGTGTGTGATTTCTCCAGTCATCCTTTCTAAGAGTCTTTTATCTCCGGAACGACTAATTATACTCCAATTTCTTTCCAATTATCGAATACCAAATACCAAAGATGAAACCGAGGCTGAACATTCCCTGCATTTTATATTGAGTATTGAACAGGAAAATGAGCTTTGGTAGATCACGCGACACCCGTTAATTAATAGCATTAGCCATACTACAGATGAATACCTCTTTCTTAGTTTTGCAAACGAAGCCCCGACTGCGGCTGCTTTATTTGTGTTTTGTGTACTATCTAGCGGCGGATGCATATAGCTGATCAGATTAGAGCGGTGGACTCTTCTTTTGAGATGCAATAAAGCCTGACTGACGAATTCCACATCTTCCTGTCCTATAATTTCGGAAACAAATCCCTTTAGTTCTAGTAAAGTTTCTCTTTTGTATGCCATGCATCTGTTGGTAGGGAAATATGGATCGTGAAATGAGTATTTCTCCTTTATAAGACAAAAGCTAGCGCTGCCGAAAGGCATAACCGCCTCTGCGCCCGAAGTATTGAATTCATTTACTAAAATTGAAAGAAAGTCCTTGTCTAAAATGATAGTATCGTCATCCAAGAAAAGTATAAAATTCCCCTTTGTCTTAGATAGCCCGAAGTTCCTGGCATATCCCATTACACCAAAATTCTCTTCTAGGAAATAATATTTAATATTAAGCTTTGATCTGAATTCTTTTACTATTTCCTTTCCTTCCTTAGTGCCGCTTCTATCCTCAACGAGAACTACTTCAAAATCGGCTTTTTTGAAACTCTGCTCTGATAGGCCGGTTAATATATTCCTGAGTAATTCAGTTCTTCCATAGAAGTTAATGACGCATGAGATTTCACAGTTTTGTTCCCCATTGGGTATCTGAACGTCGCTTGTAAGGTCGCCGGTTAGTGGGAATGGGAAAAGTTTGTAAGCTGTTCTGAATGCAGATGCCCTTATATCCATATTTAAATTGTCTCAGTTGAGGTTATATTAAATTAGTAATTTTATTGGGCTAAAAGTCAAGAAGCGGGTTAATTAGCCTATGGCAATTACCCTGTGGAATAATAATGTGTTTAGAAGATAAAATAGAAATAATTCAGGGTGATATTACGGATATGGAGGTTGGTGCTATTGTAAATGCCGCTAACACCGATCTTAAATTGGGAAGCGGAGTTGCAGGCGCCATAAGAAAAAAAGGTGGGCCGTCAATTCAGCACGAGTGTGACGAGCATGGACCTGTCTCTATTGGAGAAGCTGCACTTACAGGTGCTGGAGATTTAAAAGCTAGATATATCATACACGCTGCAGCTATGCACCTTGGGGGTTCTGTAAGTAGTGAGTCACTTAAAGCGACTACGAAGAATAGTTTAATCATAGCCTCTGATAAGAAAGTTGAGACCTTGGCTTTTCCCGCAATAGGCACGGGGGTTGGTGGTTTTCCTTTGGAGGAGTGCGCTAATATAATGATCAATACAATTTTGGAATATTTGAGTAATGATGGAAACTCTATAGAGAGGGTTTATTTTGTGCTTTTTGATGATCTTGCCTATAAAATTTTTAAGGAAGTCTTGGAATATAAAAATTGAGTGATACAACAAAGAGACTAGAGAAGCTTTTATCAGATAGAAAGGCAAACGAGATATTTAAAGAAGGTGATTTTGTTCATGCTGCCGTTATGATGATATTAAAGGAGAGCGGACAGAATTATTCTCTCCTATTTATTAAAAGACCGGAGAACGACCGTGACCCTTTTTCAGGGCATATGGCATTTCCAGGCGGTAGGATGGAGAGTGTCGACAAGAGCAAACTTGAAACCGCTACCCGTGAGACATATGAGGAAGTGGGTATTAATATTAACAGCAGTGGACGGATTCTGGGCAGTCTTGATGATGTGAATCCGAACAATCCCAGAGCTAGAAACTATATTGTTACGCCCTATTTATCGGTGTTAAATGAGGAAGTAGTTTTAAGGCCAGATGTAAATGAAGTGGAGAAGACAGTCTGGGTACCCATGCATCACTTGATTGACGATAGAAATGCCCAAGTGAGGATTAGGGAAAGAGACGGAAGAGAGGTGAAGGACTATGCTTATAATTATGAAGAGTATATTATCTGGGGAATGACGGGCAGAATCCTTCATCAGTTTCTTTCTTTTTCGGCTCATCTGTTTTGATTTCTGGATTTTCATATGCTCAGATGATAGAATTTCATAAATAGCAAAGTTTCGGGAGATACTGATGTCTGTAAATAAAGTTATGTTAATAGGAAATTTGGGACGCGACCCAGAGATAAGATATACGACAAGCGGTCAGGCGGTGGCTAATTTTACGCTTGCCACAACTGAGAAATATACGAACAAAGCAGGTGATAAACAGGAAGACACAGAGTGGCACCGTATTGTCGCATGGGGCCGCTTGGCTGAGATTTGCGGGGAGTACTTAACCAAGGCAGGATGGTTTACATTGAAGGGTCGATCAAGACCCGTTCCTGGGAAGACAAAGAAGGAAACACGAAATGGACGACCGAGATTGTTGCAAGAAATATGCAAATGCTTGGCCCATCCGGGGGCAGATCTGAAGCGCCGTCAACTCCCGATGAGAAGGTCCCAGCTGACTTCGAGATAGAAGATGATTCGTTTGGCAGTGATGATGACATCCCGTTTTGATTAAGTTACTAAAACATTTAATTTGGCTCTCAATAAAGCAAATTTTATGACTTAAAGTGGTCAGTGAGTGTTACTTGCAAGTTGTTTTATCACCAAGCATAGTCAAGCAGTTTTCAGGAAAAGATTTGTTATGATATTTAATACTTCCGGGAAACAGAAAATCGGGTTTTATGTTGTGTTCAGTTTTTGCTCTTCATTCATAGTTGATATTTCTTGCTCTGAAAATACATTACTTAGCTGTGTTTTTCCTGCAGCTGAATATGTTCTATAGATTTCATTGACTCAATCATTGGTCTGCAATGCTCGAATCTTACTTTTATATGTAATAAATAAGCACCCTCATAATTTATCATTTCTTTAAGAGCATTTCTGACATCCTTCTCATACTTAATCTGTCTACTTTTTAAGGGAATCTTTCCTAAGTCCTCAAATAATCTAGCATAATTAGCATAATTGATATTATTATACTCGGAAGCTATGTACCTTCCATCATAAGTATTGTCTTGCCACTGCCTTACCATGCCATGGCCTGTATTATCGAATACAACAATTTTCACAGGAAGATCATATCTTGCAATTGTTTCGAGTTCATTAGCAGTCATCCAAAAGCTCCTATCACCATCTAAATCCATAACTAGCTTATCTGGATTCGCTACTTGAGCCCCCAGTGCAGCAGGAAGTCCAAATCCCATGGTTCCCGATCCTGCTGAGGTTAAAAAGTGTCTAGGCTTGTCAACTAGAAAGTATTGAGCAGCCCACATCTGATGTTGGCCAACTCCTGTTGTTACAATTGGGTGATCTTCTTTTGTTAAATCATATAATTCCTTAAGAACAAATTGAGTGGGAATTTCATTTCCAGTATAGGTATCATGCCATTGATCAAAAAATAAGGGGTAATTTCTTTTTAATTTTTCAATGTGGTTCCACCATTCAGAAATGTTTGGTCTAAAATTATTTTTTTCTATTTTGTGGTTTAGTTTCTTGAGAAAATAATTTGCATCAGAATGTGCAAATATATTTGGCTTTTTATTTTTACCATTTTCATTTGGATCAACGTCAATGTGCGCTATATACGCATTTCGTGCAAATTTTTCAAAATCTCCACAAACTCTGTCATCAAATCTGACTCCGATAGCTAATACAAAATCCGCACCATCTTTATATTTTCCGTTTGGAGATCCATTAATAGCAAAATTAGCATATGCAGTTCCGTGCATACCCAACATGCCAATATTATTTTTGTGACTTCCTGGAAAACCTCCAATTCCCATTACAGTAGTTGTAACTGGTATGGTTGTATAATTTGATAATCTAACTAATTCACTTGAAGCCCCAGAAGAAATTATTCCTCCGCCAGCATATACAATTGGTCTCTTGGATTTTTTAAATTGTTTAAAAATTTCATCAACTTTTTCATCAATATTAAATTCTGGGTGCTTACCAAAATAAAATGGCTGTAATTTATTATAATCAATCATTGTCTGAGATGAATCTTTTGGTATATCAATGTGAACTGGACCCTGCCTTCTTTCAGATGGAGATACATCTTTTGTACCCATAGCAAGTTTATATCCGTAATCTAGCCATTCAGTTATTGTGTCAATTTGCCGTACAAGAACACTGTCCTTTGTTGTATGTATGGTCATTTCAGTAACTGGTGCTTCTTGAAACGCATCTTTTCCAATCAGGAACGTGGGTACTTGTCCGGTAATAAATAAAATTGGTATTGAGTCTAATTTGGCATCAGTAACAGGAGACATTCCATTGGTTGCTCCTGGTCCTGAAGTAGTGTAGAATACACCGATTTTTCCTGAAGATCTTGCATACCCTTGAGCTGCGAACCCAGCTCCATCTTCTTTAGCAGTATCAATCAATCTTATACCATATTTTGGTCCAATATCGCCTAATTTATCAAAAAGTTCTAATGAAGCTCCACCTGTAACACCGAAAACATTCTTTATTCCTAGCTCATGAAGTTTTCTTACTAAGGCTTCGGCTCCATTAACAATTAATTCCTCTAGTTTTGCTTCAGTTTCCATCCTCACTTCCCATTAAATTATTTTACTTTATCATACAAATGTATGATTTCAAAAGAACAATAAAGGTCGTATCTCAACAACGAACATTTATGAATTATACCTCATTCTAATCTTTATTCAGATAGAACATTTTTATCTGTTCTGTTTTTCTCGCGAGATGGTATGGTAGCAGGCATCTTTGAATGAAAGTCTTA
>PVMK01127422.1_pt1 | contig 19011 bp, 14 predicted proteins | sample 1853481 | NCBI WGS metagenome assembly PVMK01 (sample SAMN08533507, study PRJNA380276) | Marine sediment metagenome, whole genome shotgun sequencing project. | reverse complement strand
CAGACCGGTGGCAGGATGGCACCGGAGTGCTCGAACTTGACCGCGCGCTTCCCGGTCGTGCATGCCATGCACGCCGGCGCCGACTTGATCACGCTCTCCACAAAGACCTCTTGCGGCATGTAGTAGAGCGCGTCGACGCCGAGCTCCATCCGCACCTCGTCGGTGTCGCCGTTGAAGCGCGCGCCGATGAGCTCCTTCTGGGTCGGCGTGTTGATGCCCTGGAAGCACGAGTCGATGACCATCGGCCACAGGGTGCCGAAGAAGATCTTCTTCGCACCGGCGGAACGGAAGGCGCGGACGATGTGTTTCGCGTTGGTCCCACGCACAATGCTGTCATCGACCAAAAAGATGTTCCGCCCCTCGACAGCCTTGGCGTCGACTCGGAAATCGAGCATCGCCGCCTCCTCCCGCGCCTCCTGGGTCTCCTCCATGAAGATACGGCCGCCGTAGCGGTACTTGGAGACCGGCGTTGCGTACTGCAGCGCCGAGCTCTCGATCTCCTTCTCGAGTTTCTGGGCAAAGGCCTCGGCACCGGGAATCGGCGAGTGCGGAATCGGTACTACCAGGCCGATCTCATCCACCACCTCGGGAGCAGTTTCGAGGATGTGCAGAGCCAGGGTCCGACCCGCCCGCCAGCGGTAGGAACGGATGTTGTCGCCCATCATCTTCGACTCGACGTCGGCGAAATAGATGAGCTCGAAGGCACACGGGCGCGGGTCCTTTTGAACCAGGATTCGTTCGTCGATCTGGAGGCTTCGATCGATGAAGAGGGCTGCGCCGTGCGGCACCTCCTCCCCGACCTCGAACCCGTTCTGCTCCAACGCCAGGGTTTCGGAGGCGATCATCACTGCGTCCCGACCGGAATCCATCCTGCGGCCAAGTACCATCGGCCGGAAGCCGTGCGGGTCGCGGAAGGCATAGAGCCCGCCGGGGGTCGTGACCAGCGCGGAGAAGGCGCCGGTCAGCCGCCGCTGCGTCTCTTCGATGGCGCGGAAGAGAATCTCCTTCTCCTCTGCGCCCGGATCCTTTCGCCAAAAGTGCTCCACCCACAGGCTGAGCATGCGCAGCATCGCGTCGGCATCGCAGGTTGCCAGCAGCCCCTGCCCCCGCTCCTCGAGCTCGGCCTCGATCTGGGGGACATTGGTGATGTGACCGTTGTGGGCGAGGGCAATGGCCGAGAGCGGGTCGAAGAAAGGCTGTGCGTTGTTGGTGCCGCCGCTGCCGTAGGTCTTGTAGCGGGTGTGGGCGATCCCCACATCTCCCTGCAGATGACCGAGCGGTTTGAAGATATCGTCGGCGAGCCCCTCGCCCTTTTCAAGGGAGGCGTTCCGGTGCGCGGGATCGAAGACGAAGAGCCCGGCGTATGCCGGACCGCGGTGCTGGAGGAAGTGCGCCCCGTTGCCGAGATCGCCGACCACCGATCTGCCGCCGCTACTGATGACCCCTACGATGCCGCACATGAATCCTCCTTCAGAGATCGACACTATAAACCAATCTCTGACGCCGCGTGAGCAGTCCCGCTGATCCTGAAAAAGTGATCAGTGATCAGTCATCAGTCATCGGACCGAACATCGGAACCGCCCTCAACTGATCACTGATTACCGATCACTGATCACTTTCGTCAGTTGCCTTGACGCTCTACTTCGCCGGTCATGGGAACGAAGCGGACCGGTATCACGGAACGCTCTTCGAAACCGTCCGCGGTGCGGGTGATGACTTTCAGCTCCTGGTAGAAGTCGCCGACCGGGATCACCATGTTGGCACCCTCGGCGAGCTGGTCGAGCAGCGGATCGGGTATCCACTCAGGCGCCGCGGTGACGATGATCCCGTCGAAAGGTGCCTCCTCGGGCCAACCGCCGTAACCATCGGCACATCGCACCCGGACCGATTCGTATCCGAGCTCCGAGAGGGTGGATGCCGCATGCTCGCACAGGCGCTCACGGATCTCGATTGAGCGCACCTCAACCCCCATGGATGCGAGGACGGCGGCCTGGTAGCCCGAACCGGTGCCGATCTCGAGGACCTTTTCGCCCGACTGCACCTCGAGCAGCTCGGACATCAGGGCCACAATGTACGGCTGCGAAATGGTCTGGGAGTCACCGATCGGCAGTGGCGAGTCGTTGTACGCGGAATCACGGTAGTTTTCGGGAACGAAGAGATGGCGGGGCACCGTTCGCATGCTTTCGAGCACCAAGGGGCCTTTGACCCCACGGGCTTCGATCTGTTGGCTGACCATTTTTTCCCGTTGCATCTTCCAATCCGGGTCGACGGGCTCCGATGCCTGCCCGCCGCGCGAGTTACAGCCGCCGATCAGAATTGCGACGACGGAGATCATGGTCGCGCACAGCAGACATCTCACTCGGCCGTGACGCTTCATTCTTGGTCTCCACCTTTCGCCGGGGCGTCCGCGCGATCTCGGTCGCGCCCCTGAAACCACGTCCCGGTTGGTCGCCTCTCCAAGTACCCACAGTAGGACGAACCTCCCACCTGCTCATCATGGTAGAACACCCGACTGTGATTCACCATCATCATAATCCCTCATCCCGATGCAACTCCCGTACCGAGGTGAGGGAGTGAGGAGGTTAGGAGGTGAGGAGACACGTGAGAATCTAACCTCCTAACTTCCTAACTTCCTAACGTCCAAGACTCAACACTTGCTCTCGTGCTCCTCCTCCCTTGACACCTTGATCGGCACCAACGAGGATGGCTTCATGAGAAAGATCAACGATCGCAAAGATTCGCAGACATCCAGAGATGGACTGACCCGTCGCGAAGCGCTCGCCGTCGGCGCCGCTGCCGCAGTGGGCGTCACCGCCCGCTTATCGGAGGCGCGAGACGGCGTCGCCGCCGGTCACCGGCCGGTCGCGGTGGCCTCGAAGAACGGCCTCGAAGCGGTAGGTCGAGCCGTGCAGCGCATGGAGGCGGGACTGTCTCCGGTCGAGGCGGCGGTGGAAGGTGTGGGGATCGTCGAAGCCGACCCGGACGACGTCACGGTGGGCTACGGCGGTCTGCCCAACGCCGAGGGGGTGGTTCAACTCGACGCCTGCTGTATGGACGGTCCGACGATGCGCGCCGGCGCCGTCGGCGCGCTCGAGGGGTTCAAACATCCGGCGGGGGTTGCCCTCGATGTCATGCGACGCACGACGCGGGTACTGCTGGTCGGCGAAGGCGCCGCCCGCTTCGCGAAGTCACAGGGCTTTCCGACTGAAAATCTCCTGACCGAACGCTCGCGCAAAATCTGGCTCTATTGGAAAGGGCAAATGTCCTCGATCGACGACTGGATGACGACCCCGGAGCAGGTCGAAGACCCGGACGTTCAGTGGTTCATCAAGAAGTTTGGCGCCATCAGGCCGACCGGCACCATCAACCTGTGCGCGGTCAACGCCGAAGGGGTCCTCGGAGGTACCACGACCACCTCGGGCCTTTTCTTCAAAATTCCCGGCAGAGTCGGCGACTCACCGCTGATCGGGGCCGGCCTCTTTGTCGACGGTGAGGTTGGCGCCGCCGGTTCGACCGGTCGCGGCGAGTCGGTAATCCAGGTCGCCGGCTCGCACACGGTGGTCGAGTTCATGCGTGCCGGGAAATCGCCGCGCGAAGCGTGTCTCGGCGCGCTCGACCGTCTGGTGCGGGCTACCCGGGTGCCATACCTCCTCGATTCCGACGGTCGACCAACCTTCGACACCAAGTTCTACGCGGTCAACCCGCGCGGCGAGTCGGGCGCTGCAGCGATCTGGGCTGGAGCGCAGTACGCGTGGTGCAGCGGCGGCACAGAACCTGAGCTGCGGGATTGCGCCTCCCTCTACCCCTCTCCACCACCATGGAGAAAGGACAGCTGACCGTCCTCTGGTGAGGACATCGCAACAGGTTTGAGGACGCTCTCCACCGTCCGACGTTCAACGTCTAACGTTTAACGTTCAGACGTTCTCCGGTTGGCATAGGGCTTGCTGATCCCAAGCTGATGGTGATTCCGGAAGATCATTTTCGAACCACCTCCGACATCCACACGGCGTGAAAAAGCGCCGACAACTATCGTGAGGGCGGGGCGGTCGAAGGCCGCCCCGCCGTCCCCCCACACACCCGAGGACCGTTTCCAGAGGCGCTTCCCGAGAGGAGCCACCCTTGACATTGTTTGCCTGATGCACCTTACCGAACCGAAGGGGCCAGGCTCAAACAATGTCAAGAATGGCACCTCCGCCGAACATTTTTCCACCCGCCCGAGCGCTTCGAGTTTGGCCGTTTCCGTGCGCCCTTCCCGTGAGGATGCCAGGCACCTCCAGTAAACGCGGTCCGTTTCCCGAGGCGCTTCCGAAAATCCGAAATCCGAAATCCGAAATCCGAAATTCCTCCCCGTGCTAGCATTCGGGTCGTGATGGGAGAACATCTCATGGAATCGAGATCGACCCTGGCAGCCCTTTTCGTGATCCTTGCCGCGAGTTTCACCGCCACCTCCGCGGCGGCGGCTCAAAAGAATCTCATCCAGGCAGAAAGCTTCCCATCGGCCGAGGGCAAGCGCCTCGAAGTGGATGCGGCGGATCTCGACGTCCGAATAAACCGCGCCGATGTGAATGAGATCGAAGTGGACATCCTCCTCCACATTCGCGGCCTCGGCGACGAAAAGGGCCAACGATGGATCGAAGGCCATACTCCGTCGTTTACCGACACCGCTGACAAGCTTCAGATCACGGTCGAAACCGGGAAGTCCGGGTTCCTCGGGTTTGGGCACCTTTCGGCACGTGCACAGCTTTCCGTACTCGCCCCCGGCGAGGTCATCCCTGATATCACAACAACCAGCGGTGGCATTCAAGTGCGAGGGGACTTCCCCGCCGCCAACCCCTTGAGATTGCGCACATCAAGCGGAAATATGAACCTGAATGGGGCGACGGCGTCGTTGGATATACGAACCGCCGACGGTGACGCACAGATCGAGGTCATCCGTCCTCTCTCACATTTCTTTGCCCGCACGTCATCCGGCGATGTGCGGCTTGTCGGCGGGGCCCGGGAAGCGCGCGTTGACACCGCTTCCGGAAAGATCTCGCTCGAAAACCTCTCCGGCGGCGTCGCCATCAGCACCAGCACCGGGAGGATCACCATCAGCTGGGACCGTCTCGATCCCGGGCAGACGGTCCGAATCCGCTCCTCGTCCGGCCGCGTCCATCTGATGATTCCTGCGGGCGTGCAGCCCCAGGGAACGCTGACAACCACCACCGGCACGATTCGCAGCGAGTTTCCCGGTTTGGTAAGCGAGGACGGCAGCGCCCTGAACTTGCAGGGCGATGGACCATCGTTTGACGTCGAGACGGCATCCGGCGACATCCAGCTCACGAGCCGCTAGGTATGGGATTAAGGGTTGCCAGAACTTTCTCCGACTCTTGACGTTTCTACATTTGAAACAGAAGGAGCCTGCTGATGAAGAAGACCGCTCTCCTCGCAATCGTCCTCGCAACGTGCGCCGTTTTGGTGGACGCCGCCGACACGAGGACCCTGACCCACAAAGAGCCGGTGGCGGCAATCGAGGTGCTCGATCTCGGCAGCGGCATCGGTGACGTCATGATCACCGCTCGTGAGGGGGTCAACGACATCGCCATCGAGGTCGTTTTGACACCGCGGCGTGGAGGGTTCTTCTCCTCGAAGCGCCAGGCGGAGCGTGCCGTCGAGGAGGCGTCTCTGCGCGCTAGCAGCAAAGGGAATCGTCTGGTGTTGAGGATCGATCCGCAGGCGGATGAGGACCGTCGCTTTGAGGAACGATGGACCATCGAGATCCCCGCCCACATCCGCTTGATTCTAGATCACGGCGTAGGCGACGTGGTGATCAGTGGCATGGCGGCCGGTCTCGATATTGATTCCGGCGTCGGCGACGTGGATGTGCAGGTTCTGGAGGGTGACGTCACAATCGACCTCGGCGTCGGCACAGCGGTGGTTCATGCCCCGGCGTCTGCCTTTGCCTCGGCCGAGGGCGCCGGCGGGGTCGGCGATGCCCGCTTGACCGTACACGGGAAGCGGATCTCGAGCGGCGGATTTGTAGGTCACTCCGCCACCTGGACAGGCGACGGAAGGCACCGCATCGAGGTCTCGGTCGGCGTAGGCGACGCAGTCATCACGCTGGACTGATTCGAAATCAGTTTTTAGTTTTGAGTTTTTCTTTGCCGCTGCCATGTCCCGGCAACGCGCTCCCCCCACGCCGACAGAGTGTGCGGGTGGCAAATCCGAAATCCGACGCTCCTAGTCCTGCTTCTGCCCCTCGAGCAACCAGCGTGCGCCGAGGCGGGCGAGGAAGTAACAGGCGACGCCCAGAAGCAGAAGCATAACGAGCCCGATCATCTGACCCTGGAATCCTTCGTACCAGTGCGCGGCGGTCTCCCTGAGCACACCATCTTGCAGCGTGAAGTCCACCCCATAGCTCAGAAACCGGATCGGCGAACCGACGTCCGGGATTCGGAGAATGGCTGTGAACACGCCGAAGATCGCGGCGCCCGCCATGAGCCCCGAGGCGATCAGCGTTCCCCTGTTCGGCCCGGGCCAGGCGGACCTCCTCACTGTCGCCGGTTCGAGCCACAATCCAGGCGACGATCGCCCCCGCGAGCACGGCCGTGTTGATCGAAATCGGCAGGTACATACCGAGGGCAAAGGCGAGCATCGGAATCCCCAGCCATCCACAACATCACTGCGACCGCACCGCCGAGACCGTAGAGCAACCAGGGTTGGTTGGCCGGGGTTCTCCATCAACCCGCGCGACACCGCCGCGATCATGTTGGCCTGCGGCGCCGGCAAGGCCTGCTCGTTCGACACCAGCAGACCGGTCTCTGGATCGGTGATGAGAAAGCCGTATGCGTGGTCCATGATCGGGATCACCGCCGCCACCACCAGAGCTGCCACGAACATGCCGAGGAACTTCCATCTCTCCTGGTTGCGGGGCGTACTGCCGAGCCAGTAGCCGATCTTGAAGTCGGTGATCAGCGCTCCCGAGGTCGACAACGCGGTGCATACGGCGATGCCAATGATCAGAGCGACGATCATCCCCGCGGTTCCCGCCAGACCCACCAGGATCATGCAGCCGATGGCCAACACCACCGTGATGAGAGTCATACCGGACACCGGGTTGACCCCCACGATCGCGATCGCCTGCGCCGCCACCGGGGTGAACAGAAAGGACAGGAAAAATCCGACAACCATTCCGACGAGCCCGAACTTGAGAGCGGCGGTGAAACCGTAGGCAGCCACCCCCCCTTCACCGGGGGTGATCAACGCGACAACGAAGAACAAGGCGCCCATGCCGAGCGTTGCCACGAGGGTTATCAGCAGCACGTCTTTCGGCGCCATATCCCGCTGCGTCCGCTCGGTGGCGGCTTCGCCATCGGCGTGCACCTCTTTGGAGAAGCCCTTGAAACCCAGGGTTACCGACGAGGCGACGATCTTCCACATGCTCAGGATGCCGATGATCCCCGATACAGCAATCGCACCGATTCCAATTGGTTTCACGAACGCCCCGAAAATTGCGGTCGCGCTCATGCTCGCAATTTCGAAGGTTGTCCCGGCAAACGAGAACTCGGCGATATTTCGGCCGAAGAGGTAGATCAGCGGCACCATGACCACCATCGCCAGGACCGAACCCGCCGCGATGATCGACGCGTAGCGGATACCGATGATGTAACCGAGGCCGAAGAGGGCTGCAATCGCGGTCAGCTGGACCTCGAGCCGGATGCCGTCGCCGACACCGCCGAGCAAGGTGGAGCTGGAGAGATTGGCGTTCCACAGGTGAAGCGCCTCGATCGAAAAGTCGAAGAGGGCTCCGAGAGCGAACGAGATGAGCAGGATCTTTCCCCGCGCCGCCGGCAGAGCTCTCGCCGGTAATCAGAATGTTGTTGATGGCGGTCGCTTCCGGGAAGGGGAGCTCGCCGTGAAGCTCCTGCACGAAGTACTTGCGCAACGGAATGATGAGAACCACGCCGAGGGAGCCGCCGATGAAGCAGGCGAGAAAGATCTGCCACCAGGAGATGTCGAGCTGGTTGATGTAGAGCGCCGGCACGACAAAGGTCGCGCCCGCGGCGACGACACCGGCAGCCTGGCCGACACTCTGGACCATGACGTTTTCGAGGATGGTGCTGTTGGGAATTCGCAGCTTGCCAAAGAAAATCGCCAGAATGGCGATCGGGATCGAGGCCTCGATGGCGTTGCCGGCTCGCAGCGCCATGTACGAAGCGGCGGCGGTGAAGACGACGACCATCGCCACACCGAGACCGATCGACCACATGGTCACCTCGGGGCGGAGATCGTCCGGACCGACGACCGGTTCGTAAACCTCTCCCGATTTCAGCTTGCGGTACGCATTCGAGGGCAAAAGCTTCGAGGTCACAGGCTTCGCGTGTTCCATCAGGCCTCCATCCGATATTCTCAGCGCGCGATGAACCGTAACACAGGCCCGTACGGAATTAGGAATTAGGAACTAGGAATTTCGCTCTGGAGCACTGCGTCGAGCGCCTCGATGAGGTCGGCGGCTTCTTCGAAGACCTGCGGCATCGGTATCTCTCGTCCGCGCGGCGGCGTCAATGACCAGCTCTCCCAGCACCAAACGGGCGTGCCGCTCTTGAGCGCCAAGGCGATCTCGGACAGGGTGCCGGAGCCGCCGCCAATCGCGACGCAGAGCCGGGCGGAGAGGACGTTGAATACGTTGCGCGCGCTTCCCGCCCCGGTGAACACCGGGATCTTGACCCACGGGTTCGGGTAGCCGCCTCCGGCTCTTGCATTGGGCAGGATGCCGATTGTCAGTCCGCCAGCCTCGACGGCGCCGTGGCAGGCCGCCTCCATGACCCCCGACCCGCCGCCGGTGAGAACTACCCAGCCGCCGCGGGCGGCGGTCGTCCCCACCCGCTCCGCGACCGAAATCTCCTCGGCTGAGGCGTCTCCGGCGCCGAGGACCGCGAGGATGGGCAGAGGTGTCACTCCGATCTGTTCACTCATAGTGCCTCCGGAGGCATCATACTGATTCATCCGCCTCATAAGATTTCGGATTTCGGATTTCGGATTTCGGATTTGACGGCGCGAGGAGAGGCCATGAGCCACGCGCAGGCGACGGTGCTTCGCGACGGCCGGAGGCCGTCAGCAACCCGCGGACGGCGGGCGGGCACGGAGACCGGCACGGGTCGGGTTCAAAAAAAACGCCCGGGCCGAAGCCCGGGCGTGAGTCTATGAGTTGTAGAAAACTTACTGCATCGCAACCAGGGTCACTCGCCGGTTCTGGGCGCGGCCGGCCTTGGTCGAGTTGTCAGCGATCGGCTTGTACTCGCCGTAGGAAATGACGTTCATCCGGAACAGCGGAACACCCTGCTCCATGTTGAGATAGCGCATCGCTTGCTCGGCGCGCTTGTAACCAAGCTTGAGATTGTAGCCCTCGCTGCCGATGTTGTCGGTATGGCCCTGGATCTCGATGTACGCATGGCCCTCAACGGCCATCACGACGGCCGCGAAATCGTCAAGCGCAGCCTTGCCTTCGGCCGAGAGTGAGGATTTGTCGAAACCGAACATCACGTCGTTGTCGGTGATGGTGACCTCATACAGGAAATTGCCCATCGCCAGCACTCCGGCGGCGTCAGCGCGTGCCATCGCATCTTCGGCCAATTCCGAAAGCTCGGCCACTTCCGTCTCGAGGGCGGCCTGCTTGGCAGACAGCTCCGAGATCGACTTCTGGTTCGCCTCGACCGAGTCCTGGACCTCATGAATCTTGGTATTGGTGACCTGGCCGAAAGCCGAGACTTGCTCGTTGACCCACTTCTTCGTCGCACAGCCGGTCAGACCGACAGCCGCCACGAGGAGCAACACCAAAGCCGGGGAAAGGATCTTGCGCATCATCCACCTCCTATAAATTTGCGATTCTCACTTGTTATTATCCCAACAAACACCGCGATACTATAACACACATCATCAACGCAAGCCGTGCTTCCCTCAAAGAAACCTAACCACCCGGCCGATTCCCTCACCAGTCGATGCACTCGGGAGCGCCGGCATCCACCTCCGCCGCACACTCGACGACGCCGTCCGCCAAACGAACCAGCACCGGGGTCTGGAGAAACCAGTCGATGCCGGCGGGGAGCTCGCCCATCCGGCACTCGACGCACGGAAAGGCCTGCAGATTCTCGGTCGGCCAGCCGTCCCGCTCCGGCACGGCAATGGCCGTGGCCGGCCAATCGAGAGAGCCGTTGAAATAGATCTCCATCAGCTCGTGACAGTGCTCGCAGTCCTTTCGGAAAAAGATCACATATTGTTGACCCACCTCGAGATCCACCGGCAAACCGCTGATCCACGAGGCGATCTCGAGATCACGGAATGGACGGCCTATCCATTCCTCATAGTCGGGAAGATAGTAGCCGTCGGCGGGCACCGACGCCGCGCTCGCCGTGACCCCGGAGGGATCGGTGGGGTTGTCGGCGGGCAGCGCGAATGCCACCAACACGCTCAGCAGACTCCACACGCCCGCGGCGACGACCTTCGATGTCGGCAAGAACGGGCCGAGCGCCAGCCGCGGGTCCCGCCGGCCCAGAAACACCAGGCCGAGAAGAAATGTGACGTCCGTCACCAGAGTGACCCAGGGATTGACCTCGACCGCCCCAAAACAACCGCAGCTCTCGGCGCCGAGGGCGACGTCTCCTATGAGCACCGGCAGAAATGCCCCGAGCATGACAATCCCCGCCCAACGCGCCAGCGGCGGCACCAGAATCATCACTCCGGCGACAATCAGCTCGACCGCGATCCCGAATCGCAGGACGAACATCAGATCCACGCCGTTGCCGCCCAACCACCTGATGAGCGCGGCCGGGAGGTGGCTGGGGCTGAGGTCGATGAGCTTGAGCACCGCCCCCGCAAAAAACCACAGTGGCACCACCACCCGCGCGAGAATCACCGCAACGGTCCCCGCAGCTTCTGTTGTCGTCGCCTGATAATCCGTGCTCAGCGCCACATTCGTGCTCCTTCTTCACCCAAGGTCAGTTGAGAGTTGAGAATTATGAGTTAAGAGTGAGAGTTATGAGGTAAGGCCAGAAGGTGAGGAGGTTAGGGGTGAGAACCTAACTCCCTAACTTCCTAACTTCCCAACCTCCAAAACTCTCAACTCTTAACTCTTAACTCTTAACTCGCCGCTCGCTCCTCAGCCCTATTTGTATCTTCAAATCTACCGAAAGTGCCCCCAGCCGGCGTCCTTTTTACAGATCGCTGACGTCGCCCCCGAGACCTGACCAGACCTCCGACTCGAGCTCATCGGCCCGGGTGCGGGTTGTGCGAAGCGCCTCGTCGGCCCGCGACAGCATCTCCGCCGCGTCGGGATCGTCTGCAATATCCAGTAGATTGATGCGCACGTTCATCGCCGCCCCGAGCGCCGCCGCGCGGGCCATCCCGGCGCCCACCCCCGCGTCGGAGGCCGACGCCTTCATCCCGAGCTCACGCGCGCGAGCACACAGATCCACGATCTCGGGGCACGCCTCCGCCACCTCGAGCGGTACACGGGCAGCCCCGAGGGTCGCCTCGCGGACCGCATTGTCGCGCTCCGGTCCGACCACCTTGGCCGCCTCCATCAGCGCCTGGAAGGCCCAGGTGTCGGCGTCGATGGCGTCCAACAGCTCCTGCTTGAGCTCCTGCGCGCGCATCGCGATCTCCTCGAGGTCGTCGCGAACACTGGCGAATGCGCCCTTGGGATGGGGCAGATTGGCAACCATGGCGGCCAGCGAAGCGCCCAGGGCGCCCGCGAGAGCGGCCACGGACCCCCCGCCCGGTGCCGCAGAGTCGCGTGAAGTCTCGTCGGCGAACTCCTGCAAGGTCATCGAGGCCAGCGGGCGTTCAGGGGCCAGGATGTCCTCGATGATCTTCTCCCCGGGTTCGAAGCTCGAGACCTCACTGAGACCCAGCGATGCCGCCGCCGCGTGCACGAGGTCGGCCAAAGGCACCCCCCGCGACCGGCCCATGCGCTCCAGATAGTGGCGGCCGGCGTCGAGGATCGATGTCTTCGGTATCAGACCGACGAGCTCCGATCCGGTCACCCTGATCCCTCTCGTGCGGGCACTCTCCTCGCAGGCGTCGAAGGCCGTGTGGACAGGCGTGACATCGAGGTCGATCAGATTCATCGACACCTGGGCGCAGCCGTACTCTGGGATGTACCATCCGACGCCGCGGACAGCCTTGAGCGTGCCCGGCTGCTGCACCTTTGTTCCATCGCGACCGGCGACCATGCGACCTTTCTCGCGCACATCGAAGGCGACTCGATTGGCCCAGCGTTTGTCCGTGACGTTGAGATTGACGTTGTAGGCAACCAGGAACTTCCGGGCGCCGATCACCATGGCACCGAACTCCGGTACGAAATCCGCAGGCCCGTAATCCGGGGCGAAGTCGGGGTCCTCGAGCTTGCTGGGCAGCGCCTCGTACTCGCCCTGGCGAATGTCGGCCAACGACCGCCGTTCGGGTCGGGTGGCGGCGAACTCGTAGAGATAGACCGGCAGCTCGAGGTTCTCTCCGATTCTCTTCGCGAGGCGGTTGGCTAACTCGACGCAACCGTCCATGGTGACGCCGGCCACCGGTACGAATGGGCACACGTCGACCGCGCCCATGCGCCCATGAGCACCGTGATGGGTGCGCATGTCGATGAGCCCGCGCGCGGCAACCACCAGCTGGTACGCGCCCTCGATCACCGCTTCCGGCTCACCCACGAACGTGATGACCGTTCGATTTGTCTCCATCCCGGGATCCACGTCGAGCAATCGGACCCCGGTCACCGAGGCGGCCGCATCGGCAACCGCGTTGTAGACCTCCGGTCGCCGGCCTTCAGAAATGTTGGGCACGCACTCCACGATCTTCATATTGCCTCCGCGCCCCGGCATGCTAGACGTTCTTCACGACCCGAGCAAGTGACGTTCAAACGTTAGAACGTTAGAACGTTAAACGTTTCGCTCAGCCTCCTAATCACTTGTCCGGAGGGGCCGGGTAGGTGGGTGGCAACGTTCTAACGTGTAACGTTCTAACGTTCTAACGTCTTGCCAGGGTGGCATCGCTGGCAGAAGGGCCTATTTTGCGCCAATCGCTTCAAGGTCGCCCTCGACCATCATCTTGACCAGCTCTTCGAAGCCGATACGCGGCTTCCATCCGAGCTCGCGCCGGATCTTGGAGGAATCCGAGAGGAGACGATCCACCTCGGCGGGACGGAAATACCTGGAATTCACCACGACGCGTACTTTCCCTGTGGTTCGATCTCGTCCAACTTCGTCGACACCGCTGCCGCTCCACTCCAGATCCACGCCCACCAGGCCGAATGCCAGCTCACAGAACTCGCGCACCGAATGCTCCTCACCGGTCCCAGTCACCCAGTCGTCCGGCTCGTCGGCCTGGACGATGCGCCACATGGCATCGACGAAATCTCCCGCAAAACCCCAATCCCGCCGCGCCTCGAGGTTGCCGAGCGACACCCAGTCCCGCGTGCCGGCGGCGATCTCCGCCACCGCACGGGTGATCTTTCGAGTGACGAAATTCTCACCACGCCGCGGCGACTCGTGGTTGAAGAGAATGCCGTTGGCGGCGAAGATACCGTGAGCCTCTCGGAAGTTGATCGCTGCCCAGTATGCGTAGAGCTTGGCCACCGCGTAGGGCGAGCGCGGGTGGAAGGGCGTGTCCTCGTTCTGCGGAACCTCGCACGCCTTGCCGAACAGCTCGGAGGAGGAGGCCTGATAAAACCGCGCTTCGGGAACGAGCTGCCGCACGGCCTCGAGCAGCCGCACCACGCCCAACCCCGACACGTCGCCGGTGTAGGTGGGCATCGCAAACGAGATCCCGACGTGGGACTGCGCGGCAAGGTTGTAGATCTCGTCCGGGTGCACGTCGGCCAGAATGGTGGTCAGCGACTCGGTGTCGCCGAGATCGCCATAGTGCAGCCGGAGATGCCGCTCGCCTAGCGACGCTTTGCGGAGATGGTCGATTCGACCACGGTTAAACGTCGAGGAACGGCGCACCACCCCGTGAACCTCGTAACCCTTGTCTAGCAGGAGCTCCGCAAGATACGAACCGTCCTGGCCGGTGATACCGGTTATGAGTGCCTTTTTCATGGGGCGGAGAATAACAGAGGCACTGTCGCGTTCCCAATGCTCGATGCTCGATGCTCGATACTCGATACTCGATACTCGATACTCGATGCAACAAGATCGTTAATTTCTGGACCGCGTTGTCGAGGGGCGGGTGGGCGGATCGAGTATCGAGAATCCAGTATCGAGAATCGGGTGGGTGGGTGGGTCGGATCAATCAATCCTATAATTCGGGGCTTCCTTGGTGACGACTACGTCGTGGGCGTGCGACTCCTTGAGGCCGGCACCGGTCACCCGCACGAACCGCGCTTTCGCGTGCAGCTCGGTAATCGCCGCGCAACCCGAAAGACCCATGCCCGCACGGACTCCACCTACCAGCTGCGTCAGCTGATCGGCCACCGGGCCCTTGTACGGGACCATACCCTCGATGCCCTCGGGAACCAGCTTCGATCGCTCGCCGCTTTCCTGGAAGTAGCGGTCGCCCGATCCCTCGCTCTCCTTCATGGCACCGATGGAGCCCATCCCCCGGTAGGCCTTGAAGGTCCGACCCTGATACAGGATCTGCTCGCCCGGCGACTCCTCGACCCCGGCAAATAGTGAGCCGATCATCACCACGTCGGCGCCCGCTGCAAGGGCCTTCGTTATGTCGCCTGAAAAGCGGATCCCGCCGTCGGCAATAACCGGTACACCCTCCTCTCCTGCGGCCCGAGCGCAGGCCAGGATGGCTGTGATCTGGGGCATGCCGGCGCCCGTCACGACCCGCGTCGTGCAGATCGAACCGGGCCCTATTCCCACCTTGAGAGCATCGGCGCCGAGACCGATGAGATCGCGAGCCGCCTCCTCGGTGGCGATGTTGCCGACGATGAGGGGCGTATCAGGAAAATCGGCCTTGATGCGGCCGGCCGCGTCCATCACTCCGCGCGAGTGAGCGTGCGAGCTGTCTAGGCAGAGAACATCCACGTGGCGGTCGATGAGCGCCGAGCAGCGTTGGGAGACGTCATCGGTTACGCCGACCCCCGCGCCAACCCGCAGCCGCCCCAGCTCGTCCTTGCAAGCGTCCGGGTAATCGTGGGCCTTTTTGATGTCCTTGACCGTAATCAGCCCCTTGAGGTTTCCCGCGTCATCGACCACGAGCAGCTTCTCAATGCGGTTCTTGTGAAGAAGGGCCTTGGCCTCCTCGAGGGTCGTGCCGACCGGCGCGGTGACCAGCTTCTCCTTGGTCATGAAATCCGCGATCGGGCGCTCGAACTCGGTGCAGAACCGCAGGTCGCGGTTGGTGAGAATGCCCTTGAGCTGGCCATGGGCATCGATTACCGGCAGACCGGAGACCCGGTACCTCGCCATCACGTCGAGGGCCTCACGAACCAACTGCTCCGGGTGGACGGTGAGGGGGTCGACGATCATTCCCGACTCCGAGCGTTTGACCTTGTCCACCTCCTCGGCCTGGCGCTCGATGGACATGTTCTTGTGAATGACCCCGAGGCCCCCGTACTGGGCCATTGCAATGGCCATGTTGGCCTCGGTCACGGTGTCCATGGCAGCCGATACGACAGGCAGGTTGAGGGTGATGCCACCTCTGGTCAGGCGGGTCGTCACGTCGACGTCGTTGGGGTGGACCTCCGAACGCCACGGGACCAGGAGAACGTCATCAAATGTCAGACCGACGGGGATCTCTTGGTTCATTTCCTACCCTTTCACCGCGGTTGCAGCACCGTGGCACCGCTTGTACTTCTTGCCCGACCCGCACGGGCAGGGATCGTTGCGCCCGACCTTCGGCTGGCTCCGACGGATGGTTGTCGGCCTGGCGTCGGGCGCGGCCACCGGCGTATTGGCCGCGTGCTCCTGCTGGGCGTGGGAGGCGGCGAGCCCCTTCGCCTCGGGGTGCGACAGGGTGGTGCGGACGCCGCGCCGAGAAAGCTGCATGTCGTCCACTGGCTCGGCGTGAAAGAGGAACTTGACCACGTGATCCTCGATCCGCTCCCACATGTCCTCGAAGAGGGCGAAGGACTCGCGCTTGTACTCCACCAACGGGTTTCGCTGGCCGTACGCTCTGAGTCCAATGCCTTCTCGAAGATGGTCCAGCGCCAGCAGGTGGTCCTTCCACTGACGATCGACGGTGTCGAGGAGCAGGAACTTCTCGAGTCTGACGAGTTCCTCCTCACCGAAGTTCTCGGCCCGTGCTTCGTAGTGCGCGGCTGCGCCGTCTGAGAGCACGGTCTCGAGCTGCGGCCGGTTGACCGTTTCCCAGTCGACGCCGAGATCGGCCACCGCGAGACCGAAGTACGCCCTGAACTCCTTCTCCAAGGCGTCGGTGTTCCAATCGCCCGGGTCGGCCTCCTCCGGGCAGTACTGGTGGAGCAGAGACTCGATGATCTCATCCACCACGCGAAGAATGTAGTTGCGTCCCTCGCTTCCCTCGAGGATCTGACGCCGCAGGCGGTACACGGCCTCGCGCTGTTTGTTCATGACGTCGTCGTACTCGAGGAGGTGTTTGCGGATCTCGAAGTTGCGGCCCTCGACCTGGGTCTGTGCCCTTTCGATGGACTTCGAGACCATCTTGGACTCGATGGGGATGTCCTCTTCCATGCCGAGCCGGTCCATGATCTTGCGCACCCAGTCGGAGGCGAAGATGCGCATCAGATCGTCCTCGAGCGAGAGGAAGAAGCGGGACGATCCCGGGTCGCCCTGGCGGCCGCAACGGCCGCGCAGCTGATTGTCGATACGGCGGGACTCGTGGCGCTCGGTGCCGAGGATGTGGAGCCCGCCGGCGTCGAGCACCTGCTGCTTTTCATCCACACAGCCGGCCTCGTATCGAGCCAGCACCGTGGCTTGCTCCTCCGGCTCGGCGGCCGGGCCCGCCTCGATCGCGGCAAGCCCTTCGGGGTTACCACCGAGGACTATATCGGTGCCACGCCCCGCCATGTTGGTGGCGATGGTCACCGCCCCCAGGCGGCCGGCCTGGGCGATGATGTCGGCCTCTCGCTCGTGGTACTTGGCGTTGAGGACCACATGTTTGATCTTGCGCCTCTGAAGGAGCTTTGACAGCTTCTCAGAGTTTTCGATCGAGACCGTGCCCACCAACACCGGCTGCCCTTTCTGGTTGCACTCCTGGATCTCATCGATCACCGCCCGGAACTTCTCCTTACCAGTCTTGTAGACCACGTCCGCGTGATCGGCGCGGATCATCGGTTGATTGGTCGGGACCACCGACACATCGAGGCCATAAATCTTCTCGAACTCCTCGGCCTCGGTCTCGGCGGTTCCTGTCATCCCCGCGAGCTTGTCGTACATGCGGAAGTAGTTTTGCAGGGTGACCGTGGCCAGGGTTTGGTTCTCGGACTGGATCTTGACCTTCTCCTTGGCCTCAACCGCCTGGTGGAGGCCATCCGACCAGCGGCGGCCGGACATCAAGCGGCCAGTGAACTCGTCGACGATGGTCACCTCGCCATCCTTGACGATGTACTCCTTGTCGCGCTGAAAGAGGGTGTGGGCGCGCAGCGCCTGGTTGACGGCGTGCAGGATTTCGATATTGGAGGGGTCGTACAGATTGTCGACCGCGAGCATTTTTTCGGCCCGCGCCATTCCCGAATCGGTGAGCGAGGCGGTCTGCGCTTTCTCGTCCACCAGGTAATCTCCCCGTCGCCTCTTTGTTGCCGTGCTTGTCCTCGATTTCCTCGCCTTTGGTCAGCCGCGGGACGATGGCGTCGACCTTGTAGTAGAGGTCCACCGAAACCTCGGAGGGACCGGAGATAATGAGCGGCGTCCTCGCCTCATCGACCAGAATCGAGTCAACCTCGTCGACGATCGCGTAGACATGCTCCCGTTGCACCATCCTTTCGAGATCGAACTTCATGTTGTCGCGCAGGTAGTCGAAGCCGAACTCATTGTTGGTGCCGTATGTGACATCGGCAGCGTAGGCTTCCTTACGCTCGAGATCGTTCATCTGGTTCTGGATGCAACCGACGGAGAGCCCGAGAAACTCGTAAATCTGGCCCATCCACTCGGCATCGCGGCGCGCCAGGTAATCGTTGACGGTGACGACATGGACGCCGCGTCCCACCAGAGCGTTAAGCGCCACCGGCAGGGTCGCCGCCAGAGTTTTGCCCTCCCCGGTGCGCATCTCCGCGATCCGTCCCTCATGGAGCACCAGACCGCCCATGAGCTGAACGTCGAAATGACGCATACCCAACGTCCGCTTGCTCGCCTCACGGACCAGCGCAAAGACCTCCTCGAACTCCGGATCGAGGACGCTCTGGACGAGCACGCTGCGCTCGCGCGCCTCCTTCGGAAGGTCTTTCGTCGCCGCCTGTACCCGTTCCCTGATGGCCAAAAAACGGCCGCGTAGCTCGGCATCGTCAAGCGCCTCGATTTCGGTTTCCCGGACGTTGATCGCCTCGGCGATCGGCGTCATACGCTTGATGTCCTGCTCGTGCTTGGTGCCGAAAATGACACCAATCATTTTTTCGAAGAAATTCATCCACTCCACCTCGCCGGATCGCAAAATGCCGGGGCGACCCCCGGCGCAATCCCTCGGTCACGGTACCGACAACAGAGTCGCCGCCGGCAAGGGGCAGACTAGAGGAAATGGCGGGAGTTTTCAACGGCGATAGGAATTTCGAATTTCGATTTCGGATTTCGGATTTCGAATTTCGGATTTCGGATTTCGGATTTCGGATTTGCCGCAGCTCGCATCCTCCGCCGGGAACCCACAGCCGGCGTGCCGGTGGCGCGTAGGGCCTCGTCGCGAGGAAGGTATATAGGTATTAGCCCGGCCTTCTCACCGGGTGTCTACTGCGGACGGTGAATGGCAGCCATCTGTCGTGCTTTTCGCAAATTGTGCTCCTCAACGTAGTGCGACTACGCCTGCGTCGCCCAATTCGCGAAAAACCCAACATCTGACTACCCTTCACCGCCCTCGCTACGAAACCCGGTGAGAAGACCGGGTTAGGTATTAGCTCCACATCCT
>PVMK01118833.1_pt1 | contig 19011 bp, 19 predicted proteins | sample 1853481 | NCBI WGS metagenome assembly PVMK01 (sample SAMN08533507, study PRJNA380276) | Marine sediment metagenome, whole genome shotgun sequencing project. | reverse complement strand
AAGGCCTGCGTCGAGAGCAAGGCGGTCACGGCGCTCAACATCGCAGCTAGGAATATCGTTCTCATGGTCCTACTCCAATTCACGTGCTAAAACTTGTTGACACAGATGTGTGTCTCTCCCGGTCGCAGTGCATTCCATGCTGCCGCGACGTGCTGCCGGGGGCCAACGGCTTCCCGATAGGCATACAAATAGCATCCTTCGCTACAGTGGGCCATGATGGAATCGACAAACGGCCGCTGGAGACCGACGAAAGGCACCGGGACACGCCATTTTGTGGCGTCGCGCAGGCTTCGCGAACGGTTCGCGGTCGGGGCCAATTCCTAGACCGAACGGGAACTTAGGTCGTATACTGAGGAATCGGCGCTAGATTCCGCCAGGCATGCGGCGGGCACGCGGCAAACCTATGTCATCGACCAGCAAATTCACGTCGGACGGCTCAGGCGACTCTGGCAACTCGCCATTGGCGGGCGAGCGAGCGCGCGCCGCCCGGACCCTTGAGTCCTGTGACATCACGCCGACTCCACAGCGTGTCGAGATAGCCAGGATCTTGCTTGCGCGCCCCCAGCACTTGTCTGCGGAACAGGTGCTTTGCGCCCTCACCCGGGGGGACCTGACGGTCTCCAAAGCCACTGTCTACAACACTCTCGGTCTGTTCGCCGAGAAGGGCCTGGTGCGCGAGGTCATCGTCGATCCCAGCAAGGTATTCTATGACTCCAACTGCAGCAGTCATCACCACTTCTACGATGTCGATGCCTGCACTCTCGAGGACATCGAGCCCGGGGAAATTACTCTCAGTGGCTTGCCGGAGATGCCAGCCGGCAAGGTGGTCGACCGGGTAGACGTGATCGTCCGGGTGCGCAGTCTCGGCAAGTGACGCCAGACCTTTTCGCGTGCAGCGCGCAAGCGAAACCGAACATGCGTGATCTCACTACCGACACCCAATCGACCAGGCATCCGTCATTGGATGCCGGCCTCGGCGAGTTGCTGGTGGAGCGCGGCAAGCTCGAGCCCGACAAGCTTCAGCAGGCGCGGCGCCTTGAGCAGGACAGCGGCGAGCGGCTCGGACCTCTGCTGGTGCAACTGGGAATGCTCGCCGAGCGCGATCTGGCGGAAACCCTTGCAGAAGAACTCGATCTGGAGCTTGCCACCGGCGAGGCCTATCCGCAGACGCCGGCGGTTCCCGATCGGGTGACGCCGGAGTTTCTCGCGGCCGCGCGAGCGGTTCCCCTGGAAGAGACGCCGGAGCATGTGCTCGTGGCCATGGCCGATCCCCTGGATCACTTCACCACCGACGCCATGGAGCTTGCCCTGGGCAAGCCTGTGATCGCACGCGTCGGTATCATTTCAGAAATCGAAGCGGCGATTCAGCGACAGTATCACAACGGATCCGGGGAGCTCGCGCAGATCGCCGGTGATTACCAGGCTGACCAACAACTGGACGTCGATGACATTCAGTATCTCAAGGACCTGGCCAGCGAAGCGCCGATTATCCGCCTGGTGAATACGCTCATCACCCGGGCTCTCAAGGCGCAAGCCTCCGACATTCACATCGAGCCCTTCGAAAACACGCTCAAGGTCCGCTATCGCATCGATGGTGTGCTGCGGGACGTGGAAGCGCCGCCGGTACGCTCCACCGCGGCCGTGGTTTCACGCATCAAGGTGATGGCGAATTTGAATATCGCGCAAAGGCGATTGCCCCAGGACGGGCGCATCATGCAGCATGTGGAGGGCCGTGAGATCGACATGCGCATTTCGACGGTGCCGACCATGCACGGTGAGAGCGTGGTCATGCGCATTCTCGACAAAGGCAGCCTGCCGTTGGAGTTCGAGTCCCTGGGCTTCGATGACGCCGCGCGCCAGGCGTTTGAAAAAATTCTCATGCGGCCCCAGGGGATCATTCTGGTCACGGGTCCCACCGGCAGCGGTAAGACGACGACGCTCTATACGGCCCTGCATGCGCTGAATACTCCGGACAGGAAAATTCTCACGGTGGAGGATCCGGTGGAGTATCAGCTCCAGGGCATCAATCAGATCCAGGTGAAGCCGGAGATCGGATTGAGCTTCGCGAACGCCTTGCGCTCCATACTCAGGCAAGACCCGGATGTGATCATGATCGGCGAGATGCGCGATCTCGAAACCGCCAAGATCGCCGTGCAGGCGGCCCTGACAGGCCACAAAGTGTTGTCCACCCTGCATACGAACGATGCGGCCAGCAGCGTTACACGCATGCTGGATATGGGTGTGGAGGATTTCCTGCTGACCACCACCGTGAACGGTGTGTTGGCCCAGCGTCTGGTGCGCATTTTGTGTGAGCACTGTAAGGAGCCTTACCAAGTCTCCGCCGAGCTTGCCAAGGAACTGGGTCTGGCGCGGATTTCCGATTCCTCGGCACTGACCATCTATCGGCCCAAGGGGTGCGATGCCTGCGACAAGACCGGTTACCGCGGCCGTATCTGCATTCTGGAGTTGCTGGTCATGTCCGAGGCCGTGCGCCAGAGCATTCTCGATCATGGTGACGCCGCGGCCATTCGCGCCGCCGCCGCCGGGGACGGATTCACCGGCATGCACGAGGACGGATTGCGCAAGGTGCTCGCCGGTGTCACCAGTGTGGAAGAAGTCGAACGCGTCACGCGCGAGGCCTGATCGACGTGCCCATATTCGAATACAAGGCGGCAACCAACAGCGGTGATGTGGTGCAGGGCGAAATGGAGGCGGCCAGCCAGGATGCCGTTATTCGCCGCCTTCAGGCCGAAGGACACATTCCTATTCGCGCCCAGGAGATCACCCGGCCGGAACCCGACCAGACGCCCTTCGCTTTCACCTTCCAGCGACGCCGGCCGGGTCGCGCGGACGTCAACGTGTTCACCATCGAGCTCGCAACCCTGCTGCAGGCGGGCCTGGCGTTGGACAAGGCCCTGGAGATGCTGATCACCATCGCCGAGAAGTCGCCGTTTCGGGAGGTGCTGGAAAAACTGCTGGCCCAGGTGCGTGGCGGTGCGTCCCTGTCGGCGGCGCTCGAGTCCCATGGTCGTTTGTTCTCGCGCTTTTACCGCAACATGGTCAAGGCGGGTGAGGCCAGCGGAGCCCTGGATGTGGCGCTGGCACGGCTGGCGGAGTTTATGGAGCGATCCCGGGAGCTGCGTGACTCCGTCTTGTCTGCGTTGCTCTACCCGGTCGTGCTGGTGGTCGTCGGCATTCTCTCCATGGCCGTCATCCTCGGACTGGTGATTCCGAAGATCTCACAAATGTTCGCCGAAGCGGGTCAGCAGCTGCCCTGGTTCACGCGCCTGGTGGTGGCCGCCGGCGGCCTGGTAGAGAACTATTGGTGGCTGATGGCGCTGGCGGCCGTCGCTCTCTATCTATTCATGCGGCGCCAGTACGCCCAACCCGCGAGCCGATTGCGTTGGGACGGCCACCTGCTGCGCTTGCCATTGGTAGGTGCGCTCATCGCCAGGCTGGAGGCGGCGCGCTTCACGCGCACCCTCGGCACCCTGCTCGGCAATGGCGTTCCGTTGCTCGACGCCATCGCCATCGCCAAGGAGGTGGTGGCCAATCAAGTCATCGCCGAAGGTATTCGCCACGTCACCGAGCAGGTGCGTCAGGGACAAGGTCTGGCGCGGCCGCTGACCGAGGCGCGCGTGTTCCCCCCGCTGGCAGGACACCTGATGCAGGTGGGCGAGGAAAGTGGCAATCTGGAGGCGATGCTCATGCAGCTCGCGCAGATCTACGAGCGCGAGGTGCAGTCGGCGTTGCGGCGGTTGATGGCGGTGCTGGAGCCGGTCCTCATTCTTGGCCTCGCGGTGGTCATCGCGGCGATCATATTGTCGGTCGTCATGGCGATCTTGAGTATCAATAATTTGGCGTTCTAGTGGCAATGGATATCACGCTTTTTCGGGGACAGATTTCAAATCTGTCCCCTGCCCACCGCCGGTCCCCGGTTCAAAATCGGGCCTTCACCCTCATCGAGCTGCTCGCGGTGATCGTAATTCTCGGGCTCATTGCGGCCTTCGCCGTGCCGCAGGTGTTGAAATGGGTATCCGGTGCGCGCAGCGACTCGGCGCGCATCCAGATCGAGGCACTGGGGGCCAGCATCGATCTCTATCGCCTGGAGGTGGGGAGCTTTCCGCCGACCCTCGAGGCCCTGGTCGAGAATCCCCCCGGGGTCGACAGGTGGAATGGCCCGTACCTGAAGAAAAAGGTTATCCCCAAGGATCCCTGGGGGCACAGCTACGTCTACCGCTATCCCGGCAAGAATGGTAGCTACGATTTGATGTCTCTGGGGTCCGACAACAGCGTAGGCGGTGAGGGGGAGCAGAAGGACATCGTGAGCTGGGAGTGAAGGTCCGTGCCGACCAGGAGCCGTCAGTGACGTGAGGCCTTTGACGACTGGATTCACGCTGATCGAGCTACTCGCCGTGCTGTTCATTCTGGCGTTGACGGCCGCCGTGATCGTGCCGTCGCTTGGCGGCGGCGAGGTGATTGAGCTCAAGAGCGCGGCGCGATCCCTTGCCGCGGGACTCCGGCATACGCGCAACCGGGCGCTCAACGACAATCGCTCCGCGACCCTCGGTCTCGATGTCGCCAAGCACGAGTTCCAGCTGCCCGGTGAACAACGCGTGCACAAGCTACCGGAGCGAATCAATATCGTGCTGTTCACGGCGCGCTCGGAGCAGCAGAGCGAACAGCGCGGCGCCATTCGATTTTTCCCCGATGGCAGCTCGACGGGCGGGCGCATCACGCTCTCCACCAAAAGCAGGCGCTATCTGGTTAACGTCGACTGGCTCACCGGTAGAGTCAGCGTGATCGAGTCCGTGGTCGAAGAGGCCATGGGGCGATGATTGCCCGCCGCGCTTGCCGAGGGTTTTCACTGCTCGAAGTGCTGGTCGCCTTCACGATACTTGCCATGCTGCTGGGGGCCTTGTTCCAGGTTTTCAGCGGTGGCCTGCGGGCCGCCCGATCCGGTGATCAGTACACCCGGGCGACGGTGATCGCGCAATCGCGACTGGCCACACTCGGCGTCGAGCAGCCCTTGCGCGAGGGCGTATCCACCGGCACCAGCGATGGTCCCTACCACTGGCGGGTCACCGTGAGCCCGTATCTCGATGATCAGATGCCGGTGGTGGATCGCGTGCTGCAACCGTTCACGGTGCATGTGGAGGTGTTCTGGGAGGAGGGCGGTAGCGCGCACAGTGTGTCGCTGACGTCGATGTTACTGGGACCGGCGCAATCGTGAGGCAACGCGCCGGCAAGGGTTTCACGCTGCTGGAGATGCTGGTGGCCATCACCATTTTTTCCCTTGTGATTACGGTCCTGTATGCGGGCTACCGCGTCGCTATCCGCAGCTGGGAAAGCGGCGAGCGTACCCACGCCGCGGTTTCGGAGCTGCGCCTGGCGGGATCGTTCATACGCAGACACACGACCCAGGCATTTCCACTGGCCATCAGTGAGAACCGCGCCTGGCGCTTGTGGTTCGATGGCGAAGCGCAGGGCCTGGTGTTCGTCACGGCCATGCCCACCTACCTCGGTCAGGGCGGTATGTACGAGATGACGCTGAAGGTCGACGAGCAGGACGACGGTACAAGCCTGGTTGTTTCCCGGCGCCTGCTGCATCCCGATGCCGAGCCCGGCAAGCCGGGTGTCGATGATCTGGTGCGGCCGTTGCTGGAAAAGCTCGAGAGCGCCCAGTTCGCCTATTTCGGCACCACCGGGGAGGACGGCGAGGAGTCCTGGCACACCAGCTGGCAGGGCAGGCAGCGCCTGCCGCGCTTGGTAAGGCTGCGCATCCACAGCAAGCTCGTGGGCAACTGGCCTGAGATGATTTTTCGCCTGCCCACCGATGCCGTGCGCTATCAACGTTCGGCGGCGCCCGGGGGGCCGGGACAGCAGAGCCCGCAAGGCGATCTGGGACTGGCGCAAGGGTCGATCCTGGCGCCGGGGCGGGCGCAGTGAGATCGCCTTCGCCGCGCGGCACTCAGAGGGGATTCGCCCTGGTCATCGTTCTCTGGGCGGGGGTGCTGTTGAGCGTCATCGCCGCGAGCTTCGCCTTCAGCATGCGCATCGAGACGCGTCTCGCAAGCAACCTGGTCACGCGCGCTCGCGCCGAGGCAATCGCCGATGCGGGTATCCGGCGCGGCATTGTCGCATTGCTGGCGGATGCATCGGCCCCGCGCTGGATCGCCGACGGGCGACTCTATGAGCTGCCCTTCGGCGATGGCAGCATGCAGATTCGCCTGCGGTCGGAAAACGGCAAGATCGACTTGAATGGCGCTCCGGAGGCGCTCATTCGGGGACTGTTGCGCTCCCTTGCCGAAAGCGGCGAGATCGCGGACGCCGAGCGGGCGCAGCGCATCGCCGGCGCCATCCTCGATTGGCGGGATCCGGACAAGCGGGCACGGCCCGATGGCGCCGAGGACCGGCACTACAAGGCCAGCGGCCGCCCCTTCGGATCCCGGGACGGCGCCTTCCTGAGCGTCGCGGAGCTCACCCAGGTGCTGCCTGTGGATGGGCAAGCCTACGCGCGGCTGGCGCCCCGGATGACCGTGTACTCGTGGGCGCCCCAGGTGGATCCGATGACGGCGTCCAGACAGGTGCTGCTCGCGGTTCCGGGTCTCGACGCCGGTGTGGTGGATCGTTTCATGGCCGCCCGGGATGCGTCGTACGCCAGTCAGTCGGTGGATGGCGGGGCGCCATCGCGTCTGCCGCTGGAGTTGCTGTCGCCCGGCGCACGCTATCTGTCCCGGGCAGATTCGAGGGTCTACACTGTCGAGGCGGTAGGCGAGCTGTCGGCGGGCACCCGCGCGAGCCGCCGGGCCGTGGTCCAGCTGACCGGAGACGCCCGCAAACCCTTTACCATCGTTGCCTGGTTCGATTCCATTCCCGATTCCGAGATCGATTAGTGGGCCTGAGTTAGTGGGCGTAAGTGAATTTTTCCACTGGTGGCGTTCCGAGCTTGCCGGCATGTTGCCCCGGGTATGGTGGCGTCGCTTCGAGCGGCGTCACGATACCTTGCTGCTGTCGCCCGGCCATGACCACGTGCGGATCAGCCGGCGTGACAACGGCAGGCTCGAAGAGCTCGGCCGTATCGATACGACCCTGCCCGACGCCGCCGAACGCATGACGGCGACACTGGGGGCGCTGAAGGTGGAATCCACACGCGTCGAGGTCGCCGTGCCGCCGGAAAAGCTGCTGGTCAAGCAGATCCAGCTTCCCTTTGCCGCCGAAGAGAATCTGCGCCAGGTTCTAGGCTTCGAAATGCAACGGCAGACGCCTTTTCGCGCCGAGCAGGTGTATTTCAACTACCGGGTGGTGGCGCGCCGGGCGCAGAGTCAGCAGCTCGCCGTTCAGCTCTCGGTGGTGCCGCGAACAGTTGTTGAGGAAGTTCTGAGCCCCGTCATCGGTTGGGATCTGGCGCTGGAGGAAGGCGAGGGCAAGACCGAACAGGACGATTCCGTATTCGCCTTCGTGCCCGCTGGTGCCGGGCGGCGGGCCACGAGCGGCTTTTATCGTGTGTTGGTGATAGCGAATCTCGCGTTGCTGGTCGCGGTGGTCGCCGTTCCGATGCTGCAGCAACAACGCTACCTGGACCAGTCCCGTGCCCGCCTGGCCGAGATCCGTGCCGCCGCCACCACCGCATCGAATCTGCAGCAGCGCATCGACCAACACCAGGCCCGCTCCCGGTACTTGTTTGCGCAGAAAGTCAGGCAGCCGGCGTCGGTGGAATTACTCGAAGAGTTGAGTGCCCGACTGCCCGACGACACCTGGTTGTTTCGCGTCGAGGTCCGTGACGGCAAAGTGCATTTGCAGGGCACCTCGACGCGGGCGTCCGCGCTCATTGCGGAGCTCGAGAACTCACGCTTTTTCGAGGACGTGCGCTTCGCTTCTCCCGTGACCCAGGACGGCGCCAGTGGCCGCGAACGGTTTCATCTTTCGGCCAGCATCGTGTCGCCGCCAAGGCCCGCTCTGGCGGGCAATCCCAGGGGCAGGGATTCGTGATCGCGCGTCTACCACGAATTCAACGACGCATTCTGGCTGTGCTTTTGCTGCTGTTTGCGCTGGGGGCCGTCGTGCGTGTATTGGTGGTGCCGATTTGGAGCACCTATCTCGGTAATCGCGACGCCATCGCCCAGAGCGAAGACAATATCGCCCGCTATTCACGCTTGTCGACGCAGATCGGCGCGTTACAGCTGGTGGTTGGGGAACTCGAGCAGGCCGACAATCTGGATCGCTACGTGCTCGTCCAGGCAAGCGAGCCGCTGGCCGCGGCGGCTTTGCAGGCGCGGATGAAATCGGTGGTTACCAACAGCGGTGGCACGCTCACGAGCACCCAGGTTCTGCCCACGGAAACGGAACAGGGATTCAAGCGCGTCATCGTCAACGTGCGCATGGCGGTTTCCACCGATGCCCTGCAACGGGTGCTCCATGAGTTGGAAAATAATCTGCCTTATCTGCTCACCGATGACATCGTCATCCTGTCCCGGGGTGCGCGTAAGCGGCGCCGGACGACACAGAGGGTCGATTTGCTGGACGTGCGCTTCAATCTCTTCGGCTACATGCGTGACGCGGAGGAGCCCGCGTGATGCGTGCACGTTCCTCCGCCTGGCTGCTGTTGGCCCTGATGGTGCTGGCTGCACTGTTGGCCGCCGAGCTGCGTTTCGAGGCGGGTGTGGGTTCCCAGCGCCAGTCCATCGGCCGGGCCAGCGCGCCGTCCGCGGCTTCGCCGGCGCCGCTGTTCGCCCTGGCGGATCGGGAGAGCTTCTCCGAAACTCTCACGCGGCCGCTGTTCATGCCCAACCGCCGACCAGCCGATACGGAATCGGCGCCGGCGCTGCCCGCCCCCCGCGCCGCCACGCCGAATACCAATCGCTACGTGCTCTCCGCCATCATCATCGTCGATGACGAGCGCATCGCACTGCTGACGGATACCGCCACCGGCGCCTTGAGTCGGGTCAGGGAAGGAGAGAGTCTCGCCGGCTGGCAGGTGGAAGAGATCCGCGAAGATGGCGCCGTGCTCACTAACGGCGACAGCCGCGAGGAGCTGTCCCTGCGCACCTTCGGAGCGCCGGTGCTGGTGCCCAGGTCATCCAAGCGGCGCGCCGCCGACGCCTCCAAGCGGCCCCCCGGCAACGACGCGCAAGCACTGCCGAAGCGGCCGCGGCGACCCAAACGCGGACCCCGGCAGCGCGTGCAGATCCCGCGCACCAGCGGCAATTGAGCGCCTCTGGCGGGCGCCGTTTCCGGGCTCCCCTCCAGATCTTGTCCGTCGGTCGAAAAAGGACGGTATTTCCTTGAATATCAGTAGGTAAGAGACAATACTTAAGAAGATGTTTTTAAAGTAAATTATTCAATAGAAATACGTGAAAAGCTCCTGTGCGGTAAGCGCGTATCATGCGATGCGCCGCACCGGCGGCCTGCTATGCGTGGTCGCCGGCCTTCTGCTGTCCGGCTGCGAGGCGATGCAACCCGATATCGTCAAAGGCTACACCGTTGGTGAGTCCCAGCGCGCTGCGGCCGAGGCCGAGGCCAGCCGGGAAGCCGTCACGCAACCCACCGGCGAGCCGATAAGCGCGCGTGCACCGCGTCCGGCGGCATTCTATGAGCCTGGCACCGGGGTCTTCGTGGGCACCCCTGGCCAGGAGCCGAGGATCGTCGGTGAGGGCAACATCACGCTCAACTTTGAGAACACCAATCTGCGCGAGGTGGTAAAGGTCATCCTCGGTGATCTCCTGGACCAGAACTACACCATCGACCCGGCGGTCCAGGGCGCGGTAACGCTGCAGACCAGCGAACCCCTGTCCAGGGAGGCCCTGATCCCGACCCTGGAGCTGTTGCTGCAAATGAACGGCGCAGCGCTGGTGTTCCACAACGGGCTCTTTAGCGTGGTGCCCAGGGACGGCGCCGTGCGCGGCATGCTGGCTCCGCAGCTGGGCGATTCCGGCCTGGCCTTGCCGCGTGGCTACAGCGTGCGGGTGGTGCCGCTGTCGTACATTGCGGCCGCGGAGATGCAGAAGATCCTCGAACCCTTTACCACCCCCGGTAACCTCGTGCGTGTCGATACGATTCGCAACCTGCTGATTCTGGCGGGCGGCGGACCGGAGCTCGCGCGACTCCTGGAGACGGTGCGCATATTCGACGTCGACTGGCTGGCGGGTATGTCGGTAGCTCTGTTTACACCCGATTTCGTCGATGCCGAGACCCTCTCCAGTGAGCTCCAGATCGTGTTTGGCGACAGTAGCGACAGTCCGCTTGCCGGCCTCATCCACTTCGCCACACTGGAGCGCCTCGATGCACTCCTCGTCATCACGTCGCGGCCGCAGTATCTGAAGAAGGTCGCCGAGTGGGTGGAACGCCTGGATCGCGACAGCGGCGGTACGGGTAAGCGCCTGTTCGTCTACCGCGTGCAAAACGGCAAGGCCGCCGATCTGGCGGCGGTGCTGGGCGAGGTTTTTCAACCTGAGAGCGGCTTCGCGGTTGTGGCGCCGCCGGAGCTGGCTCCCGGGCTGGTGGCGATGGAAATCTCATCGCCCCAGCAACCTGGTGAGGGCGAGGCTGCCGCCCCGGTCGTGGTCGAAAGACCAACAGCGGCTGCGCCGTCCTTGACTCCCACTGCCACGCCCGGGAGAGAGGGAATTGCCATCACCGAGGGCGCGCAGATCCGCATCATCGCCGACGAGATCAATAACGCCCTCGTCATCCTGGCTACCTTGCAGCAGTACAAGCAGATGGAGGCGGCGCTGCGCCGCCTCGACGTACCACCGCAACAGGTGCTCATCGAGGCGACCATTGCCGAGATCACTTTGAAGGGCGACCTCAAGTACGGTATGGAGTGGTTCTTCACGAATAATCTAGGCAGCAAGGAGGGCATCGGCCAGCTTGATCTGGGCGCCGCGGGGATCGCTGCCATCGTGCCCGGATTTTCCTACCAGATTATCGACAAGGCGAACTCCGTGCGCGCGGTTCTCAACGCGCTCGCCGAAGATTCACGTCTCAATGTCATTTCGTCACCTTCTCTGATGGTGCTCAACAACCAGACCGCCACCATCGACGTGGGCGACGAAGTGCCGATCACCACCCAGCAGCAGCAATCCGTTGCCGCTGGGCTTGCGCCTATCGTCAACAATATCGAGTACCGCAATACGGGTGTCTTGTTGTCGGTGACGCCGCGTGTCAATCCCGGTGGATTGGTTATCATGGATGTGGAGCAGGAGGTCAGCCAGGTGTCATCGGAGAGCGAGGCGGGCACCCTCACGCCGATTATCTCCAAGCGCAGCATCACCACCTCGGTGGCCGTGCAGAGCGGCCAGACCGTGGTTCTCGGTGGCCTCATTCGCGAGCAGAAAGTGGTGGTCCGATCGGGCATACCGGGCCTCTACAACCTGCCGATAATCGGGCCACTGTTCGGCACCACCGCCAACGAGCAGGTGCGCACCGAGCTCGTGGTGTTGATCACACCGCGCGCGGTGCAGAACGCCGCCGAGGCGGCCCAGGTGACCGATGAATTTCGTAGTAAGATGCAAAGCCTGCGCCCGCTGACCTTTCCCGGTGACAAGAAACCCGACGACAAGGACGAAGTCAAAATAAAACGCGCCTGGCCGCGGGTGGGTCCGGATGAAAGCATTTCCGAGGCCGAGCCTGTGGAGCCCAGCGCCGAGGCACTGCCGGCAACGGCGGATTCCCCGCCGGGTGCTCTGGTTCTGGAAGACTTATAGACGAAAATACCGCTGCCGGTCGCGTGCCGGAATCGTTCGCGAACCGGGCAGCCCCCTGAAGGCACCCGTCACGGAGCCTGGAAGCGGGGGTGCTCTTCAGCCCCGTCATTCGCTGAAGAGCACCCCCGTATTTTTACCTATTGATTCGCGATTAATTGGGGATTAATTGGGGACAGATCTATTTAATCAGCAGATTAAATAGATCTGTCCCCAATTAACCGTCCCCAATTAACCTAAACATAGGACGTAGCTTGTAGTAGATGGCCGAGTGCAGGAGTTTGCCGGTGCCGATGGCCAGGGCGCGGAAACGTTCCGTTGCCGTGTCCAGGTCGATGCTGGTGTTGGTTTCCCGTTCGATTCTGCGCACCCGGCCGAGCACGCGGCTGGCGTCGATGCCGGCATCGAGACGCACACAGGCGTCGCCCCGGGTTTGAATCCGGTGCCGTCGTCCGTTGTCGCGCCAACGGCGTACAACCCGATGCAGCACCAGCCCGTGGTCTTCGCTGTGAAACAGCACCAGATCGCCGAAGCGGGGATTTCTGCCCTGCGGCGCTTCGATCAAGACGCAGTCGTGGTTGCGCAGCTGCGGCGCCATGCTGACACCGCCTACGGCGAGCCGAACCTGCGCCCCACGGGCCAGTAAATCCTCGATGAGTTCCGCCAGGAGCGTGTCAGCAGATCCCGGCAACGCGTATTCGGGGGAGCACGCCGGCATCAGGCGGCGGCGGAAAAACTGTCCAGCACCGAGCTCAAATCATTGGCATGGGGGCGAAAGGAAAGCTCGTAGGCGGGATAGTGCTCGATCAGGAACTCACACAGATCGAGGGTGTTGCCGGCGAGCTCGGATACGTACCACGGGATGGACGCCACCGGCAGCAGGCGCTGCAGGATCTCTTCCGGCTTCAATGGGCGCAGGGAAGTGTTATCGGCGTGGCGCAGAAAGCAAATGGCCTTGAGCGGCACGCTTTCGTTGATGGCGATGCCGGCGTCTCCGGGCCAGGGGGTTCCGTACATGCTGAGCTTGCTACCGAAGCGGCGCAGCATGATGCGATCATCGCTCAGGATTCGGGCGTCGTCGCCCAGCAGGCGTGAAACCGTGCTTTTGCCGGCGCCGGACTGGCCGGCGAACAGCACACCATTTCCATCGATGCTGCCACCGGCGGCGTGCAACAGCATCGCCGCCGAGCGGGCCGCCGCCACGTGAATCATCAGAAGCTGATCCAACGGATACTGGACGATGTTGCGTATCAGCATGGATTTACCCGAAGCAACGAAGAGATCTTTGCTGCAGTAGATTCTTCCGTGATTGAATCCACGGTCGATGGTCATGCTCCACAGGGGCTGATTGTTATCTTGTCGAACACGTGTGCGAAACACGCAGCGCCGGTCATCGGCCCACAGCTCCCATGCATCGCCGGTATCGAATACCGGTTCGAGTAGATCTGGCCGTGGCACATCGCCTTCGATGACCTCCATCTCGACGGTATCGATACAGGGGCCGTCCGCTGGCGAGGCGCGCAGAAAAGACGAGTAGCAGTCCATGGGCGCGGCCAGACGAATGCGTTCGCCACCGCGAAAGTGCAAGCACACCCCGGCGACGCTGAGGCAAAGCGCCGTCGTGCCCGGCAGCTGCTTGGGCGTCGCCGGGCTGCGTTTGCGCGGGATTGGTGCGTCCTTCATGGCGATTGCTGCCAGGGCTCCCGCTCAGGAACCGAGCTCGAAGCACCCGCCGGATACACATCCGGTGCCTTGAAATCCCGACGACGGGCCGGCCAGCTTGCAACCCTTGGCGAGCACCTCACCGGCCGCCAGGGGAAAGCTTCTCAGGCGCGGCTTCTCGTAGGGCAGCCGTCCCTTGTTGCCATCGTCATCCCGCTTGTTCATGAATGCGTCTCCAGCATGTTATTCACGCTGTTCTCGATGCCGTCGAACAGCGCATGGGTAGTCCGGCAGATGTAATCGGATTTACGCTGACCGCTGCCGTTTTCGGCAAAAAACATGGCCGGGCAGCCGTTGCACATGGCCTGCTTGTCGCAGCTCCTACAGCTACTATCGGCATCTATTCGGATGTCGCGTATAGCGGCAACGGGGCCGTTCCAGCCTTTCAGGAAGCCGCCGTCGCGGAGGTTGTAGTCCACGTTCGTGCTGATGGTGCAGGGTTGCAGATTACCGTAAGGGTCCACGTGGAATGTGGTCTGTCCGGCCCCGCACACATACAGTCGGTCACTCTCAGGAATGTCTTTGGTGCGAATATAGAATTCCGCCAGTTCCTGAATCTTGTCCGGGTCCGAGAGCTGCGCCGCGGCCGCCTCCGCCGGGGCCAGGCGCAGCGCCGTCGGTCGGGCCAGGCTGGGAGGCGCCACATCCACACTCGCCGGCGGAGCTTCGCCGCGCACAGGATTGGCGCCGCCGCCGTTGTCACTGTGGGGCAGGCAGGGAAAGATAGCGGTATCGAAGTAGAAATCCACGCCGTAGGATTTCGCCAGCCCACGCATGCCTTCGAGCTCGTGGCGGTTGCCGGTCATCAGCACGGTCTTCAAGGTAAATCGCAGGCCGTTTTCCTGTAAGCGATCGATGCCCGCCAGACAGCGTTTGAAAGACCCGTTCACCTGGGTGATCCCTTCATAGGTCTCCCGGGTGGCGCCGTAGATGCTCACCTCCACCATACGCGGCGGGTACTTGTTGAAGACTTCGACGATGCGTTCGCTTATCAGCACGCCGTCACAGAAAACCGTCACCAGCAATCCCTTCTTGATGGCGTAGACGAACAGCTCGGTGAAATCCGTGCGCATCATGGGATCGCCGCCGCTGAAGGTGAAATTGAGCGCACCCGCTGCCACCACCTCGTCGATGAGCGTCTTCACCTGCTGAGTAGACATCTCCTCCCGGCGATGGCTGCGAATGGCATCCTGGTCGCCCAGAAAACAGTGCACACAGCGCAGGTTACAGCGGTGAGTGAGTTCGATGCTGCCGTCCAGGGGGATGCGCGCCGCCGTCACCCGGCGGGTGAAGTCGGCGAAATAATCGCTGTCGTCCAACGGATCGTGCACGCAGGAGGGCATGGTCACTGAACCTTCTCGATGAGATTCGCCCGGGCGAGATCCTCGACCAACTCGGCCAGATCCTCCCAGGCATCTTTTTTGCGGACCTTGAAGCGCTTGGTCAGGGCTTCGTGAATGATTTCCAGCGATGCGCTGCCGTCCAGCCTTTCCCATACAAAGGCGCCGGTGGCGTTCAGGGAATATACCTGCTGAAGATCGGCGAGCTCGCCGGTGATGGGGACGATGATGGTCTCGCCGACGATTTCCCGGGTGACGAGATTCTCGCGGCACCGATACACGTCGCCAGTGGAGATATTCATGCTCTCGGATTGACCTTCGGAAAGCCCGGGCGGCGGCGCCGCGAGACGAGGATTACGAACGACAGAATACCGATCCCCCTCCCAGAGGTACTCGTGATCTAAGACTTTAGCTTGTTGGAACATGTTGATTCAAATCGACGTCGGATGCTCGTGTCCCTCGAGCGGAGCGGAGTGGGGAGGTGCGCCCCCGTCTTACCCCTGGTCCGCAGTCCTGTCGTTGGCCGCATCAGCAACATAGCAGGAACGATTCCCCCAAAACTGTGCAGCCTTCACGAAACAGGGAGACCGATCCGATATCCAGTGTTTGGTTTTTGCCCGGGTTGGGGACGGCCTTCAGCCACCGAGCGTGATGCCCTGTTGTTGGTATCTGGTCGAGGTCTCGCCTCTAAGAGCTTGATCGGAAATGTTATTTCGGCCATGAGACGATGCTGTCGGGAGCCCCGGGCGGGCTATTATTAAGGGCGATAGAGTCCGGAGACCCTGACGGCCGGAATGGCCCGAATTGAGCACAGGCTGAGGCACACGGCTCCATGGGCCGGGGTGGCGGTGGGCATGGCGTTGCTGCTCGCCGCCCTCGCGCCCCGCGTCGCCTGGTCCGCCGTCCAGACCGCTGGTGTGACCACCGCTACTGTTACCAGCACTGGCGCGCTGGTCGTTCCGCACACCGTCGGCGCGGGCGCGAACCGCTACCTGTTGGTCGGCATCTCGCTCATCAGCATAGGGGGAGGCGTCGCAACGTGTGTTGGCGGTGGCGCGCGGGCAGTCGCTGGCCGTGCACGACATGGTCGCCGGTTCCCCGTCACGGCTTCGCCGGCGGCGCAATCGGGCCGACTGGGTGCTGATCACCACCATCGAACTGATGGCGGTGGGCGAGGTGCTGGCCGCCCATCGGCGCAGCCAGGGCTGCGGACCATGGTGGTGGACCTGGAAGACGTCTACGACGAGTTTAACCACGGCATCCGCAGCGCCGAAGCCATCTGGCGATTCCTGCGCCACGCATATACGCGCTTGTCCCTGGGCCCACGCTACACGGTGTTGGCCGGGGAGGGCTCCCACGATTACATGAACTATCTGGGTTTTGGTGACAGTTTGATCCCGTCGCTGCTCACGCCGACGCCCGACGGCCTGTTCCCGTCGGACAACCTGTTCGCGGGCGTGGAGGGCAACGACTGGCTGCCGGAGATCGCCATCGGCCGCTTACCGGCCATCGACGCGGCGGAGCTCGAGGCCGTGGTGGCCAAAATTGTTGCTTATGAACGCAACACCGACATCGATGGCTGGGGGCGGCGGGTGTTGCTGTCCGCAGACGCCGCGGAAGAGCTGGCCGACTTTGCCGCCGACAGCGACATCGTCGCCAACCACGTGCCGGTGGAATTCGCCGTCAATCGGGTTTATGTGGACGAGCTGGGCGAGGCCGAGGCGCGCCATCGCATGCTGGCGCAACTGGCCGCTGGAAATGCCTATGTCAACTTCTACGGTCATGGGGGTCATCTTGGCCTGGGGAATTTCCGACCCGGGCTGCTGACGGCGGATGATGTGGCAACCCTGGGTAATGGCCAAAAGCTCCCGGTGGTCACGGCGTTTACCTGCCTGGCCGGCCAGTTCGGCTTCCCTGGACAGGAATCCGTGGGTGAATTGTTGATGGTGACGCCGGATGGCGGCGCCGCCGCCGAATGGGTGCCTTCGGGCCTTTCCGAGCACGACCAGGCGCGCATTCTGGGCGAGGCTTTCTATGGCAGCGCCTTCGGCAGCACCCGCCAGAGCGTGGGCGAGACCATTGCCGGGGCACAACGCCGATTTGCCCGCAATAGAGAAGATCGGTACCTCCTGGATATCTATAATCCTATCGGTGATCCCGCGACCATCGTGAAGTAGAGCTGGCGTGCGCGGGACCTGTAAACGGATGCACAACCCATGATCGGTACCGAGCGGGCTTACTCGTCCTACTTGCCACTGGGGCGGGCCCCGGGAATGGCAGATCCCGCGCTCGGGTACGAGTTGAGATCCCTGCTCGCCGACGCGATACCTCATCGCTGGCCGTTGGCGATAGCGAGCATTTTGATGCTGGCAAAAAGCGCTATTGCGTTGACCGTGCCCTGGCTTGCCGGGCAGCTCACGTTAACGCTGCTCGGCGCCGCCGGCGGGGCATTCGCATCCAGCCAGGCAATCTTTTTGTTGATGGTGCTGGTGTTCGCCGTTCAAGCGTTGTTGAGCATCGGTGACAGCTTTCTGCTCGCGCGCACCGGCGAGCACATCGTCTCGGCATTGCGGGTACGCGTATACGACCATCTGCAGTCCCTGCCCCTGGCGTATCACCAGGACCGCCGCAAGGGCGATGTCTTGAGCCTGCTCACCCGGGATGTGGACGTTTTGAGCGGCTATATCACGGGTACCTTGATAGCCGTGGTGCCCCTGGTGCTGACATTTCTGGGCGCATGGATGTTGATGCTGAGAATCGACTGGCTTCTTGCCTGCCTGGCCGGATTGTTGGTGCCGTTGTTCTTCCTTGTGACGCGGCTGCTAGGCAGGAACATACGGCCCTTGTCCCGGGAAGTGAGCGAGGCCCACGCGAGCTCGGTGGCCATCGCCGAGGAGAATCTCGGCCTGTTGCCGATCATCAAGTCATTCACCCGCGAACGCGCGGCCACAAGGCAGTATCGGCATCAAAGTCAGCGCATTCTCGCCCTGAGCAATCGTCTGCATCTCTCCTTCAGCACCTTGCGCCCGGCTATGGGCTTTCTTTCCGCAAGCGGAATCGTCGTGTTGCTCTGGCTTGCCAGCGCGCGGCTGCCGCCCGCGGAGCTGGTGAGCTTTTTCATGTACGGCTTGCTGCTGGCGCGACCCATGAGCGGACTCGCGGCCACCTGGGGAGAAACACAGCACGCCCGTGCCGCCGTGGAGAGATTGAAAGAGCTGTTCCGGATTCAGCCCGAGCCCCTCAGCACCGGCGCCCACCCGCTGCCGCCCGTGAGTGGTGCAATCGCGTTCGAGGGCGTCAGCTTCCGCTATTCCGACCGGGAGCCGCTGTTCAAGGACTTCGATCTGGAAGTGACCGCCGGTGAAACGGTGGCGATCACCGGTGCGAACGGCGCCGGTAAGAGCAGCCTCGTCAATCTGTTGTTGCGATTCTTCGACCCTCACGCAGGCCGGGTGCTCATCGACGGCAACGACATATCCACTGTGTCACTGACAAGTCTGCGCTCCCAGATCGGGCTCGTGCCGCAAACCATGCTGCTGTTCAACGGCAGCATTCGGGAGAATATTGCTTTCGGCCATGACGAGTCGGATCCACGGAAACTCGAGGCCGCCGCCAAGGCCGCCCGCGCCCACGCTTTCATCTGCGCATTGCCGGACGGTTACGACACCGAGATCGGCGAGCGGGGCATCAAGCTGTCCGGCGGGCAGCAGCAGCGCCTCGCCTTGGCTCGGGCGCTCCTCAAAGACCCTCCAATCCTCATCCTCGATGAGGCGACTTCCCTGTTCGATCCCGCTGCAGAGGAGGAGTTCCTGGCCCTTACGCAAGACACCTTCAGGGGTCGTACCGTGCTGCTGATCACCCATCGCGCGGCCAGCCTCGCCCTGGCCGACCGTGTGCTCCGCCTGGAGGACGGCCGCGTCGTGCCGGCCCGGGCAGGTGAGATTTCCCGTGAAGGGCGGGGTGCGTAGCGAGGTCCATACAACGTGGGTATACTTCGGCCCCTTCCAACATCCGTTCCAGCCATGCCGGTGTAGCTCAGTTGGCAGAGCAACTGATTCGTAATCAGTAGGTCGGTGGTTCGAGTCCACTCACCGGCACCAGTAATTTTAATCACTTATCTGATTTCTTGCCGCGGTTGCCGCTATTTAGGTAACACATAGGTAACGCCTGCAGGCGACGCCGAGGGTAGTTTTAGTCCGACTCAGATGCTGGGGAGGAGCGCCCATGAAAGCAGCCCTTCCGCGTGC
>PVMK01154625.1_pt1 | contig 19012 bp, 15 predicted proteins | sample 1853481 | NCBI WGS metagenome assembly PVMK01 (sample SAMN08533507, study PRJNA380276) | Marine sediment metagenome, whole genome shotgun sequencing project. | reverse complement strand
GCGGCCGTGTGGCTGTGTTGTCGGGCCGGGTGGTAAGAACCCGTCGATGCCGTGTGACGCCTTAGACTCCGAGCTGTTTCATCAGACGAGCTGTCTGATCACGCCTAATGTCATAGCCGGAACGCCGGGCTGCTTTCCACAGCTTATGAGCCCCATATACCTTCCGGTTCGAGATCCACAACGCCAACAAGATCGGCATCATCAACGCGTCCCTGACCGCACGAGCCGACAGAGGCCGTTTCTTGTTGTCGTAATACGTTGATGAGGCCACCTGCAACGTGGTGCAGATAGGCTCGACCCCAAAATCGTTACGGTTCTCGTCAACAAACTTGACCATTATCTCTGTGGCCGGTCGAGCTCCGCCGCAAAAGAAGCCGAAGCCCGCTTCAAGATCTCATTCGCCCTACGCAGCTCACGGACCTCCTGCTCCAACTTCTTGATCTTTGCACGCTCAGTTGCTGACATGCCTGGGGCATCACCAGATTCAATCTAAGCGTCAGCAACCCACCGGCGCACAGACTCAGTGCCATACCCCAACTGATCTGCAATCCTGATCACCGTCCCCTGGGTCGTTCCAAGCTCCTTCCGGAGTTCGAACACGAGCCGAACAGCCTGATCCTTCTCATCTTTTGTATACCGACGCGTCGTCGGTCTTCCTGGTGTGAATTCCCTTGTCATGACTCTCATGTTTCCACACTCGAGAGCCTCCAAGAATCCCAGGGCGATTCAAACCCAACTCGACAGATTCTGTGACATCTACAACACCCAACGACCCCACCGCGCTATCGGCCGCAAGACACCCGCCAGCGTCTACGCCACCACCCCGAAAACAGGACCAGCAGACAGGCCCCTGGGAACCCCCACCAGCATCCACCGGGTCACCGTCAACAACGGTATCTGCCACATCAACAAGCAGTACTCCATCTCGATCGGAGCCGCCCACAACGACCAACACGCAACCATCATCATCACCGGACTCGCCTGCCACATCTTCATCAAAGGCAGACTCATCCGCCACCTCGAACTCGACCCCACCCGCTCTACAATCGACCAGGAAGACCATGAGGCATGCCCCGCGACAACACAGTGCCGCATATGGCGGTGGGGGCCCAGAGAAGCGGTATGGGGACGGCTTCGCCGTTCCCATTAAGCTCGCCGGATGCAGCAACGAATCTTCTCTGGTGTCCAGCCCACAGGCAAGCTTCACCTTGGCGGATACCTCGGTGCGTTCAGGAACTGGGTGAAGCTCCAGGACAACTACGACGCTGTCTACTGCATCGTCGACCTCCATGCCATGACGGTCGACTACGACCCTGCCGAGTTGGAGACGTCCCGGATTGAGACCGCAAAGGTCCTGCTGGCCCTCGGCGTGGACCCCGATCGGTCGCTCCTGTACACCCAGAGCCAGGTTCCAGCTCATGCAGAGCTTGCATGGATCCTCGGCACGATGATGCCGATGGGTGTGCTCAACCGGATGACACAATTCAAGGACAAGACATCGGCAGGCGCGGCATCAAACCTCGGCCTGTACTCGTATCCGGTGCTCATGGCTGCAGACATCCTCTTGTTGCGCGCCAATCTGGTGCCAGTTGGTGACGACCAGCGTCAGCACATCGAGGCGACCAGAGATCTGGCCGAGCGATTCAACAACAAGTTCGGTGACATTTTCCCGATCCCTGAGGGCTATATCCCCAAGACGTCTGCCCGAGTCATGTCTCTCACCGATCCGACGAACAAGATGTCCAAGTCCGATCCCCAGCTCAAGAGCAGGGTGTCGCTCCTCGACGATGAGGATGTGATCCGGAAGCGGATCCGATCTGCGATCACAGATAGCGACCCAGAGGTTCGTTACGACACCGAGCAGAAGCCCGGAATCTCGAACCTCCTCGAAATAATGTCCGCATGCACCGACAAGTCGATCGACACCTTGGTTGATGAGTACGGCGCCGGTGGCTACGGAGCGTTCAAGGATGCTGTGGCCGACGCCGTCATCGCTGAAGTCGGACCGGTGAAAGAGCGATTCAACGCGATCAAGAATGGCGACGTTCGTGACGTGCTCCACGCTAGTGGACTCAAGGCGAACGAGATGGCAGATGGCTACATGAAGGAGATCCGCAAGGCCACGGGGATCAAGGGCTTCTAACAATTCCGAAACTGGACTGCCTCCTGCCTCGTGCCTGTTGGCTAGCCACTACTCTCTGGTCATCGCTGGCGCTTAGTGGAGGTTCGTTGTGGAAGTCGAAATCGGCAAAGGAAAGTCAGGGCGTCGCGCCTGGGGCTTTGACGACATTGCGATCGTCCCGACACGAAGGACCCGGGATCCCGAAGACGTGGATCTCAGCTGGCAAATAGACGCGTTCACCTTCGACCTGCCAATGATGGCATCTGGCATGGACTCGGCCGTGACACCACAGACTGCCATCGAGATCGGTCGTCTCGGCGGTCTCGCGACGCTGAACCTGGAAGGTCTCTGGACGCGGTACGAGAATCCGATACCGATCTACGACGAGATCGCCTCGCTCGACAACCAGCACGCAACTCAGCGGATGCAGGAGCTCTACGACGCACCCGTTGATCCCGAGTTGATTACCCAACGCGTAAGGGAGATCAAGGACGCAGGCATCATTGCGTGCGGAAGCCTCACTCCGCCGACCGTGTCGAAGTACATCGACTATGCAAAAGCAGGTGGCCTCGATGTGCTCGTCATCCAAGGCACCGTGGTCTCAGCCGAACATGTCTCATCTCGCGAGGAACCGCTTGACCTGAATGCATTCATCCGCGAGGTCGAGATGCCCGTGATCATCGGTGGCACGGCCTCCTATTCGGGAGCCCTCCACCTTATGCGAACCGGAGCCGTCGGCGTGCTCGTAGGGGTTGGCCCTGGTGCTGCATGCACAACCCGAGGAGTGCTCGGTATTGGCGTGCCACAGGCGACCGCCATCGCGGACGCCGCTGCGGCTCGCTCGGCATATCTTGAAGAGACCGGCAGGTACGTGCATGTGATCGCAGATGGCGGCATGCGGACCGGGGGCGATGTCTCGAAGGCGATCGCTGTTGGCGCAGACGCCGTCATGATCGGATCGCCGATGGCCGCCGCTTCGGAGTCGCCGTCGAAGGGGTATCACTGGGGCATGGCGACCTTCCATGCCACGCTGCCGAGAGGATCGCGTGTCCAGACAGGGACCCTTGGGACCATCGAAGAGATCCTCCTTGGTCCAGCTCATGAGAACGACGGAAGGCGCAACCTCTTCGGCGGTCTCCGCGGATCCATGGCCACGACCGGATATGCCACCGTCAAAGCCTTCCAGAAGGCCGAGGTGATGGTCGCACCGGCCCTCCAGACCGAGGGCAAACAACTCCAGCGCACTCAGGGTGTGGGGATGGGCTGATGTCCGGACCAGCTATATCCGGGCATGCATCTCAAGGCGACTTCGATCGCATCCTTGTCGTTGACTTCGGCGCCCAGTACGCACAACTGATCGCCCGTCGTGTTCGCGAAGCACGCGTCTTCTCCGAGATCGTCCCCCGTGACATCACCGCACAAGAGGTCAAGGAGAAGGGTGCGACTGGCATCAGCCTCTCGGGTGGCCCGTCATCGGTCTATGCGGAAGACGCATACGGCATCGACCCCAAGATCTTCGACCTCGCTGTCCCGGTTCTTGGCATCTGTTACGGCCATCAGGTCATGGCGCAGGCGCTCGGCGGGGTGGTGGCCTCGACTGGAACGTCAGAGTTCGGGCCTGCAGACCTGACCGTTACCGGCGAGTCGCTGCTGTTCGCAGATCAGCCAGAGAGCCAGAAGGTCTGGATGAGCCATAACGATGCGGTTTCTGATGCCCCTTCGGGCTTCGACGTCACCGCTTCGACGCCTGATGCGCCGGTCGCAGCGATGGAGGACACGGAGCGGGGCTTTTATGGGGTCCAGTTCCATCCAGAGGTGAAACACACCGAATACGGTCAGCGGGTCCTCGAGCATTTCCTGTGGGAGGTCTGCCGTGCACGTCCGACTTGGACCCACGTCGGAATCATTGAACAGTCGGTTGATGCAATCCGGGAGTCGGTCGGTGACGGTGTCGCGATCTGCGGCCTCTCTGGCGGTGTCGATTCTTCCGTAGCCGCAGCGATTGTGCACAAGGCCATCGGTGACCAGCTCGTGTGCGTCTTTGTCGACCATGGGCTGATGCGAGAGGGGGAGGGTGAGCAGGTCGAAGAGACCTTCCGCAACCACTTCCACATGAATCTCATCCACGTCAAAGCTCAGGACCGCTTCCTCGCCGCACTCGAAGGTGTTACCGATCCCGAGGAGAAGCGCAAGATCATCGGCGAGACGTTCATCCGTGTCTTTGAGGAGGTTGCCAGCGAGATAGATGGAGCAGACCACTTGGTGCAGGGCACGCTGTATCCCGATGTGATCGAGTCGGGCACCAAGGACGCAGCGAAGATCAAGAGTCATCACAATGTTGGTGGACTGCCTGATGACATCAAGTTCGACCTTGTCGAACCGCTTCGTGACCTGTTCAAAGATGAGGTCAGAGCGGTGGGCGAGGAGCTCGGACTCCCCGAGGAGATCGTGTGGCGCCAGCCGTTCCCCGGACCGGGCCTCGCCGTGAGAATCATTGGTGACATCACCAAGGAGCGCCTTGACATCCTCAGGGCAGCCGACGCGATCGTTCTGGATGAGATCAAGAAGGCTGGCCTCTATCGGGAGGTCTGGCAGACGTTTGGCGTTCTGCCGGCCATCAAGACAGTCGGAGTTCAGGGGGATGGGCGAACGTATGCGTACCCGCTGATCGTTCGTGCGGTCACGTCTGATGACGCGATGACAGCCGACTGGGCTCGCCTCCCGTACGAGGTGCTCGCCAAGATTTCATCACGCGTAATCAACGAGGTCGAGGGCATCAATCGGGTCGCATATGACATCTCGTCGAAGCCCCCAGCCACCATTGAGTGGGAGTGAGACGGCAGGCGAGTAGTCGATCCGTTTCTCGGTAGCACCGGAGTGGTCTCCACCCGTGCTGCGCTCGCCATCGATCTCGGCTCACATGCATCTGACGCGCTCAGTGGTTGTGATCCGAACCCGGGGTCACCGGCCGCCTAGTCCCAGCGGACTTGCTCGTTGGCGTGCCATGCATCAAGTAATTCACGGTCGCCGGTGATGGAGATGTTGGAATCATCACCCCGGTTCCACACGGCCATGTATAGGTCGGACGCGTCGCCGGAAACGACGACATCTGCTGTCCCATCGGTGCGGGTCGTGGAGATGCCATCTGGCCCTATTGAGACGTGCCAGCGATCGTTGGTGTCTGTGGCATGAAAGAGCATCGTCCGCTGGCTCGCCAAACGGAAGCTCCGGCGTCGCGGGGCCATTCCGACGAGTATCTCGTCGATTCCGTCGGAGGCGAAGGTGGGGTCGAATCGGGATGCGATGCCGGCAGCGTTTTGCGCGTCGAATCGGTGTACCGCGGTTTCGTGCGCTTGACGTCTTGCCCACGTCTCAACGGGCGATCGTCTCGGCTCCCACCGAGGGGAAATCCAAGATTCAACACCGGGCGGTGCTGAATCGAGTGCGACGACGAGGTTGGCGTTTGTCTTGAGGTACCAGTCGATCAGATGCTCGTCCTCTGGCCAGAAGACGGCCAGATCCGGCCAGAACTCGGTGAGTTGATCGTGCGTATGCCAGGACCCCTCGTGGAGTTCGGTGATGTGACCTGCAGCCCACAGGTGGATCATTCCCAGATGGCGGAGCAGCTCTCGCGTGTCCCACCCAGGGCACGATGGTACGTTCGCGTCGAGACCGCTCTGTTCAGCTGCTTCTGTGAGGAGCTTTGCATCTTGTCCAACGGCCCTGATGTGCTCGCCGATCTCCATGGTGTACTCCCAATCAATCTCGCGTTACCAACCGAATACAGCTACCAATTGTGGAGCCGGACCTGTCCACCATAAACTGCAATATGCAGTATATGTGGAGCGTGTGGTACCGATGGCGTCGCCGTTCGTACACACAGACAGGGGGATGCATATGAGCTGTCTAGTCATAGTCCTCAAGACCCACTTCAAACCGTCCGATATGCGATAGGTGGACGCAACCTCCGACGTAATGGTGTATTGATGGACTGGCAGAACGACCCCGAACTTGAGAAGCTCTTCAAGGACGAACTTGACGAGCGATCGGCCAGTTTGGCTGAAGGCGCCCAGGCGATGATGAGTGGCGAGGTGACGTCAGAAATCGCCGGTCGTATGCTCCGCGAAGGCCACACAATCAAAGGGACTGGCCGGGTGATGGGCTACGAGGGCATCGCCAGAGGCGGCGAAACTTGCGAGGTCGTGTGGCGATTCATCCAGCAGGGTGACCTTGAGACTTCATCGATGCTCGGCCGCACACTCCTTCTCATCGCCGAATCGATTCCTCCAGCGCTCGGCGGCGACGCCGCCGAAGTGTCAGAGGCCATCGAAATGGTCAGAACGCTCATCGTCGACCCGACGATGCTCGAAGCCATCCCCGTGCCGCTCGCATCTGACGAGCCCGTATCCGATGAGACAGCGGCACTCGAGGCGGTAGTCGTCGAGGAGAATGAACCGCCTCTTGGATCTATCGAGTTGGCACCAGAACCCGCTGCTGAGGAAGCTGCTGATGAGCCTGTCGCCGAGGAGCCGGTCACCGCGGATGTTGCCGAATCTGACTCGGACGACGGCAACGATGACGACGATGCATTCATTCTCAAGATCCATGCTGATGAGAGCTCCGATGAAGGTGTCGGCGAAACCACAGACACTGTCGACGACGAGCCTTTGGACGAGGCCTCAGTGGAGGCCTCGGTGAATGAGGCCCCAGTGGTCGAGACAGGCGTGGAACACGCCGCTCAAGCAGCAGTTGTGCCCGAGGGCGATCCCGACGAGGAACCGTTGGTATTCGAACCCGGCAGCAACGGCAAGCTCGCAACCCCATCCATCGCGTATGAAATCGTGGCCGACGCGGGCGCGCCATCCACTCCCGAGCGGACCATCACAGCGCAGTCCGTGCCTGCGCAGGCAGCGGACACGACCCCCCTTGACGAGCCGCCGACGCTCACCGTTGTCGAGGATGCACGTTCCGCACTCAACCCTGAGTCGAATCAGGCATACGACCTTGGTGGTCTGGTGGGTGCTGTTGAGACGTGGGCGACCGAAGAGTCCGTTCCTGTAAACGCAGGTCGACTGTTCCGGATGATCAACGATGTGGCAACGGTCCGCATAGACATCGACTCAGCTGTCAATCAGGCATCCCAAGTTATCGCCAACATGCCACGAGGCACGACTTCAGGTGCGACCGAAGGTCTCTATGAGTCGCTCAAGGCGGTCCACAGGGCATCCATTCAGCTCGAATCCGCCGCACTTGGTCTCACCGTTGTTCCGATTTCAAGCATCACATCGACACTGCCCCAACTCGTCAAGTATCTGTCGAAAAAGGTCGACCGAGAAGTCGAACTCGTTGTCGAAGGCGAAGACACCCTTGTCGACCGCCAGCTGCTCGACCGCATCGGCGAGATCGTCAGGCAACTCGTTGTCAACGCCGTGACCCATGGCCTCGAGCCTCGTGACGCCAGAGTGGCGTCTGGCAAGGCATCGATCGGACGTGTCCGTGTCGTTGCGAGCAGAGACGATCAGCACCTTCAGATCGCCATCTCTGATGATGGTGCAGGCATCGATTGGGCTGCGGTGCGTGACAAGGCGATGGAGAGCGACCTCGTCGGCGACGACCCTACGGCAGACGACCTGCGGTCCGCTCTCTTCTCGGACGGCTTCTCCACGAACCCCGACTCCTCCGAATTCAGTGGTTCTGGATCCGGTCTCGGTCGTGTCACAGACATCGTTGAAGAGGTCTTCGGATCGATGACGCTGGATTCAGAGCAGGGTCGCGGAACGAGCTTCGTCATCACCATGCCGGCTCACCGAGCACTCCAGAATGCACAGATGTTCACCGCTGGCGATCGAATCTGGGGTATTCCGGGCTCGTCTGTTGTCGATGTCGTATCGATCCCAGACCTCTCCATTGCGGTGACAGAGAAGGGATCGTCCATCAGCTTCAATGGCGAGAGCGTTCCATATGCCTCCTTCGCATTCGTAGCGGGACTTGAGGTTGAGGGTCTTCCGTCTCAGGTGATGATTATTCAGAGTCCGACAGGTCTGATAGCGCTTGCCGTCGACGATGTGCTCGGCACCCATGAAGTTGCCACCAAGGATCTCGGTCCACTCCTCAGCGGCTCATCAGTTGTCAGCGGGGTTGCGCTCCTCGGCGGCGATGAGACGGTGATGCTTGTTGACGCGGGGCGGATTGCCGAACGGTTGCGTTCAACCGAAGCGACGTCCGACGGTCCGGTCCACAAGGTTCTTGTCGTCGATGACAGCCAGGGAGTCCGCCAGGTGGTGTCTGGTGTCCTTGCTTCGCACGGCTTCTCAACAGTTGCTGCAGGGAGCGTATCTGATGCGCTCGCTGCCCTTTCCAACAACACCATTGATGGATTGATCGTTGATTTCTCCATGCCGCGCGCCGACGGTGTCGCTCTCGTCCACATGGTTCGGCAGCGATACGGCGATATCCCGATTGTCATGTTGTCAGGGGTCGCTTCCGACGAGGACAGATCACGCGCTGAACGAGCGGGCGTAGATGCCTTCTTCGATAAGGCGGACTTCGCAAAGGGCGCACTCGTCGAGACGCTCCGCGGCCTCATCGAGGCGGGTAAGACCAACGGAGACGTCCGGTCAGAGGATTCTGTCGCAAGCTGAGCCCTGCGTTCTTTGGTCCGTGATCTTGCTACGTTTTCGGGATGCCGGAGTCCCAACTTCTCGTTGATCTGAACCCGACCCAGCGCGAAGCAGTCGCGGCCACCGAAGGTCCCGTTCTGGTCGTGGCGGGGGCCGGATCAGGTAAGACACGAGTTCTCACCTATCGCATTGCTCATCTCGTGCGCGACCTGGGTGTGTCGCCATACGAGATTCTGGCGATCACCTTCACGAACAAGGCTGCCGGGGAGATGAAGGAGCGCGTTGAGAAGCTCGTCGGACGAGTAGCGAACGACATGTGGGTGTGCACATTCCACTCGGCCTGCGTCCGAATTCTCCGCCAGGAGGTCCACCGCCTCGGGTATCGCAGTTCGTTCTCGATCTACGACGACGCAGATTCGGTCCGCCTCATCACGATGGTCATCAAGGATCTCGATCTTGATCCGAAACGCTTCCCACCTCGCCAGATGAAAGCCGCGATCTCGAAGGCCAAGAACGAACTCGTCGACTACGAGTCGTATGCGGCACAAGACTCGGGGTTCTACCACGAGAAGGTTTCAGACATCTACCGGCTGTACCAGCAGCGGTTGGTTGAAGCCTCGGCTGTCGACTTCGACGACATCCTGACGCTGACTGTGGAGATCCTCCAAGCATTCCCAGAGGTGCTTGAGCGGTGGCAGAACCGGTTCCGCTACATCCTGGTAGACGAGTATCAGGATACGAACCGGGCCCAGTACATGCTCGTGAAGATGCTCGCGGCCAAGCACAGGAACGTGTGTGTGGTCGGCGACTCCGACCAGTCGATCTACGCCTTTCGCGGTGCGGACATGCGCAACATCATGGAGTTCGAGAAGGACTATCCCGACACCCGCGTTGTCCTCCTCGAGCAGAATTATCGATCAACCCAGACGATCCTCGATGCGGCAAACGCCGTGATCACCAACAATGCCAGTCGAAGGCCGAAGCGTCTGTGGACCGATGAAGGCGCAGGGGAGAGCATCGTCGTCTTCGAGGCCGAGGATGAGCACGAGGAGGCTGCCTTCATTGCCGAGGAGATAGCCAGGCTCCGTGACATCGGTTTGGGACTCGACGACATTGCTGTGTTCTACAGGACGAACGCACAGTCCAGGGTTATTGAGGAACTGTTCGTTCGCTTCGGTGTCACGTATCAGGTCGTGGGCGGACTCAAGTACTACGACCGCAGGGAGGTCAAGGATGCCCTCGCGTATCTGCGCGCCGTCGTGAACCCAGATGATCAGGTCGCCGTGAAGCGGGTCATCAACACTCCCAAACGCTCGATCGGAGATACCTCCGTTGCCCATGTGGATCGTTTCGCTGAATCTGCCGGAGTGACGTTCATGGAGGCGTTGCGCAGAGTGAACGAGATCGTTGCGCTCACGCCACGAGCGCAGAACGCCATTGGTGAGTTCGTGGCCGTGATGGACGTACTCGCCGAGAAGGCAACCTCCGGGCCGGAGGCTGCCTTGGAGTCCGTTCTCAATGACACGGGTTATCTGGACATGGTTCGCTCCGAGAAGACGATCGAGGCGATGGGTCGCGAAGACAACCTCAAGGAGCTCCTCAGCGCTGGTGCCGAATTCGAGGAGACGGGCCCTGCATCGATGGGACCAGATGAGTGGAATCAGCTTGACGGTGTTGGCAAGCTCCAGATGTTCCTCGAGTCCATCAGCCTCGTTGCTGACCTCGACAGTGTTCAGGACACAGAAGCGGCGACCCTCATGACGCTTCACAATGCCAAGGGTCTTGAGTATCGCGTCGTGTTTCTCACTGGTCTCGAAGATGGAGTATTCCCACACATGAGGTCCCTCGGTGACCCGAAGGAACTCGAGGAGGAGCGCAGGCTCTGTTATGTCGGGCTCACCAGGGCTGAGGAACGTCTGTATCTCACCAGGGCGTGGAGCCGGAACATGTGGGGGAGCAACAATTACAACGGACCCAGCCGATTCCTCTCCGAGATTCCCGAGAATCTCACCACGAAGGCCAAACGAGTCAGGCGGTCTGCAACGCTGGAGGCGCGTTCGCCGACCGATACCGTCTCCGACGCCGATGTGTCCATTGGTGATCGTGTCATCCACACCCACTGGGGTGAGGGAGTCGTCAAAGAGATCGTCGGCGCGGGTGACAGGGCAGAGGCCGTTGTGATTTTCGATGTTCACGGCTCAAAGCGCCTGCTCCTGGCATGGGCCCCCCTCCAGAAAGCCACGTGACGCGGTCTAAGCCATTGCTTTGAGACGCTGGTCAGGGGTGAACGACTTGGACGCTGTAACTACAGCGACAACGGTTGTAGAGACCGCGACGGATCCGAGGACCAGGTACATCACAATCAACTGCAGCACCACGGCGTCTATCGGGTCGACGCCGGCGAGTAGCAGACCGGTCATGGCGCCTGGCAGGGCAACGAGCCCCACGACTTTCGTGCGTTCGATCTGTGGGAGCAGCGAGACGCGCGCTGCCTCCCTGACGACGTATTTCGCAGCCTGTTGCGATGTGAACCCGAGAGCAAGCAGACCCTCAACCTGGACCCGCTCCTTCGACATCTGCGTGGAGACGAGGTCTGCTGCCACGATCGTTGCTGGCATAGTGTTCCCAATGGTGATGCCGGCGATCACGATCAACTGGATCGGTTCCACTGGCAGCACACCGAATCCGAATACCACGAGAAGTGAGATCGCGGTTGTCCCACCGATGGCGAGAACCGCCGCAGGAACGATGTCCATCGACCCTGACCGCTTCGCCACGACGTACCCAGCAATGGCGATCATGGCCAGGATCCAGATCGGCGCGAGCAGGCGTTCCCACCGGGAACCGAGCACGAGGGTCAGGAGGAGGCCGACAGCTGTGAGCTGAACTGCAGCACGAAACGATGCCCAGATGATTGACTTCTCGATGCCGAGGCGGAGGTAGACCGATACGGCAACGGCGACGGCGACGAGCGTCAGCGAGGCCGCAACGACGACAATCAGGTTCATCTCGAGCACGGGTGCAATGCTAGGTCCCTCGCCGTAGCGCTCGGCGACACGAGCGCCACCACGCCTACTATTCCGCACGATGCCGATTCGGATACTCATCGCAAAACCAGGTCTCGACGGGCATGACCGTGGCGCCAAAGTTGTCGCCAGGGCCCTCAGAGATGCCGGCTGCGAGGTCATCTACACCGGTTTGCATCAGACGCCAGCCCAGATCGCGGCGATCGCGGTACAAGAGGATGTCGATGGGGTGGGACTGTCAGCCCTCTCCGGCGCGCATCTCACCCTGTTCCCGAGCGTTGTCAAGGAGTTGAAGGCTCTAAAAGCGGAGGACATCGTTGTCTTCGGCGGCGGAGTTATCCCCGATGCAGACATCGAGAAGCTCATATAAGCTGGCGTCGTACGTGTTTTCGGTCCGGGCACATCGCTTGAGGCGATACAGGCCTGGGTGGACGAACAGTTTTCGGATTGACTCGATCACCTGTCAGGAGGGCACGTGAAGATCCATGAGTACCAAGCCAAGTCTCTCATGAAGGAGCGGGGAATCCCCGTTCCCGAGGGCGTCGTGGCGATCACCGTCGAAGAGGCGGTCGCAGCGGTCAGGCCGCTCATCGAATCGACGGGTAACTCGGTTGTAGTCGTCAAGTCACAGATCCATGCGGGCGGCCGTGGCAAGGGACGGTTCAAGGAGCATCCTGAGGTCGGTGGCGTCACCGTCGTGCTCGATGGGATCGATGGCGGGATCGAGGCAGCCGAGTCCCGCGTCAGGGAACTAGCGACCCAGATGCTCGGCTCGACGCTCGTCACCATCCAGACGGGAGAAGAGGGCAAGGTCGTCAACCGGCTCTACATCGAGCAGGGCATCGACATCGCGACAGAGCTCTACCTCTCTGTCCTTTTGGATCGTTCGACAAGTCGTAACATCGTCATGGCATCCACAGAGGGCGGCACCGAGATCGAGGTGGTCGCCGAAGACACGCCTGAGAAGATCATCAAGGAGGAGATCGATCCAGCATTTGGTCTCACCGATTTCCAGGCGAAGCGGATTGCATACGGTCTCGGGTTCGAGGGCGATGTATTCAAGAACGGTGTCACATTCTTGAAGGACCTCACGGAATTCGCCGTTGAGATGGACACCGATCTCGTTGAGATCAACCCGCTCGTTGTCACGACCGATGGCAGGGTCATGGCGCTCGACGGCAAGATGGCGTTCGAAGCGAACGCCCTATACCGCCATGCGGATGTCCTCGAATTACGCGACGAATCAGAAGAGGATGCGGCCGAGCTCGAAGCCAAGGAGTACGGCCTGTCCTTCATCAGCCTCAACGGTTCGATCGGCTGTATGGTCAACGGCGCTGGCCTTGCCATGGCCACGATGGACATCATCAAATATGTCGGCGGGGAGCCTGCGAACTTCCTCGACGTCGGTGGGGGTGCAGAGAAGGACCAGATCGTTGCGGCGTTCAAACTCATCACCGGGGATCCGAATGTGAAGGGGATCTTCGTCAACATCTTCGGCGGAATCATGCGATGCGACGTCATTGCGAACGGCGTGGTCGCTGCTGTCGAAGAGGTCGGCCTTGACGTGCCGCTCGTTGTCAGGCTCGAAGGCACGAATGTCGAAATCGGCAAACGAATCATCGACGAGTCTGACCTCAACGTGGTGAGTGCGTCCGACATGAGAGACGGAGCTGTCAAGATTGTGGAGCTGACCAAATGAGCGTGCTCGTCAACAAGGACACGAGGGTCATCGTCCAGGGGATGGGGAAGACAGGGACGTTCCACACCGACAAGGCGATCGCGTATGGCACCAACGTCGTCGGTGCAGTGCACCCTTCCAAGGCGGGTCAGACTGCCCACTTCGAGGGTGACACCGACCACTCAGGCGTCCAGGGCCGTGCAGACAGCTATTCGATTGATGTACCGATCTTTCGCACTGTTCGGGAAGCGGTGGAGGCTACGGGCGCAAACGCGACCGTCGTCTACGTGCCGCCACCGTTCGCTGCGGACGCAATCATGGAGGCCGGCGAGGCGGGTGTGCCGCTGATCATCACGATCACCGAGGGCATTCCTGTGGCTGACATGGTCCTTGCCAAGCGGTATCTCGAGGATAAGGACGTGAGGCTTGTCGGGCCGAACTGTCCTGGGGTGATCACGCCTCAGGAGTGCAAGATCGGCATCATGCCTGGCTACATCCACACGCCGGGCAGGATTGGGGTCGTGTCACGGTCAGGTACTCTCACGTACGAGGCGGTCCATCAGTTGACGCTCAATGGCCTCGGTCAGACCACTGCCATCGGCATCGGAGGCGACCCGGTCAACGGCACCAATTTCGTCGATGCTCTCACCGCGTTCAACGATGACCCCGAGACGGAGGGTGTCATCATGATCGGCGAGATCGGCGGTACTGCTGAAGAGGATGCCGCGGAGTGGATCAAGGCGAACATGAGCAAACCAGTTGCGGCGTTTATCGCTGGTACGTCTGCCCCTGCAGGCAAACGCATGGGCCATGCCGGAGCGATCATCTCCGGTGGCAAGGGAACCGCAGATGCGAAGATCGAAGCCCTCGAAGGTGCCGGCGTCGTTATGGCACCAACGCCGACCGACATGGGCTCCGCAATGCAAAAGGCCCTCGCCCGCTGATTGCGAACCCGTGTGTAGCCCACAGAATCGCTCAGGTCGTTCTGTGGGCTGTAGGCCGGACTGGGTCCGGTTTAGAACCCTGGGTTTGCGTCGGGGGTATAGGCTTCGGGGATGTACGCAAAGGCCTACGGGCGCGGACAGGGTCGTGTCGTCAGGTTCATGGACGGCCGCGATGTATCCGTCGTGGTTCCCGCCGCGCCTGACTGGTCGGCGCTTGACGTGCTTCGCCATCTCACTGGTGTGTCGTTCGACATTGTGTACCGCAACTTCAACGGATTTGCGAGCGATGAGTGGACGGCGGAACACTTGCTCGCGCGCAGCCACATGTCGGTCGACGATGTGGTCACGGAGTGGAACAGCATTATCGGGCCAGCATCATTGATCCTTGACCGTGTGGAGAGTCTCGACTTGCCGAGCACGATCCCTTCGGCGGCCGGCGCGATCTCGCCCGACGCCATTCCCGCAATGGCGATCGGTGACTTGCTCCACCATGAATTCGATCTGAGGAACGCATACGGGGATACGAAAGGCCGCGCCACGCTCGATGTGCAGTTCTCAGCTGCAGGACATGTCAAGTCGATGCGAAGCAACTTCACGAGCAACGATCTTCCGACGATCCGTGTCGAAGCGAACGACTCCGGGATGGGATGGGACATCGGGCGGGATGAGCCTGTTGCAAGCTTGACGGCTTCTTCATTCGAGTTGATGCGTGCGATCGGTGGACGCCGCACCCGCGGGGAGATGGCAGCGTTGGGCTGGGATGGCGACCCAGAACCGTTCCTCGATCACATGACTCTACCGCACCTTCACGTACGGGATACGTCGCTGCGCGAGTAGTTCCCGCTTCTGGAAACACGCCGCGCGCCTCTCCTACAATTCGTCGCGATGACCGACGCTCCGCTTCCAATCGCCATCCTGATTTCCGGTAGCGGAAGCAACCTCCAAGCCCTCATCGATGCTTCGCTGCGCGATGAACTCGACTGTGACATCACGGTTGTCATCTCGGACCGGCATGATGTTCATGGGCTCAAGCGGGCAGAGGCTGCGGGGATTCCGACAGCCGTGGTGGCATGGAGCGAGCACAAGTCACGCGCCGAATTCACGGAGTCGATATGTCGTACCGCCGAAGATCACAGTGCACGAGCCATGGTGCTTGCTGGCTTCATGCGCATCCTGGCCCCGGTCGCCATCGAACGGTTCCCCAACGCAATCATCAACCTGCATCCGGCTCTGCTCCCGGCGTTCCCTGGGACGCATGCAGTTGAGATGGCCCTCGAGTACGGAGCAACACTCACCGGTGTGACCGTGCATTTTGTTGACGAGCAAGTTGACCACGGTCCGATCATTGCCCAGGAAGCTCTCCCTGTGCACGTCGATGACGATGCAGACTCGCTGCACGCCCGAATCCAGAAGGTTGAGCACCGGTTACTTCCAGAAGTTGTCGCAGCATTCGGAAGGGGAGACCTGACCGTTGAAGGAAGACACGTACGTTGGCGCCAGATTTCGCTGGAGGAAACAGGTTCATGACCCAGAACGCAATTGGCCAGTTCGCGATTGGCAGAGCTCTCATCTCGGTTTCGGACAAGAGAGGCCTCACACCGTTCGCAGTCTCCCTTGTCGATAGTGGCGTGCAGATCGTCTCGTCCGGCGGAACTGCGCAGCATCTCCATGACGCTGGAATCCCCGTCACCCATGTTGAGGATGTCACCGGTGCTCCCGAAATGTTGGGCGGCAGGGTGAAGACGCTCCACCCGCGCATTCACGGCGGCATCCTCGCTGACCTCGGTGAGGAGTCACATCGTCAGGATCTTCTCGATCTCGGCATTGACACGTTTCAACTCGTTGTTTCGAACCTGTATCCGTTCGAGGAGACCGTGGCGGGAGGAACGGATCACGCAACTGCGATCGAGAACATCGACATCGGAGGCCCGACACTCATCCGTGCCGCAGCGAAGAATCATCATTGGGTCGCCGTGGTGGTGTCGCCTGACCGCTACCCGGCCATCATCGACGCCATCGAATCAGGCGGAACGACCGCTGAGCTGCGCGCCGATCTTGCGAGAGAGGCCTTCTTCCGGACGGCGCAGTATGACGCTGCGATCGTCAATTGGTTCCACTCCCACGATGGTCAGGACAAGCTCGTCCTTCCCCTCGAATCGAGAGCGACACTGCGATACGGAGAGAACCCTCACCAGCCAGCGGCGCTGTACTCGATGGCTGACTCGAGCGGGTGGTGGGCGAAGGCTGACCAGGTTCAAGGCAGAGAGATGTCGTTCAACAACTATGCCGATGCCGACGCCGCATGGCGGCTCGTCTCCGACCTTCCTGAAACTTCAGCCGCGGTCCTCAAGCACATGAATGCCTGTGGGGCTGCCTCCGGCGCCACGATGGACGAGGCATTTACGAAGGCATGGGCGTGCGACCCTGTCTCTGCCTTCGGCGGTGTGATCGCTTGTAACGGTGAGCTCGACGGGAATACCGCAACGTCGATCTCTCAGTACTTCGTCGAGATAGTCATCGCCCCGTCGATATCCGACGAGGCAAAGGCTGTCCTCGCCCAGAAGAAGAACCTCAGGGTGATCATCGCACCCGAGCCTTCGGATTCTGATCTTGATGTGCGCACCATCGACGACGGATTCCTCGTGCAAGTGCGGGACAGCGTCGCGACAGGCACCGATACCTGGGAGTCCAAGACTAGAGAACCAACAGAGCAGGAGCGCAAGGACCTTGAGATGGCATGGGTTGTCGCGGCTCACACGAAATCGAATGCCATCGTGCTCGTCAAGGACGGTGCCGCAATCGGTGTCGGAGCGGGAGACCAGTCACGAGTTGGCGCGGCTGAGCGGGCACTGGCCAAAGCCGGAGACAGGGTCATCGGCGCCGTGTGCGCCTCTGATGCCTTCTTCCCGTTCCGCGACGGACCCGATGCGCTTGCCGAGGCAGGAGTAACAGCAATCATCGAGCCTGGCGGTTCGATGCGCGACGACGAAGTCATCGAGTCGGCATCCGACAATGATGTAGCGTTGGTCTTCACCCATGAGAGGCATTTCAAACATTGAGCGCACAGATCATCTCAGGTAAGGAAGTAGCGGCAGCCGTCAAGGAGCGGGTGCATGGCGACGTCGCTGAACTCGCAGCAGAAGGCCGCACGGTTGGCCTTGCGACGTTGCTCGTGGGCGATGACCCCGCAAGCCATGTGTACGTCGGATACAAGCACAAGGACGCCAAGGCCGTCGGCATCGTGTCGATAGACGTCAAGCTCCCAGACACGGCCACGCAGGCGGAGGTGTTCGCCGCAATCGACGACCTGAACAAGCGGGACGATGTGTCGGGCATGATTGTGCAGCTGCCGCTCCCAGACGGTCTCGATGACGTGGCAGCTGTCGAACGTGTCCTCCCGACCAAGGACGCTGATGGCCTTCATCCGTTCAATCTCGGCAGGCTGCTCCTTGGCCGACCCGGACCGCTTCCTGCTACACCGTCGGGGATCATGACAATGCTCGACCACTACGGCATCGAGACCGCCGGCAGGGTGGCTGTTGTTGTCGGACGCTCGTTCCTCGTCGGCCGCCCAATGGCGCTCATGCTTGGTGCAAAGGGGCGCGACGCCACGGTCATCCAGGCCCACTCACGTACGCCTGACCTCCCAGGGGTGTGCCGTCAGGCAGACATCCTCATTACCGCAGTGGGTCGTCCAGGCATGTTCACCGAGGAGTACGTCAAGCCGGGTGCCGTGGTCATTGATGTCGGCACCAACCGAACCGATGATGGCCTCGTCGGCGACGTAGCATTCAACGAGGTTTCCCAGGTGGCGTCAGCCATCTCCCCTGTGCCTGGGGGAGTGGGGCCCATGACGAGAGCATCTCTTCTCACCAACACGGTGCGGCTCGCGTCGACTAGCTGACACTCGAAGCACAACCGAATATACGCAACCACGGAGAATCTGATGGCCGATGTAATCACAAGGACCGAAGCCGGTCTCAACGTACCCGCGAATCCGATCATTCCTTTCATCGAAGGTGATGGCATCGGTCCCGACATCTGGGCTGCAGCACAGAACGTATTCGATACGGCCGTTGAGAAGGCATATGGCGGTGAACGCGCGGTCGAATGGGTCGAGGTGCTCGCCGGAGAGAAGGCATTCAACGAGACGGGCGAGTGGCTCCCCGAGGTGACGGTCGACAAATTCCGTAAATACCTCGTTGGCATCAAGGGCCCACTCACCACTCCTGTCGGTGGCGGAATCCGAAGCCTCAATGTTGCCCTCCGTCAGATTCTCGACCTCTACGTGTGCCTTCGACCCGTTCGTTGGTACAAGGGAGTGCCTTCCCCCGTGAAGAACCCTGCCGACATCGACATGGTGATCTTCCGTGAGAACACCGAGGATGTCTACGCGGGCAAGGAGCTCGAAGCAGGCACCGAGGGAGCAGCGAAGCTTCTGGCGTTCCTCGACAAGGAGTTCGGATGGGACATTCGCAAGGATTCCGGTCTGGGCATCAAGCCGATCTCAGAGACCGGCTCCAAGCGTCTCATCAGGGCCGCCATCGAGTACGCACTCGAGAACGGGCGTCGGTCCGTGACCCTTGTTCACAAGGGAAACATCATGAAGTACACAGAGGGCG
>PVMK01167882.1_pt1 | contig 19016 bp, 23 predicted proteins | sample 1853481 | NCBI WGS metagenome assembly PVMK01 (sample SAMN08533507, study PRJNA380276) | Marine sediment metagenome, whole genome shotgun sequencing project. | reverse complement strand
AAGGTCACTGTCCCCGTATTACCTTCAAAATGTAGAGGTTCAAGACTTAATCTTTCTCTTGAAAGAGAATGAAACATCAACTTCGACCAATTTTCCATCTACTTCCAGCACAGGGTAGGCAAGAAAGTTAATTGGTCCCGATACCGGAAGCGGATCAGCTTCCAGATCACGGCCGCGGCTGAATTCAAATCGATTGGCCGGATGGTGACCAAAATAGTATGTCGAGAGGGCTGAATACTTGTCAGCTTCGCTGATGTCCACGGGCCACCACTTACCCTCGGCATAAAACTCTACCCAGCAATGATAACCGCTCATACCGCCGTCGTTGCGATCCGAGGGAATGGCGGCTCCAATCGCGAAACGCGCGGGAATGTTTACCGCCCGGGCCAGGGTGATAAAGTAGGCATGGAAATCCGTGCAATTGCCGGTGCGCACAGTGCAGGCGTAGACAGCGTCGCCTTTTCCCCAGCCCTCGCCGGTTTTTATGTAACGCATACGGTCAATCACGTGATCGTAGAGCGCCCGTGCGCGTACAAGGTCTCCCTTTTTTCCGTCAACAACCTTGCGCGCTGTTGTCCGGAACTCATCGGTGATGGGTCCGAGTCTGTTTGGTGACAGGGCTAGTTCTCCGGGTTTTGGGGCAGCATAGGCCGCCTTCTCGACGCGGGACACCGCAAAGCGGATATCAATCGTCTTGGCGCTGTCTTCCGGCGTGAGATCCAGGATCATCACACGGTTGCCATGTTTGCGGTCACGCACAATGCGCTGTTTACCGGGAATAACAAGTGAAACGATTTCAACCGACTGGAATTTATCCGTTTCAGGGAAAAGGAAGCCACATGCGTGCCGGGGCAGTTAGCTCCGGTAACTCTGCCCAGTAGAAAAACTCGAAATTATCACGGTTGCGTATGATGCCGAAATGCCCTTCCGATGCACGGTCAAGAGGTATCCTGTGCCAGGTCTTGTCTTTTTTCTGTTCCCAGGCGTAATAGGGCTGCCCATTGATCTTGTGGACAGTCGTTTCACGTGACACTCATGAGCGCCGGGACTAGCCCTGTTAGGAAAAAATCAACGTCATACACATCCCCGCTAACATCCGCCAGGTCCACACACGCGAAATGTCGACGGGGGCCGAGGTTCGCAAGATACTCGGTATGAACCCGCACCAGTTTAAGCTTAAGTTCGCGGTCTTTAAACGGCAAACACAGGTAGCCGTTACCCAGACGCACCTGTTCCTCAATGTGACGTTCGATGCCGGCTTGAATATCAGCCGTAACAACGGTTGAAACAGACGCGGATGAGGTACCCGCTGTATCCGCCAGTCCTTCCCCGAAATAACCTGTTGAGAGGGTAAGCGCCGCAATTATGGACATTAACCCGCTGCGTATTGCGGCGCATTTCCAGGGATGCTTTAGGGTTTCAATCCTCATTCCGGATGTTCCGAGGAGGGTTGGCTGCCCTTGGATTCTTCGGCCTCTGGATGCTCGGCCTTGGGGTGTTCTATAGTTGATTTCTCATCAGCCTTGGGATTTTCCGGAGTTGGAGGCTCGGCTTTGGGTTCTTCGGCCTTGGGAGTTTCAGCCTTGGGTTCTACGGCTTTCGGGTGGTCTGGGTGTTCTCCGCACCTGGCTTCATTGTTGAAACCTCCCGCCAAAACCAATATAAAAAAAGCGACCGTACCCAACACGATAAACCTGTTTAAATTCTTCATCTCTATCTCCTTTCAATTTATGAGCGTTTCGTTAACGGCTTATTGTTTCATAGAAAATATGTAACCTATTAAATCAGAATGTGCAAGCCCTGAATATATTTAGGGGCGAACCTTATCAATTAATTAAGATTAAAGATTGAAGATTGAAGATTTATTTGTCAAGAACAAAGACTTACAAAGACTTACCTATTTATTACTATTTATAAGTCAGGCAAAGTTTTGACCCCTGTTTTGACGAAATTATCATTGCCATTTCATCTTTCCATCACCCTGCCTGACTAAAAGGGATTCAATGATCTGCTCGCACTTTACTGACCGTTCTTCGCACTCCCCAACCGTATTTACCAGGCTATCAATAAACCTGATGACGGCTTTAGACATGTCAGGTTCCTTATAAAACTCCGGCAAGTTCTTTAGTGCGTAATAGACCCTTTTTTGGACTTCATCATCTAAGTCAAAACGCAGCGTAATCTCTTTTGAAGACATTTCTCCTCCTTTTTGCATTTTCATTCATATGCAATAAGTTACAGATCAAACCCGGTATTTTTTCAATAGTTTCTGCATATGTACAAATCCCTTTCAAAATTCTAATAACCCATCCCCCGTATTAATTTGTTTCTTTATCCGAAAAAATCCCTGGATGTGTTTAGGGTAGAACTTCATTAATTAAATTTAAGATAGAAGATAGCAGATTTACCTGGCAAAAACAAAGGACTTATCCGTTTTATTTACTATAAGTCAAGAGCGGTCTTAAACTCTTTTCCAATTAAGTATACTGTCCCCGGAATTCTCCTGCTTTTTTCAGGCTGCTTTAACATTTTATTTTTGGAAACAGACAACCGGTCTTTAATGCATACTGATCGTATTCTTTACCAAACTTTTTGCGCATTATTTTCTCTTCCGGGGGCACCCGCACACAGCAAAAGAACACCCAGGCCGCAATACCTAAAACCAGCACAAAACTGTTTGCCAATAGCAATCCCTGAAAAACCACCCACAGCAGAAACTGTGAATACATGGGATGTCTGACGTATTTATAAGGACCGTCAGTGATTAGCTGATGATTTTCTAAAATCTCAAGCTTCTGTGAAAAATTTGTTCCAAGACTTGCATGGACCCACCAAAGAAGAAATATACTGGTAAAAAAACCAATCAAACCTGCTGCGCGCAATGAAATTGAGAGTGGCAGGTAAAACAATGCAAACCAGGATGTAAATATAACCAGCATAGGAATAACCAGCATCGCCAGGAGTATGCCGAAAACAGCAATAATTATATAAGGAGGAGTACGATATGATATCTCCGGTCGGTTCTTCTTTTTTAGCCTCGCGTAATAAGCACGCATCCCTAAAACGGATAACCATCCGATAACAAATGCTGTTTCCCACAACGTTTCACTCATATTTCTCTCCTCTAATGCTGGAGCTGAGACGCGCTCGGCTTTATGCGCGTCGATTTCTTAAGCAATTCGTCAGGTTACCCGCCGAAAAATGCCTGATGTTTTTCGAGGTGGAAAACAAAACCATGTAATCACTACAAATAAGCCGAATACTGTATAAACCGCGATAAATACCCATTCTGGTGCTTCGTAGTACAGAAGACGTTCCAGCCAGAACTGAATGAAACTTCCTTCATATTGTTCTTGTCCGGCTTGCGCCCTGAGTCTCATTTCAAGTGTGGTCAAGGGGCATATTAAACTAACCCATGATTGTGTCACGACTATGGCAATGGCACCAAGGTGGAGAATCCTGAACCACCGGTTTCGTATCCAGTACCACCCCCGATACGCGCCCAGAACAATCAAAAGCTGTCCGGCTAAAACAAACACGACAAACAGAACGTGCAGAAGCAGCACCCCATCAGCCATGATTTGATATGCATGCTCCATGATCTAACCCGACACCTAACGCTGGTGCTGAGAAGCGCGCAGGTTTAAGCGCATCTATTCTCAAGCGAGTTATTAGGTTAATTTTGTTCACAATATTTATCCAACATAAGCCAAGAGTAGACTTGATCACTTTTCATTGCCCTAATTGATGCTATTTTAAACTATTTGATCCAGGACATCGGCGACATCATCAAGGCCAAGGCTTTTTAGTTTTTCCCTGGTCGGGATGCCGTTTTCATCCCAACCACGCAAACGATAATAATCATCCAGCATACCCTCCCATTTTTCAGGATCGATTCGTTCACCTTTGAAAGGACCATTGGGAATTGCTTCAGTGGCCCATTTTCCGATCAAGTGGTCATCCTTTCTTCGAATTCCCTCACGGCACAAATAAGCCCGTTCCAGGTTATGGACCCTGTCGGAAATGACCTGCATCTGATCCTCATCCGTCTCAAATCCAGTGGCAAGGGAATATAAACGGCACAGGTCCTTGAATGAGAAATCCTTTGATTCGGCTCTCACCGCAAAAGCGGCAAACCTCCATCATGTCGACTACATTGTAGAGATTTTGAAAATAAATTTCAGCCGCCGCTTTGTTATATGAAATTGGGATCCAGAACGTCGGCGCTGCCGAAACCGGGCTTCAGCATCTTCCGGCTTCATTTTTGTAAACCACTTAAATTCAACAGGAACCATACAGCGCAAATGATCCGCACCGCGGGTGGAGGTGGCAAAGCCCAGGGCAGTGCCTTTGACCAGGCGGGGGTCAATCCCGGCCATCACCATCCCCTTACAATGGCTGACGCAGGCTTCGGCTTCGGAACCAAAATGGCTTGCAGCCTTAACAATCCCTTCCGCAAAGATATCTCCGACACCGTCACGATAAGCGATTTTTTCCATCATCTGCATCAAAGCGGTAACATTGCCCCATGTCATGGAAATACCATCCAGATCTTCTTTAGAAACAATCCCTTTTTCAAACCATTCCATGACCACAGACATCCCCTGGCCGAATTCTATAAGATCAATTCCAAAATGATTGGCCATGTTATTCATTTTAAAGATGGATCCAACATCCGAATTGCCGCAAACCGGGCCCAAAGGGTTAAAAGCGCCCTCCTCAATCTTGTACCCCCACTCACCGGCATAGGGGCCGTCCCTGACCTTAAACTTGTTGCCGCAGCCTATGGGGCAACTGAAACAGGGGCGGCTGCCGTCATAATATTGGTCAACGACTTTTTGGGCATCGTATTGGTCAATGTGTTCAAATTCTCCGGTCTGTCCAAAATTCCTCACTGCAAGAAAGCCGCCCTGATTACTCATGGCAAGGCCGGCTATACCGCCGAATTTTCTAAAATGATCAAATGCGTTTGATGCGCCCATGCGAAGGTTCAGGTCTCGGGCCAGACTTTTAAAAGCATCAGGATCAAAAAGCTTTACTTTTTGGGTCCCTCTGATTGCAATTGCTTTCAGATTTTTAGACCCCATAACCGCACCGACCCCCGTACGGGAAGCGGAACGGTCTTCGTGTGTAATGCTGGCGATTTTAACCAGGTTTTCACCTGCCGGACCAATAGAAGCGATCCTGATACGGGAATCTCCCAGTTCTTCTTTGATAAGAGTCTCTACTTCACGTACGTTTTTTCCCCACAAATGTGCTGCCGGTTTGATGGTAATCTTATCATCATCGATAAAAATATAGACAGGTTTATCCGCCTTGCCCTGAACGATAATATGATCAATTCCCGCCCGTTTCATAGCCGGCCCGAAACGACCGCCGCCATTGGCATCTCCTAAAATACCGGTGAGTGGTGATTTTGTGCTCACGGTAAATCGTGCGGCACTGGGAGCAGCAGTACCGGACAAAGGTCCTGAAGCAAATATCAGTCTGTTTTCGGGGGACAGGGGTTCGACATGGGGACCTGTTTCATCAAATAAAATACGGGAATTGATGCCCCTACCCCCTCCGTAATTCCGGCGCATTGACTCGGATATAGGCTCTTTTTCAATTTTTCCGCTGCTTAAATCAACCCGTAATATGGTTCCGATTACTTTACCCATGATGCCTCCTCCAATCGTAGAATCAGCTAATGGTTAGCAGCTAATTGCTGAGGTTAGCTGTGGTTATTTTTTGGGAATCCCTGCCTCGCAGGGAACACCTGTCTGGCACAATCCGCAGCCGGGATAGCCCTCTGCACTTTCATCCATAAGCTCGGCAATATGCATAATGCACATATCTTTATCATGGCCCTCTTTTGTAATGGCGCCGGCCGGACATCGATTAATACACTTACCGCAGCTTTCTAACAAACAGTATTCCTGGTAATCATTATATGACCGTGGGGTGGGTTTAAATTTAAGATTAGTTACAACACTGCCGCACCGCATGGCAACGCCGGACCGGGTAATAAGACCCCGGGTCAGGGAAAAAGTGCCCAGCCCCGCAGCGTACGCCGCGTGTCTTTCTGACCAGTTGGAACAAAATCCGGATTTATCTGACTGGTGAACTCCAAATATTTCAGATAGCATGGGTGCCGCAGCAAGTCCCTGCTGCTTTGAGATAAAAGAAACCACATACTCACGGAGCTGATCGTTGAAAGCCTCACCATGAATTCGGGTTTGCTCCCAGGCAGGTGAAGGGCCCCGGGTTTCTTTGCGATTACTTTGACGGGTTGATTTTGAAATCGGAAGTATCCAGGAGATCACACTAGCTCCGTTCCAGGAAGAAGAATGCCGGGGAAACAATTTCGAAAGTATTTCAATCGGGGTCAGGTGAAAGTCCCCGATAATTTCTTTATACTCTTTAAACAGAGGGTCACCGGCAGCTGCAAAGCCAACCAGCGGTTTTTCAAAATAAGGTCCTTCCTCAGACTGTGACTTCCGGTTTCCCGGGCTTTCTGCCACGAAACGCTCGATTTCCTGTTTTATTGATTCTTCCGGATTTTTTTTGAACGAGACCATGTTACAAACTCCTGCTGTTAACAGAATAGTTAAAACATGTGTGTCTGAATAATTCTGAGATGTTTCTAATTACTTTTTAATATATATAGCTCTAAAGTTAATATTTTTACAACTATAAATTTTATGGGGTTCACTCCTGAACATAGTTTCAGCTACCAGCTATTAACTGCCGTTCTGCTAATAATGCGTCCCCGAATATCTTTTTATTGCAATCACCGGGAGCATCCCGCCTGAAAAATAATTGCACATCCGGCAAGTTGAAGTTATGTCGTTGGATTTATTAAGTGGAACGGCAAATTTGTTTTATATCTAATATAGAGATCTTGTTTTGAAAAATCGCTATTTTATTTTTTTTATATTATATAAAGAAATAGTAATTCTAAAATCAATTCTGCTGGGAGAGGTGAAGATGGGCAAAAAAATTATTATAACCGGGGGCAGCGGTTTTATCGGACAGGCCCTGTGTGCAGAACTAAATGCCTTCGGTTATGAAGTGACTGTCCTGAGCAGGCGGCCGGAGCAACGGAAGTTGAATAAAAGCAGCCGTACCCGTATGGTCTACTGGGATCCCAATGACCCTGAAACCTGGTTTTCCCATGCATCCGGTGCCTGTGCAATTGTTAATCTTGCCGGAGATAATATCGCGTCGTCTTTACGCTGGACAGCCGCTAAAAAAGAACGGCTCCTTCAATCCCGTTTAACAGCAGGTAAAGCAGTCTCTGAGGCTGTCTTGCGATTAGACCAAAAGCCCGGGGTACTCATTCAGGCGTCTGCGATCGGTTATTACGGAAACCGTCAGAAAGAGGTGCTTACGGAGGCGTCCGGCCCGGGAGAAGGGTTCCTGGCTGATTTGGCTGAACAGTGGGAGACCTGTGTCGACCCGGTTCGCCAGCAGGGAGTCAGATGTGCAACTATCCGTACTGGCATCGTTCTTGGAAAGGGCGGCGGGTTTCTGGAAAGGGTAATGTTTCCGTTTAAGCTGGGCTTGGGCGGACACCTCGGAAACGGACAGCAGTGGCTGTCATGGATCCATCTGGCAGATGAAGTCAGCGCCATCCGTTTTTTGATCGAGCATGAGACTCTGGAAGGCGCTTTTAACCTTACTGCCCCCAATCCTTTAATTGCCCGTGATTTTTTTAAAAAGCTGGGACGTGTTCTGGGAAGACCTTCATGGCTGCATCCGCCGGCTTTTATGCTGCGGCTGATGATGGGGGAACTGGCCAGTGAGCTGCTTCTTTCCGGACAGCGGGTTCTGCCCGACAGGCTGGCTTGTTCAGGATATAAGTTTAAATATCCTGATGCGTACTCAGCGCTGCAATCGATTATGGGAGAGACTTAAGTGATAAAGATTTAACTATTACAAAAAGTTACCGAGGTCCGACCCCAACTTTCACACATTATCATTTTAACAATTCTTTTTTAATTTCCGGAATCAGCTTAAGAGCATCAGCTACGAACTGTTCTTTGGTTTTGTTGATCCTTGCACTCTTGGGGCCTTCCTGGACCGCGACTTGATAATAGGCCAGGACATTTCCGCCGGCATTTTTGACCAGATTCTTGTTCCCTGCCGTGAATTGATCCGGCATTGGTACATTGGTCGTTGTTAAGATCACCACCTTTTTCCGGTTCAATTTATTGTTCTGCAAAAAAGCTCTAATAACCGGAACAGGCATGGGTCCCCAGGTTGGTGCCCCGATAATAATGGATGAATAAGCGGACATATCAACCGACTTTGGCTGAATATCCGGTTTTTCACCTTTTTTGGGGGGTGCCTTGCTGACATCCTTTATTTCAATAATATCCGCATTCAAAGGTTTTTGAAGGGCCTGGCACACAGCCCGTGTATTACCGGTCTTTGAATAAAAAAGAATTAAGGTAGCGGGACCCGTATTGTTTTGCGCATATAACGACACAACGTTCATCAATAAAATCCCCAAAACACATCCCGCAATTTTTGACCAGTTTGAGAGACTGTAAGTCTTCATTCCTCGCTCCTTATTCAGGTTTTGTAAGTTCATTGTTTTTTAGCTGGCTGCTTTTTAAGCCACATACTTGACATGCCGTTGGTATTGCCCTGTATGCGGCCCTGACCCCTGTGTTAATCATCTGCTTATTATTTGTAAAAGTATAAAAAATAAGAAATATTATGTCAATGAAATAGGGAAAGGCGGGATATCGGCTCTGACCTGAAAAGAATTAAGAACTCTTTTTTTGACATTACATCAAGATAGCAAGACCGCTCCTATATTTGGCTTCACATAAATCGTTTGGCATACACTTTGCTTTATATCCCTGCATAAGAAAGAAAGTATTGAAATATGCCAATAAATGAAACAAAATTAGTTGCACAGCTGGATAACAATATTCAGAAAAGCAGCACCAAAAAAACAGCTCCTGAAGAAGACTTTTCAAAGCTCCTTGAGAAATCAAAGTTACCTGTGCATACCGTTGAAAAAGGGGATAATCTCTGGAACATTGTAAAAGAGCGCATGTACCTCACTCCTGAGAGAATCACCAACGCTAAAATTGTTAATAATGTACAGAAGATAGCTGATTATAACCGCATAAAAACACCCGATTTGATAATTCCGGATCAAAAAATAGACCTTAAGCCAATACTTAATGAGTTTAACACTTTCCCTGAAAAAACAGCCCGGGAACCTGTAGAAAAACCTGCTGAAACTGCAGTTGAAAATATGGCGCAGCAGATGCAGCCTGATCAGATTATTGAGACACCGCTTTCCCCCCGGCCCGGGGAAGAAAAGCATATTCCCCCCGGGACCCAAAACAGTGACCGTGCCTGCTGCTGAAACTGATCTTTTACGTCAGAAAATTGACACAAAAACACCCCCTGAAGCTGAAACAGCTCCGAATAAAGTTGAAGATACTCAAAAATCATCCTGTTCTGAAACACTTTCCGAGCAGATGGCAAAATATAAAGCGGATCAGCTGATTGCCGAACCCGGCGGAGACTATTATTACCGTGAGGAAGACAGCGTTGTACTTCGCAAGGAATATGATCAGCGTGGGTTTGTGCCCAGAGTAGGCAAGGACCTGTCTGACGCCAGGGAAAACATCATTCGGCTGATTGATGACATCGGCAAAGGCTCCACCAAAAACTATATCGCGCCTGACGGTTCTGTAAACACCTATCACAGGCTTGGGCTTCACGGCTCTTTGGGGAATTTTATAAAAAATGTCTCAAGCGGACTGACCTTTGGCGCCTATGTTCCTGAAGGTGAAGAAAAACCACACGGCGGCGTGAACAGAGTCAAACACTTTTTCAGTAAGATCTTTAAGGAAGGGGTTTTACAGGACCTGGGAATAAGCACCACCGGCGCCGTAGTTTCAGGACTGCGCCATTCTGTGCTTGCCGCGGTTAACGCCCTTGAAGCCGTGCCCGACGCCACCATCGGAAACCTTGAATCGGGCCGAAAGCTCACCACAAAAGTTTTTGATAACGGCCAGGTCGTGGTCAGTTATCTCACCGATGTCCTTCCCGGCGGTGAAGCATGGTTCCGGGTACATTCGCCCGGCGAGACCGAAGAGGGTAAAATGCTGCCGGTTTATTACAACCTGAATACCTCGGAACAGAACATTGATGACCCCAGGTGGGCAACCGTAAGAAATACACCGTTCAGGAAAACAATTGAGAGTGTGGGTGCGTTGATTTCAGATGCAGCCATGTTAGGGCTGGCAAAGTAACTCCCCACATCAATTCCGCCTGTTAAAAAAAACTAGACCAGCACTTCCCGAAACACCCGGTTGGCTTTTTTCATCCCAATAAGCTTTGCGATCATTTTTCTAGAGCCGTCCTTTTCAACGATATCCTGGCAGTATCTATCATGTGCTTTTTTGATGGATTCAAGACGAGGCGCGTCCGTTATCTTTTCAGCCTTTGAAAACAGCTCAAGAAATACCTTTAAATAATCAAGCGAACAGTTCTTCACATCCTCAGCATATTTTGCATTTGGCATGGAATAGATCGTGGCATCGTTTTGATAGGACACCATCCATTCGGGCATCTCTTTTTGGGGCAAATGACGGTACTTAAAAGTCACGGCCTTTAAAGGATCGATATATTTCTTTAAATATTCCGGGTCAGTTGAAAGCGGCATAAAATTAATGTATGCCACCATTTTTTTCTTCATCTCGGTAATATCAAAAATAAATATGGGCAGATCAAAACTGGGATCGGGATAAATCGATACCCCCAGCATATCAAAGGAAAAAAGGGGGAGTTTAATGCGCATGGAATATATTTTCCGCGCGCCCTGCCCTGTCCAGTTATTGCACAGCAGTTCGAACATGCCGAAGGGATATCTTGTTTTTGCAAGCCTGGGAGGAAGGGTAAGGGTCTCAAGAGGAATTACCTTTTTAATGCTGTTTAATGCTTCAGAATAAACTCGGTCCATAAAAAAGGCCATTTCTAAAGGGTTCAGGGGTTCAGTTATTCAAGTGAAACAAACATGATTTCGTTTTTAACACGGAATTAAATAACCTGGGCCAGAAATATCACGATCATGGTAACCGCGATGATCACTTTTCCCACAGCTCCCCCTAAAAACCCCACCAGGGTACCAACTCCGATCTTTAGCGATGAGCGAAAATCCTTACCTGCTATCATCTCGAAAATAATAGCTCCGATAAAAGGGCCAATGATAATCCCAAAAATCCCTCCGCTGAACAGTCCAACCACTCCGCCGATCAGAGCGCCGATCATTCCCCATTTGCCGGCGCCAAACTTCTTCGCCCCGATCATTGAAGCCAGATAATCCAAAAGCTGGCTCAAAAGCGCAAACACGGCAAGAACACCGATAACTGTCCAGCTGACAACCGTAAAGTCGGTATACCAGGCATAAACCAGCGCGCCGACAAGCACCAGAAACGGGCCGGGCAGAATGGGAACAATGCAGCCGATCAGTCCGGCGATCATTAATGCAGCTGTAAGAATTATGATAAGCGTTGTTACCAATTTCTACTCCAGAACCATTTATAAATGAAATAATGCTGAGAAAAAACCGTGGTCTTAAGCTGGTTCCCAAAGGAAACCGTTTGGAATCGGGGCCTCATCAAACCCTGCCGTCCACTCTCTCCCCCACGACAAGATCCTCACATACATCATTAAGCTTAACTAAAATCTCTTTGCCGATCAGATCGTCATCACCGTTAAAAATAACCGGAATATAGTTTCTGGAAAAACCCCTTAAAGCACCTGTCTTTTTATCACGTTTGGCCTCAACCAGAACAGGGAGGGACTGATCTATAAAAGTTTCATAAAACTTTTCTTTTTTCTCATCTGAAAGCGCGCGCAGAATCTTTACCCGTTCTTTTTTTACTGGTTCAGGCAACTGTCCGTCAAATTCCGCCGCAGGGGTGCCTTCCCTCTGCGAATAGGGAAATACATGCAGATAAGCTGCTGGGATCTGTTTTAGAAATTCAAGGGTATTATTGAAATGCGCATCTGTCTCTCCGGGAAAACCCACAATCACATCAATCCCCATATTTAAATCCGGAACAGCTGAAAAAAGTTTTTCTGTCAAACCGCTGAATAAAGACGGGGAATAGGGTCTTCTCATCTTCTTTAAGATATCAGGGTCACCGCTCTGAAGCGGAATGTGCACATGGGGGCAGATTATCTTTGAGTCTGAGATAAAGGCAATCAGCTCATCTGAAAATTCTCCTGGTTCAAAAGAGCTCAAACGGATACGCATATCAGAAAACGTATCATCTTTTTCAACCTGCTTTAAGACCTCGAGAATGTTTACAGCTGGATCAAGGTCAAGACCGTAAGCCCCCAGATGTATACCGGTAAGCACAACCTCCAGATAACCCTGATCAGCAAAGGCATAGAGCCTTGAGATAAATTCTTCCTTTGGCAGACTTCTGCTCTTACCCCTTACAGATGGAACGATGCAGTAAGAGCAGCATGAATTGCAACCGTCTTGAACCTTTAAGAATGCCCTTGTCCGGTCAAGAAACAGCGGGTTGGCAGGAGTAGAGAAGGTCTTTTCAAGCAGAATATCAGACACGTGATGTTTCGCCTGACCATTACTTAATAGTTCTTTTACATATTTTCCAATATCTTTTTTCTCACTGTTTCCAAATACAGACACCCTTTTTGAAACAGCCATTAATTCTTCAACAGATTTCTGCGCGTAACAGCCCACAGCGATAACCTGACAATCCGGAGAAGACCTTAAATATTTTCGCAGCAGCTGACGTGACTGTGACTCTGTTTTTTTAGTTACCACACAGGTATTAACAATATATACATCAGCCTTTTTTGAAGACGGCACTATCTCATATCCGCAGTTTCTCAGGGACTCTTCCATCCCGGCTGAGTCACACTGATTAACTTTGCAGCCCAGGGTTGAAACAGATATTTTTATTTTATTGTTATTCATAGATGATGCGCTCTTTGCTCGCTCCAGAGAAAAGTAAATGATAAAAAGGTCTTTCCCCTCAAAAACCTTCGGATAATTAAAAATACCTATTATAAAAATAAAATTACAGTATCAAATTAACCAGCGCGTCTTCTGTCTCATACCCTTCTTTTTTCGCAATCACATCAAGATGAAGGGTTGCCAGATGCTCTACCTCAAACACCGGGGGGTTTTCCATTTCCCGGAAATCAAGCACCTTGAGATAATGGCTGCAGCTCTTACACAGCATTACACGATACCGGGATTCCTTTTCCGGAGTGAAATACTCCATCTTTTTCTGCTCTTCAATGCCGCAGAAAGGACACTTAATCCTGTCATAGGTCCATTCCATCTGGCAATCCGGACAGGCAAGATAACGCTTTCCTTCTTCTCCCTTTAACTCTGAAATGGAAGGAAAACTTCCGCACACAGGGCAGTTTCCGCCGGTAAAGTTTTCTTCTGTAATCTCTTCTTTAAGACCTTCGCAGTATTTTTCCAGAAAAGGTTTTAAGCTTTCTTTTGTAATAAAAACAAGGATATCTTTTCCCTTCTCAAAGCTGAAAACATATTCATCCGCATCCTCTGCAGTTAGCTTCTCAAAAAAGGCATTAAAGCCTCCGTCTATGCCGGCTACTTTAGCCTTGATATATTTGACCTCCTCGGAATTTTTTTCAGCCATAATATCAAGCAGAGTAAAAAAATATTTTTCCAGAACAGCCATGTCCGGAACAAAACTTCCGCTGTCTGCAATTGGAAAACCCTCTTTAAGTCTGAGCAGAATTCCGTCTTTATCCGGATAATTATCAAAGCTCTCTATGGTTCCCTTTACAGCATCTTTTTCAATAAATATTTTTTCAAAGAATTCAAATATCTCTTTAAAGGTTTCTTTGCCTGATTTCAGTTCTTCGATCCGTTCAAGTTTTGTCTGCAGCATTTCCATCTTTCCTCCGATTATTAATGGCTTCAAAAAAGTCTGTTTTTTTTGCCATACCTGTTTGATTTTTCAAACTCAAATTATTATTACTTGGTTTTTTCTGACAAATATATAAAATATTATTTTAGTCAAAATACACGTTTATCATAACAGTAAATAGCATTATTTAAAATTTATTTATTTTTCGCTTAATCCCCGGATCCTTTTAAAGAGTTTTGCGTGTAAAAATATGCAAAGCTAATATAACTATTTTTAGAAAGCTCCCCATGTATCCAAATAGAAAAACCTGTCTTAAGATGATGGATCATTATGACATGCTTCCAAACATCAAAGACCACTCCATTCTGGTTGCGGATCTGGCAATTATAATCGGCCGTGAACTTAACAAAAAGAGCTCAGAACTTGATCTCGATCTGATTGAGGCTGCCTCTCTTTTACATGACATTACCAAAACCGAAAGCATTAAAACAGGTGAAAGCCACTGCAAATCAGGCGGAAAACTTTTAAAAAATCTGGGATATCAAAGAATTGCCGAAATAGTTGAACAGCACGTACTTCCAGACAAAATTGAAGGGAATGTCTCAGAAGAAGAAGTGGTCTGTTACGCTGACAAAAGAATCCTCCATGACAAAATCGTAAGCATTGATGAAAGATTTGAATATCTTCTTGAAAGATACGGAAAAAATGAAAAATCAGTCGGTTTTGTTAATGAAACTAGATTAAAACTGCTTATAATTGAAAAAAGGATTATAGAGAACAGTACTTTTTCAGAATTTGATATAAATAAGATTATCGTTTAATCTTTCTTTTATTCTGCTTGACAATCATTTTTATTTTAATAAGATACATTAAAAATGTTACCTTAAAGTTGATTTTGCTTATTAGGAGAAAAAATGGAGATTAAAGAACTGGTTACCAGAATAGTCAAGGCCATTGTTGAATACCCTGATGAAGTTGAAGTTTCAGAAGTTAAAAGCGAAACCACATCGGTTATTGAGCTGAAAGTCAACACCGGAGATATCGGCAAGGTCATCGGCAAGCAGGGCCGGACAGCAAAAGCCATCAGAAACATTCTGGGTTCGGTGTCTGCAAAACTCAATAGGAGGTTTATCCTCGAAATACTTGAGTAACAGCCTCTCCCTTTAAAGTAATAATTTCTATAAAACCCGGCGTTTTTTTGAAAAACGTTCTATATCTTCTATTATTTAACTTCCATCAGCATATCTCGACTCCTGCAGCAAAATCCTGTTTTGATTGACACGAAAAGCCCATTAACATATAATTATTAGTTACTCTTAATAATTTCTAAATTTATAAATAATGATTTGTATACCCATAGTATCTAAAACAACTAAAGACGCTATTAAAGATATGGCAAAGGCCGAAGAAATTGCCGATCTTACTGAAATCAGGGCGGATTATATTAAGGATCTTGACCTTGAAAAAATACTTGCAGCCAGAACCAAACCCGTCATCGTAACCATCACCCCGAAAAATGAAAACGGCAGGTTTGAAGGGACTGAACAGGAAAGAACAGCCCTGTTAAGACAGGCAGTTGACCTGGACGCGGATTACATTGATATCAGCATAGAATGCCAGGAACTTTCCGACCTGATCAATTACTGTAAAAATACAAAATCAATCGTTTCCTATCACAACTATGATGAGACGCCTGGAAATCTTCAGAAAATATCTCAAAAAATTGAAGCAGCCGGCGCTGATATTATCAAGATAGCAACCTTTGCCAATAAATTAAGTGATAATCTTAAAATTTTTGAGCTGATCAGAAGAAGCTCAAAAGACATAATCGCCGTATGTATGGGTGAACTGGGAGAAATATCAAGAATACTGGGGCCCATTTACGGTTCCTACCTGACCTTTGGCAGTCTTGAAATTGGGAGTGAATCTGCTCCGGGCCAGATCCCGGCACATATTTTAAGGAGATGTCTACAGGGTAAACGAGGTTGAACAGGGCTTTGATGTTTACGGACTGATTGGAAACCCGGTGAATAAAAGCAGGGGATACCTGCTTTTTAACCCGCTGTTTAAACACTACAACATAAACGCCATGTATCTTAACTTCCTGGGTTGAAGATATTGATGACTTTCACCCGCTATTTTCAGGGGTTATTAACCGGCTTCAGTATCACCATGCCCTTTAAACAGGAACTGTTTTATATCTTAAATGACATTACCCCAGAGGCAGAAAAGATCGGCGCCATAAACACCATTGTGAAAGACAGGGGGAAGATCACCGGACATAACACCGATATCGCGGGCATCATAAACCCTTTACTTGAAAAAGTTCCCTTAAAAGGTAAAGCTGTCACCCTGCTGGGCGCGGGCGGCGCAGCAAGAGCAGCCGCTGTGGGCATCATGGCAAAAGGGCGGGAAAACTGACCATTTTGAACCGGACAATTTCAAAAGCGGAAAAGCTGGCTAAAGATTTAGGCTGTGATTTCGGACCCGTCTCTGACTTTGAAAACATAAAGACCGATATCCTGATTAACATGACATCGGTGGGCATGGTACCGGATACGGACCAGACACCCGTTGATACAGCGCTTGTAAAAGACATGGTTGTCTTTGACGGTATATACAACCCGGGAAAAACAAAGCTTTTAATCGAAGCGGAAAAGAACGGCTGTACCATCATCCCCGGCACTGAAATGTTCATCCATCAGGCTGCGGAACAGTTTAAGCTCTGGACAGGCATAGACCCTGATCTGGATGTGATGAAAAATATACTTAAATAACTTTTCAGGTAAAATAATTTCCCTCGCCCTTCGGGCGAAAACTAAAAAGAGATATTCAAGTGAAACTTAAAGTACAACATACCAGCATGCTTTCAGGCGAAATCACAATCCCGCCCTCAAAGTCCCATACCATAAGAGCGGTGATCATTGCCTCACTTGCACAGGGCAGGTCAAAACTTTTAAACCCGCTTTTTTCAGAGGACACCAAATCCGCAATCCAGGCATGTGAAAGTCTGGGCGCAAAAATAGAACAGAAATCAGACAGCCTTATAATAGAAGGTTTTGGAAGTTCACCTGACAAACCCTCCGCAGTGATTGATATGCTGAACTCGGGAACATCCACTAACCTGATCATGGGAATTCTGGCGGGACTTGGGATAGAAGCAGAAATAACCGGAGACGCGTCACTTCAAACACGCCCGGTAAAATCTCTGGCAGCTGCTCTTGAAACACTCGGCTGCAAAATCGATTTTACTGAAGATAACGGCTGTCCGCCCCTGAAGATATCAGGCCGGATAAAGGGCGGTAAAGTCACTTTAGACGCAAGCAAATCCTCGCAGTATGTTTCAAGTTTACTTATTGCCTGTCCTCTGGCAGAACAGGACACTGAAATTTTCGTTGAGAATCCAACCGAACTGCCATATATTGAAATGACGGTTAAATGGCTTGATGAGCAGAACATTAAATATGAAAGAGACGGGTTTAATTATTTCAAAATATCCGGAAACCAGAACTACAAGTCCTTTGAAAAATCAATACCTGCGGACTGGTCATCAGCTGCTTTTCCCGATATGCGCCGCTGCAATTACTGAATCTGATGTTATAATAAAAGGTATAGACATAAATGATGTTCAGGGAGACAAGGCCCATCATAGAATATCTGAAGGACATGGGCGCAAACATACGTGTAGAAGAAAACGGGATCAGGATTAAAGGCGGAAAGCTTCAGGGAAAAGAACTTGATATTAATGCCACCCCGGATGCGTTGCCCGCTCTTTCTGTTATGGGATGCCTGGCAGAAGGTGAAACAAAACTTGTAAATGTTGCCCAGGCCAGGGTAAAAGAAACAGACCGAATAAAGGTAATGGCCGATGAACTCAAAAAAATGGGCGCTTTAATAGAAGAACTTCCTGACGGGCTAATAATTAAAAAAAGCAGACTTGAAGGAACAAAACTGAGCGGTCACCACGACCACCGGGTTGTTATGGCCCTATCCATAGCTGCCATGGCATCAGATAATGAATCAATAATTGATACGGCTGAAGCCGTATCTGTAACCTATCCTGATTATGTAAAAACAATGTGTAATTTAGGAGCAAATATTACTTTAATAGAGGAGGTTTAATAAAATGCTCGGTAATACATTTGGTAGACTATTTAGAGTAACAGCATGCGGTGAAAGTTATGGTATCGGCAAAGGCAGCGGCCTTTCTGTAATCGTAGACGGCGTTCCCCCGGGACTTCAACTTTCAGACGCACTGATACAGGAAGAGATGGACAAGAGAAGGCCCGGTGTGGGCAAGCTTAATTCACCCAGAAAAGAGACGGACCAGTGCCATATCTTTGCAGGTATGGGACAGGACGGGGTAACCACAGGCGCGCCGGTTGGGATCATCATCTACAACGTTGACACCCAGGATGAACACATTGATCAGTACGCCCAGTATAAAGACCTGTGCCGTCCGGGACACGCCACTTATAGTTTCTTCACTAAATACGGCATTGCCCAGGACTGGTGCGGTGCCGGCCGTTCATCCGGACGGGAAACCGTGGGGCGTGTGGCAGGCGGTGCGGTTGCGAAAGAAATTCTTAAAAAAGAAGGCATTGAACTGATCTGCTACACCACCCAGTGCATGGACATCAAAGCAAAACCCATGAGCTATGAAGAAGCAAAAACCAATTACCGGAAAAACGAAATCAACTGTCCTGACCTTGAGGCAGCTGAAAAAATGGAAAAACGTGTTCTTGAAATAAAGGATGAAGGTGAAACCGCAGGCGGAATTTTAGAACTTAGGATCAAAGGCGTTCCTGCCGGTCTGGGCGAACCGGTCTTTGACAAGATCAGCGCGCTTCTCGGACACGCACTCCTTTCAATCGGTGCGATAAAAGGTATTGAGTTTGGTGCCGGCTTTGAAGTCGGGAACATGAAGGGTTCGGAATGCAATGATGAATTCAAGAAAGAAAACGGAAAAATCGGATTCAAGACCAACAATGCCGGCGGAATACTGGGCGGTATCTCAACCGGTGACGAAATCGTTATCCGTCTGGCTGTAAAACCGACACCAACAGTCAGTGTAAAACAGGACAGCGTTAACATGAAGAAAATGGAGATCGAAGTACT
>PVMK01128640.1_pt1 | contig 19022 bp, 18 predicted proteins | sample 1853481 | NCBI WGS metagenome assembly PVMK01 (sample SAMN08533507, study PRJNA380276) | Marine sediment metagenome, whole genome shotgun sequencing project. | reverse complement strand
TGGCGGCACTCATATAGATAGGCCGCAGCCTGCTCCTGGTAGATTCAAGAACCGCCTCACGGTGCTCCATGCCATTATGCACATTATTCATTGCCTGGTGGACAATCAGGATGGCATTATTCACCACAACACCAATGAGGATAACAAAACCAAGCATGGTAAGAATATCCATTGGCTGCGGCTTAGGTGATAGAACATTCAACAGGGTAAAACCCATAAAACCACCGGCCCCGGCCAGCGGCACGGTGAGCATGATGATAAGCGGATAAATAAAATTACCGAAGAGCGAGGCCATGAGCAGGTAGGAAATTAAGGCGGCCAGCAAAAAGTTCCATTTCAGGGCTTCCCTGGTCTGCACCAATTTTTCCGCCGCACCACTCATTTGGACATCAATGCCCTTCAAAAGCCCCATGTTCCCGCACCGGAGTGATGATGTCCTCCTCGATTTTTTCCATGGCCTCCTGCAACGGTATCTCTTTTGGCGGGGTTACCTGCAGAGTAACAGTACGATTCTCTCCAGGTGCCGGATCTGGGTCATGCCTGTTGTGTGGACAAGCTCTGCCAGGCTGGAAACCGGTACTACCTTGCCACCGGGTGTCACCATGAGTGAGTTATAGAGCTCTTCCGGGAGTACGAATGGATTCATCGGCTGTTTTTAAAATCATGTCAATGGTTTTTTTGCCTTCCTGTTTATATTCCCCAACCTTGCGGCCGTCCATGAGAACATCCAGGGCAACTCCGAGATCCCTTGCCGTCATGTTATTAGCCTTCAACCGGTCACGGTTTGGCTCCAGATTGACTTCAGGAAAGGTAATCTCAACAGAGGGCACCGGCCTGACGCCATAACCCTTGAGTTCTTTGCGGGACATGCCGAACATGACTCCCGGCCGCCTTAAAGAGCCCTTCAAGGTTATCACCGCTGATATCCACGTCAATGGTGCGGCCGCCACCAATCCTGGTCTGGAAGATGCCCACCTGCTTGGCAACGCCGAACATGTCCGGTATGCTAAAAATCCAGCGCCGGAATAGAGGGGTCAAGTCTCCAGCTCGGTCCCAGTCAGTGGCCATGGCTCCAAAAATCATGAACGATTCACGGCCCACATAGAACATGTTCAGAATGCCTGGAAACCCCTCATGCTCTTTTTGCATATGGGGTTCAGCCAGCCGGAAGAGATGCTCGCCGATCTCTACCCTTTCTTCAAGAGACTGTCCCGGCGGGAGGGAATGAGAAAACTTAAGACAAAGTTCCGGTTGCCAAGTGGCAGGTAATCTGTTTTGGGCATCAGTACAAATACAGAACCTACAGCCAATACAATAAGCAGCACCACTGTTGAAATCCGGGTTGCCCAGTTCCTCGTGGAAAAACGGACAACAAACATCATGCCATCCGCCAGCTTGTTGCCCAGGCCGCCGATTATGCCGGCTTTTTTCTTGTCTGCCTTAATCGCTGAGAAAAGCTTGAATGAAAGCATTGGGATAACAGTCATTGAAACAACAAGGCTTAAGCTCACTGCCGCCACAACGGCAATCGCAATATCCCGGAAAAGCTGGCCCGCCTCATCCTGCATAAAAACCACGGGCAGAAAAACAGCCACAGTGGTAAGGGTCGAGGCAATAATCGCTCCCCATACCTCACGTGTTCCATCGTAGGCAGCCTGGAAGGGCTGTTTACCCATCTGCCGGTGACGGTCAATGTTTTCAATGACCACAATGGCATTGTCCACCAGCATACCAACGGCAAATGCGATGCCGGCCAAACTCACTACATTGAGGCTGCGGCCCATGGCCGCCATAAAGATAAAGGTACCTATGACACTGGTTGGAATGGCCATTGCCACCACCAGGGTTGAGCGGATGGAACGGAGAAAGAGGAGCAGTACGCCAATGGCCAGCAGGCCGCCGTACAGGATGTTCATCTGGATAAGATCTATGGCGCCCCTGATATAACGCCGCTGATCATAGACCCACTGGAATTTAATATTCTCAGACTTGAGTTTTCCTGCATTTAGCCAGGTAACCCGTTCCTGGACCCGGTCCGTCATCTCCAGGATATTAACGCCCAGGCTCCGGCTTGATACCGCAGGCAATGCCGCCCGCACCGTTATGGATGACCAGGCCGGTGCGCTTGGCAAAACCAGGCCTTACAGTTGCCACATCAGAAAGCAGAACCCGCTGCTGACCGGTGGACTTCAGTACCAGCCTGCCAATATCTTCCACCGACGAAAATTCGCCTATTGTTCGTATCCTGTAGTCACGGCGACCCACCCCCAAACTGCCGGCTGAGATATTGACATTTTCCGCCTGCAGGGCCGCAATCATATCATTGATTGTCAGGCTGTAGGCGGCAAGCAGCTCCGGCTGGATAATAACATGCATCTCCTCCTCAATGCCGCCCGGCACGAACAGGTCCGCCACGCCTTCAACCCTCTCAAGATGCTGGCGGATCTCATTTTCAAAAAATGTGCGGTATGTTTCTACCGGCCGGTCATTACCGGGCAGGGTTTTTAATATTATCCAGATAACCGGCGAGGTGGCGGCACCGGTAGCACTGATCACCGGCCGGTCAACATCATCCGGGTAGGTAGGCACCTCGTTCATCTTGTTGGAGACCCTGAGCAAGGCCTTATCCAGCTCGGTATCCAGAGAAAAACGCAGGGTCACCTCACCGCGGCCGTTCCGCGAGTCGCTCTCCATTTCGACAAGCCCGGGAATGCCCTTTAAAACATTTTCCTGCTCTTCTATTATTTCCCGCTCTATTTCATAGGGCGTCGCCCCGCGCCAGGTGGTTCTGACAGTGATAATAGGCTGTTCCACGGAAGGGCTCAACTGATAGGGCAGTTTGGAGAGACTGATAATCCCGAACATCACCACCAGGATGATGCCGACGATAATCGTGACCGGTTTTTTTATGGAGAAACTGACTATATCCAATTTTTTACCTTAAAAGAAAATTTGAAATCCGAAGCACTAAATTCGAAACAAATTCTAAATCCTAAATACGAATGTTTTAAACTGTTTTGAATTTATTATTTTGGTAATTCGGATTTGTTTCGGATTTCGGATTTCGTGCTTCGGATTTCAAACCTAATGAAAATTTAAAAATCATCTACTGTCTAATCACCAGCTGCTCACCACCAAACAGACGTTCATTACCTTTCACCACCACCTGCTGCCCTGCTTCAAGACCCTCACCGGCGACCCCGACCGAGAACCCGCTATACCCCAGCACTGCCACCGACACCATTTTGGCTTTGGACTCTTCCACAACAAAAACTACATTCTTGCCAAACTTGACCACCAGTGCATCTCTTGGCACCAGCAGGCTCTCCCGGCGGCTGGCGGTCGGCAGCAGGGCACGGGCCTCCATGCCTTCAACCAGGCCGTTGGAGGTTTTTAAACGAATTTTTACGCTGAAGGTCCTGGTGGCAACATCACCCTTGGGCACAAAAGAGACAAATTTTCCAATCAGCTTGCGATCACCGGCGGTAATTTCAATTTCCCGGCCGGATTGCAGGTATTGCAGCATCCCGGACGGCACATCAACAATCACATCAACTTCGCTGTCATCAGCGATGACCGCAACAGTGCCGCCGATCTTAACCCATTCTCCTTTTTCAACGCTCTTTTCCATAACAATGCCGTTGAACGGTGCCTTGATATTCTTTTTTTCCTTTTCCAGAAGCAGCCGGTCCAAAGAGGCCTGCAGGGTAAGAGCCCGGTTTCTTAATCTTTTGCTTTTGAAAAAATATTCATCATAGGCGGATTCTGAGACCGACCCCTCCTTTAAGAGCGGCTCCCTTCTTCGCAGTTCTTTTTCAGCCTGCTCCAGTTCAACCAGCACCTGCTCATGGTCTGCCCGGGTACCGCTTATTACGGTATCCAGAATATCAGAACTCAAACTGACCAAAGGGCTGTTGCTTTTCACATGGTACCCCTCTTCAATTTTTACATCTTCAACGATTCCTTCTACTTCGGAGGCAACCCTTGATTTCCGGACATAATAAACAGTACCTACATACTCAAACATTGGCTCGGCTTCGCCTTTTTTTACTTCTGCAACCTCAACCAGTGAGGGTGGCCTGGCCGGTTTTTTTTCTACCGGTCTTTCTTTTTCAGCAGCCGGGCATGTACCGGTTAACAGCAAAGCTATAATCAGGGGAAACAGGAAGAGTCTGGATATGATTCTCATAGAAGTGGGGCTCCAAAAATGGGTGGCCTTTTTTATAATATGTTATTTCTTTTTCTCTTTCTGTTTCTTCTTGGGACGTGTTTTGCCATGGGAGCCCCGACATATTTTGCCTTTTTTAGTTCTTCTGTCACCTTTACCCATACTGCTTCCTCCTTTTCGGTTAAATGTACTATTAAGTATAATGCCTACTTCCTGAATCCGTCACGGATTCAGGTACTTTTCTTAACAATTCCTGCCGACTCAAGCAAGGTCCAGTCAGTTAACTGGTCCTGGCGATCAATGTCATGCCCTTCCCGTAATGCAATAAAATGGTCAAGAAACCTGTTTGCAAGGACCTTGCCAAGCTGTACTCCCTCCTGGTCAAACGAGTTGATATTCCAGATAAACCCCTGGAAGACAATTTTTGCCTCATAGAGGGCCAGGAGCCCTCCCATTGTATAAGGGGTCAGCCGGTCTGCCAGCAGCAGAGAACTTGGCCTGTTGCCGGAAAAACTGCGGTTTGGGTTATCATTTTGCCGGCCTTTAGCCAAGGCCAGGGACTGGGCCAGCAGGTTGGCCAGCAGCTTTTCCTGTGAGGTGGTGCCTTGAATGAGTATATCTTCAGCATATTGGCTGTCGCGAAAGCCGATGAATTCTGCCGGCACAACCGTGGTCCCCTGATGAATGAGCTGGTAAAAGGCATGCTGCCCGTTCGTTCCCGGTTCGCCCCAGACAATGGGCCCGGTCAGGTATGCAGGCCTGTCTCCCTGCCTGGTTACTGACTTGCCGTTGCTTTCCATGTCACACTGCTGCAGGTGGGCAGGAAAACGCACAAGCGCCTGGCTGTAAGGAAGAATCGCTATTGTCTGGTGGCCAAGAAAATTATGGTTCCAGATCCCCAGCAGCGCCAGGAGCAGGGGCGGGTTATTACGGATATCTCTCTCTTCCGCCGCCCGGTCCATATCATTGGCGCCCCGCAGTATTTCCACAAAGGCTTCATACCCGAGACCAAAACCGAGCATCACCGCGCCAACCATGGAAGTGGTGCTGTAACGGCCACCGATATAGTCATACATATAAAAGGAGCGCAGATACCTGTCAGGGTTGTCCATGGGGCTTCCCTGGCCGGTAACCGCCATAAAATGGCGGCCCGGATCAAGTCCTGCCTTAACAAATGCGGCGCGGGCCAACTCTTCATTGGTCAAAGTTTCCAGGGTGGAGCCGCTTTTTGATACGACCCCGACCAACGTCCTGGACAAGTCAAGTCCTTCCAGCACTGCTGCCGCATCATCAGGATCAACATTGGAGATGAAATGCACCCGCCGATCAGGCAATCCAAAGGCCTGCAAAGCAAGATAGACGGCACGCGGCCCCAGATCCGACCCACCAATGCCGATGTTCACATAATCGGTGAAGGGTTCACCCTGTTCATTGATCAGCAGGCCGCTTTCCAGGTCAGCAAGGAAGGTTTGCAGGTTGGCAAGCTGCTCCTGGGCCTGGCCCGATGCAGCAGGACTATATGGAGTATCACTGAACACATCCCGGCAGGCGGTATGGAGAACCTGCCGGTTTTCGCTTTCATGCCCCTCGAACCGGTTAATCACCGCGCCCTTTTTCATGGCCAGGAACATCTCAACTGCATTGGCCTGGTCGGCAAGCTGCTGCAAACCACCAATTACTGCATTGTCCAAGCGCTGGGTTGCGTAGAGCAGATCAAAACCACCGCCGCTGCAGATGAAATCAGCTATTCTTTGCGGTGACAATCCACCCGGCTCGGTCAGATCAAAGGGATTCCTGGCCAGCTTTGTCAGCTTTTCAAAGGCCGGCAGTTCGTCCAGATTAGATGTTGGCTCTCCCATAACACTTCTCTCCAGGTTTCCCGTATTTTTGTATTTGTTTTACCAACTTTTACAGGCAGATGAGCAGAGCTCTTTGAGCTGCTTGATGACCCCTGGATAGTCCTGCTGACCGAAAACTGCGGAACCGGCGACAAATATGTTGGCCCCGGCGCCGGCCACCTCATCCATGGTTTTGGGGCTGACACCGCCATCCACCTCAATACCTGTTTGCAGGCCCCTTGATTCGATCATTTTCCTGAGCTTACGGATTTTGTCCAGGGATGACGGAATAAAAGACTGCCCTCCGAAGCCGGGGTTAACGCTCATCAGCATCACCAGGTCCACATCCGGCAGGATTTCATCCAGGGTTACCAGGGGCGTAGCGGGGTTTAAAACGGCTCCCGCTTTCTTGCCGAGTTCCTTGATGCGGTTGATGGTGCGGTTAAGATGCGGGCAGGCCTCAACATGCACGGTTATCCAGTCTGCTCCGGCTGCGGCAAAATCCTCCAGGTACTGGTCGGCATTGTCAATCATCAGGTGCACATCCAGCGGCAGGTCGGTAGTTTTCCGCACCGAGGCGACAACCGGCCCCCCTATGGTTATATTTGGCACAAAATGGCCGTCCATGACATCAACATGGATGACATCCGCGCCTGCTTTTTCCACCGCCCTTATCTCTTCTCCAAGGCGGCTGAAGTCTGCCGACAGTATCGATGGAGCCACCATAAACTCCTGCATGTCGCTCATTACTCACACCTCTTTTTGTAGTTCAGTTATTTCCTGCGGGTGCCTTGGCCGGCTCTGATCCTAAGCCGGCGCCAACCGCCACCATGATATACTGTGCAGGCAGGATATACTTCCGGGCTGCTGCAAGTATCTCCTCCTTGCTGACTTCATTTATTTCCTTAATATAGCGGCTGCCAAAATCCTGTCCCATCCCATAGGTCTCGTTCAGACCCATCTCCAGGGCCTGGGCACTGTGGGTCTGCATGGCAAGCACATACTGGCTTATCAGTATATTTTTGGCCCGGTTTAATTCTTCCTCTTTTACCATTTCATTACGGACAGTATCCAGTTCCTGCCAAACCCCCTTGATGGCCTGTTCCATTTTATCGGGGCTGGTGCCGATATAAATTCCAAACGAGCCGGTATCCAGTCCGAAGAGAGAAAAAGATGAGAGACTGTACGCCAGGCTCTGCCTGTCACGCAGTTCTGTAAACAGCCTGCCGCTCTGGCCGGAAAGGATGGTATCCAGCAGTTCCAGCCTGAAGCGATCCGGGCTTTTCAGCGTGGTTCCCATAAACCCGATGACCAGGTGAACCTGCTCCTTGTCACGGCTGATCTCCAGCTTTTTTACAGAACCGGGGGTAACCGGCGGCAGTATCTCCTCCTCAATTTCCTGGCCTCCATTGAGACGTTTTGTCTGCCAGTCGCCGAATAACTCCACAACAAGACTTCGAACCTCTTCAGCCTTTACATCCCCGGCAATTGCCAAAACCAGTTGTTCCGGTCTGGCGTGCTGTTGGTAGATGTTTTTCAGGGACGCTGCCGTAAAACTGTGAATCGCCTCTTCGGTGCCGATGCTGTTCAAGCCATATGGGTGGCCGTCAAAGAGCAGCTGGTTAAACTCACGGAAGGCAATGGCGGTAAGCGAGTCTTCCTGCTGCTTCAGATGGCCAGAAGTTCCGGCCGGATCTTTTCCGCTTCCCCTGGATCAAAGACAGGGGTCCGCAGGACATCTCTTACCAGTACCATGCCCTCCTTAAAGAACCGTGCCAGAAAATCTGCCTTCACACCAAAAGTATTTTTACCGTTAAAACCGGTAATGCTGCCCGCCATATCAGCCACCGCCTCGGCAAGTTCTCTGGCGGTCATCCGCTCGGTACCCTTGGTCAGCAAGTCACTGATATAGGCAAATGCGCCATTGATCGAGCGGGTCTCGGCCCGCAGCCCACCAGGAAAAACAGCCCTGATGCCGACGGTGGGAACAGAGCTGTCCTCGCGCACCAACAGGGTAATACCGTTATCCAGTGTAAAACGGTGCGTCCCGCTCAGGTACGCATCGTGCAGCATGGCTTCAGAATCACCCTGCCGGGCGGTTTCCTCTGCCTTTTCTATAGCGGCTGTCAGCATTGCTTTATCCGGATCAAATGTACTGTCGTTGGGTACCAGAAAGCCGACGGTTATGCCGTTTTTGACAAAGTATACCTGCGCCACCCTTTTTATATCCTCCTGGCTGACAGATCGTATCTGTTCCAGGTACTCGTCCTCCCTTGGGTCCCCTGCCATCATCTGAAAAGAGCCCAATACCCTGGCCTGGCCTTCAACACGCTCCATGCTAAAAACAAAGTCGCTTTCCAGGCTGTGCTTGGCCCTTTTGAGTTCCACCTCTGTGACAGAAAAATATTTGCGCCTGAACAGCTCAACAAGGGAAGCCTCCACGGCCGGCATCCTTTTATCGCCGTCCACCACCGCGGTGATTTCAAACATGCCCGGGTCATGCGGCGTAAAGGCGCTTGCATGAATGCCATACACCAGTTGTTTTTCATCCCGCACCGACCGGTAGAGTCTGGATGTTTCACCATGCCCGGCAATCTGTGCTATGACATCGAGTACCGGTGTGTCCGGATGGGCAAATTGGGTAATCGGGATAGCAACTGCCATCTGGGGCTGCATTATTTGAGCTTTCATTGTAAAAAAACGCGGTTCAACCTGCTCCGGTTCGGCCGGCAGTGAGACCTGTGCACGTCCCTCATTGGGCAGCCCACCCATCAGGGTCTCCACCTTGGCAATGACCTCTTGCCCATTTACATCCCCGACAACCACCACGGTAAAATTTTCCGGCTGGTAGTATTTTTTAATATAGTCCAAGACCATTTCCCGGGTATATCCCTGGATGGTCTCTTCATTACCGATTACCGGCAGCCGATATGGGTGGGTGGTATAGGCTGTGGCCATCAATTCATGGAACAGCTTTATATTGGGCCGGTCATTGCGCATCCCAACTTCTTCCAGAACGACCTTTTTTTCACGCTCAAGTTCCTGCGGATCAAAAGCAGAATGGAGCACCGATTCTGTCAGCAATTCAAGCGCCATTTCCCAATGACTTGCCGAAAGAGTGGCATGGTACACCGTGTTTTCGTAGGAGGTGTAAGCATTAATCCTACCCCCGGCGCCTTCAATGGCCCCGGCAAGCTCTCCAGGGCCCTTGTCCTCGGTGCCCTTGAAAATCATATGTTCTATAAAGTGAGTTATGCCGGCCTCCTGGGGTTCCTCAAAGACGCTGCCCGCCTTCACCCAGATCTGCACGGTCGCCACCCTGGTGCCCGGCATCTCCCTGACCACGACAGTCATGCCATTCTCAAATGAGCGCTTAAAAAGATGCGGGGCCAGCTCTGCGGCAACAGAAGTTTCACTTTGCATATTCACAACCAGTAGTAGAAAAAAGAGTATTGATAGAAAACGTATTAGTTTCATATTCTTTATAGTGTTTTGTACACATAAATTTTAAATTATTTTTAAAATACAAGAACATACCGCATTTTTCTTGCTCCGCCAATTATAAATACCTGAATCCGTGAGCCGTCGGATGTATCCCATGTTCAAGGAAGAATCGGTTCGGCTATGGTTTCCCATGCCGGACCGGCGATGACGCCGAAAATGGGGTGCAGCCGGCGGCCCCGAAGGGCGTTTTTTTTTCGATGCTACAAAGTGCATATAAAATTTGGCGCCGTCCCTAAAGTATTACTTGTAAACACGGGGCTCAAGCAGTTTCAAGCAATTTTCCGTCACGAATTCAGGAAAGGGCCCTGTAGCCTGCCTTTTCAAAGCGTGCCGCTCAGGACAGCCGAGTCATTGGGAGCACAAAAATCAAGCCTAGTAATATGTTGCAGACCCGCCTTGCGCATCATCTCCTTCACTTCCCTTTCAGAATAGGACCGGCCATGGTTGCTAAGCAGCATAATAAGGGAAAAAAGGGCCGGGAACAGGGGGCCGTCCATGGTGTCATTTAAAAAGAAATCATGGATTAAAATCATACCGCCCGGCTCCAGAATGGAGGCCGTTTTCTCAATAAGGGCCTGGCACTCCTCAAACGTATTACTGTGCAGGATATGAGAGAGCCACACAACATCGTATGACCCGGCGATGGGATCCACATTGAAATCACCTGCCACAAAATCTATCCGTTTGTCCATGCCGAATTTCCTGGTTGTCTCCCGAAAAAAAAGCTCGGTGGTTGCACGGTCAAAAACCGTTGCCCTCAAATCCTGGTTGGCTAAACAAAAATGGATGGCATGGGTGCCGGGGCCGCCGCCAAGATCCAGAAGATGGTGGCGGCCGTCCAAATCTATCTCGGCGGAAAGTGCAGGGGCAATGGCCATGGCAAGGTTGAACATGCCCATTTGAAAACTTTGCCGCTCAATTTCCTCGCCATACGACCTTTTTTCAACCGGAGTTCCCTGCAGAACAGCTTCATGCAACTGGGCCCAACTGTCAACCAGGTGAAAATGGTGCATAATGATATAACCCAAGTAGCCCGGCTTGCCTTTTACCAGGTGCTCCCTGGTGAAAGCGGTATTTTGGTAAAGATCGTCATCATGCTCCAATAAACCAAGGGCAGTCAAGGCATTGAGCAGCATCTCAACACCTCTTTGCGAAGCTGCCATTTTATTACTCAACTCAGCCGCGGTTAACCGCTCATTGCCTATCCCGGTAAAAATATCGAGCTTAACACCGGCATGAACGGTGCTGGACTGCCAATAGCAACTTGAAATGCTCAGCAGCTTCCCTCCACTCCATTCCTGTTCCTTTTGCATAGCAGTCACCAGTCTGTCGTCTTTATAGTTAACGCTTACTTGGTCTCTTCAATCGAAGAGAGAATCTTACTCATAAAGATAAACAGTGACTTCTCCAGCAGCAAGCCTATTCCTCTTTTCTTCGTTTTGCCCAAAGGGCTTTTACCATAAACCAATGCTCCCCATCCCTGAAAGTATGCTTGACTCCTGTCTATATGGATGTTTATACATATTCCTGAATTCGTGACGGAAAATCTTTTATTTGTTGTTCTTATATCATCATAACGAAGCATAATTAAGGAGTACTTGTGTTGGTCCTGCGCTGCGCCGCCTGCAAAAGCAAGCTGTGGAAATACGATAAAATCGGCCCCGGAGAAGTTCTGCGGTGCCATAAAGCAAGAATTATCAAAAAATATGCCTTTACAGCCGGAAATCACAAGATACAATGTACCTGCGGCAAAGACATAGGAATTGACAAAGGAACGTTTATCAAGATGATCGGCAAGGCCTTTACATATTCCGGCACTAAAAGAAATGCTTAATGGGCTGTCAGGATGACAGCCGATCATAATTTACAATGTACAACAAGTTTTTCGGATTCAAGGAAAAGCCATTCAAGCTGGTTCCAAATCCAAAGTATCTCTTTCTGAGCAAAAGTCATGAAGAGGCCTTGGCACACCTCTCCTACGCGGTTTCCCAGGGGGACGGCTTTGTTGAAATCACCGGCGAGGTGGGGACCGGCAAAACCACACTCTGCAGGGTATTCCTCGACGGTCTCGATGAAAGCGTCGAAGCGGCCTATATATTCAACCCAAAACTCGATGCCCTGCAGCTTCTCAAAACCATCAACGATGAATTCAACATTAGTTCCGCTCCTGACAACATTAAGGAACTGATTGACATTCTCAACGTTTTTCTGATCGAGCAGAAAGCGGCCGACAAAAAAATAATCGTCCTGATTGACGAGGCGCAGAACCTGTCCAAAGAGGTCCTGGAGCAGCTTCGGCTGCTTTCCAACCTGGAAACCACCCGGGACAAACTGCTGCAGATCATTCTGGTCGGCCAGCCGGAACTCGGCGAGATGCTCGGCTCCTATGAACTGCGGCAGCTGAGCCAGCGCATTACCATAAACTGCAACCTGTCACCTTTAAGCTTCCAGGAAACCACTGAATATATCAGGCACCGGATAGCATTGGCCTCACATAGAGCGGGGCCGCAATTTGACCGGACAGCATACCGCGCCATATATAAATACTCCCGCGGCATACCCCGCCTGATCAATATTGCCTGTGACCGGGCTCTTCTTAATGGGTTCAGCCGCAACAGCTATAATGTTACAGGGTCCATTGCCAAAGAGGCTATCAAGGAGTTGACCAAAATGCATGACACGCAACCCTCATCAAATTTACAGGGAAAACCTGCCTTTACGGTCCTGGCCACAGTATTAATCATCTCGCTGATTCTGCTGCTCCATTTCACCTTTAACGCGCCAAACCACAAACCGGTTGCCAATGAACAGGTACAGGAAACAGAATCTCTTCAACCTGTAACACAAAGCCACGCACAGGTGACGGAATCAAAAATTTCCAAACCTGATTCGCATGTCCCGCAGGCTGCCATGAATGAAACGGCAACTTATGTACCTGAGCCTGTTGCCAAGCAGCCATCACCAGTACTGCCAAATACTGAATTAATTACTGTGGAAGATGAAAAATCCCAGCTGCTAAATGCAGACCTGGTATCTACGCAGGAAGCAGAAAAAAAGCAGCCTGCAGCGGCAGAAGAGGCTGAGCCGCCCGAACAGCCGACAGCACAAATAGCTGAAACCGAAGAGATGGCGGAACAGCAGGCAACGAACCATGCATTCGAAGAAGGCTCTCCCCAGGTTGACAATGGAATCGTTAAAGATGCAGGCAGCACCTCTGTTCTGGAGCAGGAAAAGGTTGTGGCCTACTCGGTACACGCCGGCTCTTTCAAAACCCTGCAGGAGGCGGATGATCTGGTGGAAGAACTGCGGGCCAAAAACTATCCGAGCTTTTTGTATACTAAAGCAGACGACAATGGAAACTTGCTCAGTATAGTGGTTGCCGGAAAATTCCTTTCACAAAATTTAGCCAGCCAGGCCAGCGCTTCGCTGAGCAGCCAGGGATATGACAACTTTGTCACCAAGGCCAAGAGTTCGCTCAGTGTCGGCCCACCCGTCAATGCTGCCGGGCCAGCTTTAACAAAAGAATCTAAGGCCTTTCAAGATTTTCTCTATAGTCTCAATTCCCGGTACTCGCGCAACAATGCAATGGAGGAAGTCCTCAGGTTATGGTCTCCAGAGGCAACAGTTGCGCAGGACCTCAAAAAAATAAGTGCTGACCGTGTTTTTTTCCAGCAAGTGACAGACCAGCACGGCATGATGCTGCAGCCCATAGCAACAGATCTGGAATCAATTCAGCACCTGAACCTGCCTGCAATTCTTGCCATTTATCTGCCAAATCATATCTGGCCCAAGTATTTAACCGTGGTTGCCATTGGCAATAACCAGGTGACGTTTTCCTTATCGGGCGGCAGCGAATCACTTACCGTGGGCTCAGAAGTCTTGCACAAGTACTGGTCAGGCGAGGGCTATCTTCTCTGGAAAAATTTTGCCGGTATCCACGGCACAATTTCACAGAACAGTCACAGCGAATCAGTCAGGGCCATGAAACAACTTTTACATGACCTGGGCCACAGAGATATTGTTGTGAACCAGGTGTTTGATGACAACGCCTTACAGGCTGTAAAAAAAATACAGCAAAAGTATGGGCTTCGTGAAGACGGTAAGGTTGGCCCCCTGACAAAAATTGCGCTGTATAACGAAAGCGATACTTTTAAGAAACCAACCCTGACCAAGCTGGCCCAAAACTAACGGAGACAGGCAGTTGAGTTCCATCCTGCGAGCCCTAAAAAAACTTGAATCAGAGCCCCGGCACCTGGAAAAGAACCAGGGAGTTGATCATAAGTATATCAGCTTGGCCGGCCCTGAGCATCACTCGTCAACCATTCGGCCCCTGCTGCTTTTTATTGGCGGTGGAATTGCCTGCGGTATGGTATTATTGGCAGGATGGTGGTTTATGAATGGCAAACAGGAGCACGATGCCTCTGCTGTCAAAGAAGTATCCACCCCGGCAAAAACCATGGTCACAGCAACAGGAGAACCGGAGTCAACAGTTGCCCCGGAACCGGCAACCTCATCTCCTCAAACAATGGTTCAACCAGCAATGGACCAACCGATCTCGCTGCCGAAACCGGCAGCAGAAAAAGATTCCCGGTTAGTCCCTGCCGCCCCTGTTGCCAAACTGCCTGAGCCGGTCGGGGCAGGCCGCCTTGATACTGGTGCAGGAATTACCGGCAAGGCCCCGATAATTGAAACACCCCCTCCTGCACCTGCTCAAATTGCTGTGCAGAAAACTTCACCCGAACCGGCTGTCAAGGAACCCCCCATTGCAAAGGCCGTCTTGCCGGAGACGCCTGCTGAAGCAAGTGAACCGGAGATTCCCATTCTGCATGATGCAGATGTAAAATTGCAGTCGATCAGCTGGTCTAAAAATCCATCAAAAAGGCTGGCTGTTATCAGCAACCGCATTGTCAGGGAAAGGGACATGGCCAGTGGTTACCTGGTTTTCACCATCAACAAGGATGACGTGATTCTCAGCAACAACGGCGAGAAATGGCGGATTAATTTCCGTACCAAGTAAATTCATGCGTTGGTAAGAAACTATGAGAAAATATTTTTTCTTTTTGTTTATGGCTCTCCTGCTTATTCCCAATGGCAAGGCCCTGGGGCAGTCAGACCCTGAAATTTCTGCTGCAACCCTGCCTTCGCTGATCGCCGCCACGAGAATAGAAGGACCGCTGGATTTCTGTGGTGAAAAAGTACCCCTTGAAATCCCGGAGGTCCGGGAACGGCTCGAAAAGGAAATGCTCCTCATCCTGTGGAACCGTCCGCAGGTCATTCTATGGCTCAAACGCGCCAATCGTTATTTCCCGTATTTTGAAAACACCCTTGCCAAGCACAATATGCCTGAAGACTTGAAATATGTCGCCGTGGTCGAAAGTGCGTTACTTCCCCATGCTGGCTCAACAAAAGGCGCCGTGGGATTCTGGCAGTTCATAAGATCAACCGGCCGCCATTACGGACTGACAGTTAACTCCAATATTGACGAACGGCGCAACCTCTTTACCTCCACCAAGGCCGCCGCAAATTACTTCACAGATCTGCATACTCTTTTCGGATCATGGACCCTGGCTGCTGCTGCATACAATATGGGGGAAGACAGGCTCCGGAAGGAAATGGAGCTCCAGAAGGTTGACAATTACTATCACCTGCATCTCTACCTTGAAACCCAGCGATATATTTTTAAAATTATTGCCGCGAAACTTATTTTTTCAGACCCGGCCCGCTACGGTTTTCATCTGCAGCCCCAAGACCTCTACCCGCCCCTGTCTTTTGACCGGGTAAAGATCACGGCGCAAAGCAATATCCCTCTGTATCTCGTTGCCCAGGCATCGGGAACCTACTTCAAGGCAATAAAGGATCTAAACCCGGAAATCAGGGGCCACCAGTTAACCAAGGGTCCCCATATCATCGCTGTTCCAAAGGGGAGCGGCCCAGAGTTTCATGACAGTTTTGCAACGCTGGTCAAACAGTGGCGCAAGGAATACAAAATGCATGTATATATAGTTAAAAAGGGTGACAACCTGACCACCATAGCGGAGCGGTTTCATGTTCCACTGCCTGCCCTGATGGCCTGGAATGACCTGAGCCCTTCCAGGTTCATTCACCCGGGAAAACAGCTGGTAATATATCAGTAATGTCTAGGTATCATTATTTTAAACATCCCATATGGTTCGTCCATTTTTCCCCAATACCCCTAATCACATGAAAAAAATTTTTATAGTTAGTTTGTTGGTGGCCCTGGCAGCTGCAATATATTTCACTCTGCCCGGTCAAAAAGAACCGCCCCGGTGCCTTACAGGAAACTGCCAGAACGGCATTGGCACGCTCGTTTTCCCGGATGGCAGGCAATATGAAGGGCAGTTTGTCGATGGCCGGTATAACGGCAAGGGTGTGCTTACCGTGCCTGACGGCAGAAAATATGAAGGGGAGTGGCGCAATGATCTGCCGCATGGTTTCGGCACCCAGACAAACCCGGACTCCACAACCTATGTGGGGGAGTGGAAAGCAGGCAAGTATGAAGGCCAGGGGACTCTAACAATGGCTGAAGGTGGTTCTTACGTGGGGGAATGGAAAGAGGATCTGCCCCATGGCAAAGGAACCCTGACCAAGCCGGACGGTTCCAAATATATCGGCGATTTCAGAAACGGCAAACCCGCAGGGCAAGGGTTACTTGTCAGTCCGGACGGTAAAGAAACAACGATCAATATGTAATACCTGGTGAAACAGGGCCCCCTTGCCAATATACATTCAGATATGGTACTTAAAAAAGGCAACACAAACCCATTCTATACTTATCCAGAATTTACTATGGCCACTGTCAAAGGAAACACTTGATGAGCAAACGCACTCTTAAAGTTCGAACGCCGCATTTCCCGCTTTACTCTGAAGTCCACCATTTAATTCGAATTTTTGAGGGTGTTGCGCAGGCAGCCATCAAGGCTATGGTAAAGGCTATCTCTGAGCAGACCGGCACCCCCAGAAAACCAGTGGACTGGTCCCGGCCCGACTCCTGGATACACAAGAGGCTGAGCGGCGATTCCGCCATTCTGGCTGGTCGCATCTGGAAAGAAAGTGAGCAGCAGATAAATCCACGCTACATATACGGTTCCTATCTTTTCATTAACTCCAGTGGGTTGCTGGAGGATAATGTCTTTGGTGTCTATCAGATTTCAGCCCGCGGTCAGGCATTTTTGGAAAATGACCCGAAAATCCTCCGTGAACTGGATGATAACGAAGGACTGCCCCAGCTTTTGGGAATTCTGGCCGGTAAATCAGCTGCCAGAAGGAGGGATATCCTGCCGGAATGGCGCGATTTTTTAAGGGAACATTCCCGCTTCGGCACCCAGGCCACCATCCGGGACACGTTGCGCCGCCGCTTACGAAACCTTGTAGAACGCGATTTTGTCTCCAAGACAGGTGTCACCTATGCGATCACCAAGAAAGGCCTTGATTATGCCGAGCAGTTTACCAAGTCTGATCTTGACCACAAACGTGAAGCTATCAGGGGGATCAAGGCATACAACAAAGAGCAGAACGAAGCGCTTCACAGCCACCTGGCTGCAATGCATGAACATGGTTTTGAATACCTGGTACAGGAACTCCTCGAATCACTTGGGTACGAGGATATAAAGGTAACCAAGGAAAGCGGCATCAAGGGTGTTGAAGTTGTGGCCAGTGTGCAGCTTGGCATAAACACAGTCAAAGAAGTCGTTCATGTTAAACGGCACCAGGCCTCCACAGGACGACCGGCTCTCGACAGGCTGCGAAACAGCATTGCACAGCACAGTGCCATGCGGGCTACTTTAATCAGCTTGGCCCGTTTTACCAAGGAATGCAAAGAAGCGGCCATCGAAAAAGACTCCCTTCCTGTCACCCTGATAGACGGCAAACACTTCCTCCGGTTGCTGACAGAACACCAGATCGGCATCAAAAGCCAGGCAGTCTCACTGAACCATCTTGACGAAGATTATTTCCTCCAGTCTGAAGAAAATTCCTAGCAAGAAGGGCTAGAGATCGCCGCGGTCGCTTGGGCTCCCTCGCGATGACGAAAAAAAGGGCTCGTGAAGACGGGGAAAGAGGAGGGCATTGCCCCCCTCGTCATTGCGAGGAGGCCGCAGTGCCGACGAAGCAGATAGCGTAGACTTCGGTCTCATGGCCGACATCAGGGTCGAAGGGGTGAGGGCTAGACCGAAAATTTCACAGTTTCTTGCGGTCCCTGTCCAGGTCTGCCGCTCCTTCAACCATGCAGATCCGCAGCTTGCGGCTTCTGGGAAACTCATATTTAATCAAGGATTTCAGGTGCTTCAGCAGGCCATCACGATCCAGGATCTGTTCATTCGTACGATAGCCCCGCTCCCTGACCAGGACTTTATTGTTTTCCAGCAGCAGGACACCGATTGAACGGTTGCGCTTATAGGAAAGCAGCTCAATACCTTGCGGCGGCGAGAGCTTGTCAAGCCTTTGCAAAAGGGTACGCAGAACCGTATCAATATTGACCAATGCCATGTCGGTTATGTGTGGCAGGCGAGAATGCGGGTGCGGATCACATCAGGATGCGCCTCAATCTCAGCCACTACAGCCGGCGGCATCAAGGCCTCTAAGTCAATAATATTATAGCCAATGATGCCGTTGCTCTCGTTCAGATAACTGGCGATGTTGATGCCGTTCCTGCCAATAATATTTGAGGCAAAGCCGATCATGCCGGGTATGTCCCTGTTAATCATGATAAATCTGGCATGACAGGCACCGGAGGGAATCGACTCAACGGTCGGGAAGTTGACGCTGCGGCTGATCGTACCGTACTGGAGATAGTCCTTGAGCTCAGAAACTGCCAGGCAGGCACAATTTTCCTCGCTTTCCTCAGTGGAGGCCCCAAGATGGGGAGACACCAGGACCTTGGGATGATTGATCGTCATATGGCTGGGAAAATCAGTCAGGTAGCCGTCCAGGTGACCTTCGTCCAAGGCAGCCAGGACCGCTTGATCATCAACCACCGGTCCCCTGGCGTAATTGATCAGTATGGCGCCGTGCCGCATCTGGGCAATAATCTCTTTATTTACATAGCCCGTGGTCTTTTTATTTAATGGCACATGGATTGAAATAACATCTGCCTTGCGGATCACTTCGCCAATGGTTCTGGCCAGCTTGACATCGTAGGAGAGGGCATGGATGTTTTCAAGGGCGGGATACGGGTCAAAGGCTATTACCTCCATCTGCCTCTGCAAGCCGGCATTGGCAACCCGCACGCCTATCTTGCCGATGCCGATCACCCCCAGGGTCTTGCCTGCCAGTTCGACCCCCCGGAAAGCCGCCTTACGAGCCTCCACTGCCTCTGATACTGCCTCATCCTGCAGGCCGGCCAACCCTTTGCAGAACTCTATCCCCTGATCAATATTCCGCACCCAGATGCCGAGCATGGTAAAGAGCAATTCCGCCACTGCATTGGCATTGGCGCCGGGTGTGTTAAAAACGCAGATGCCGTGTTCAGTGGCCTTATCAACGCTGATATTATT
>PVMK01125645.1_pt1 | contig 19024 bp, 16 predicted proteins | sample 1853481 | NCBI WGS metagenome assembly PVMK01 (sample SAMN08533507, study PRJNA380276) | Marine sediment metagenome, whole genome shotgun sequencing project. | reverse complement strand
CAGCTAAAATCGTGACTGGAGCTAAAACACCGAAATGATTGTAAAGTAGTTTACAGTAAATGTCAACTTGGTGGCATTATGGTAACAAAAGGGAGTCAAAAAGGGATATCCAGGTGCAGTAGAGGCCAGGATTAATCCTATCGTGTCAAGACACGCTCAAGGTGGTATCGTGGTATTCACGAGTTCTTCCTCCCGCCAAACTGTTTAAAAGTGAGAGACGCTATTTTACCGCTTATGAGAGCTCGTGACAAAGTAAGATCCGTAAATCCAGGAACGGCGACGAGTGCAAATTAGCTGGATATAAAGAAGTGGCTCATCTGAAAAAAGGTCACTACTAAAAACCCGGTTTCTGTAGTCGGGTGGCTGGTTTGAAATCGGGCAAGAAACCGGGTTTTTTCGTTGGACTCAGAAGTTATTTCCAACCAACCTGCTGCAAGAAGATGTTGCCCATCTTAATGCCATGGGCATAGACTTTTTTGAGGCCCTGGGTATCGGCCGTCGTATAACTAACCCCTATCTCGGCGGGATCAAAATCCGGCCGGATTATCTGAATGGCCACGCCATGCCATTGGTCTGGGATAATCTCAGATTGGAAGATGTCCCTGTATAAAACCGGCTCGTTAGCCACGGCGATCACCGTCTCATAGCCGCGTTCCGCCATGTCCATTGCCGGGCAGGCACAAGTGTAATAGGCATCGACGAACGGCCGGTCGCCTACCCAGGCGGGAATGTCCCAGGCATGGAGCATGCGCGATGAGGCATAGGCAACCTGGGCGAAATTCTCGGCCGTGAGGCGAAAATTCTCGTCCTCAGACTCTGTATCAAATAGCCGGGCGGTCAAATAGGTGTCTACCCAGCTCCTATCACCGCGAGCAGCTTCAAGCAAAAGTTTCCGGCCGCGCCGCCGCGCCCCCTTTCCCTGGGTCTCCTGTGCCGCCTCTGGATCCACCAGGCTGGCAACAATCAAGAATCGCGGCGCTTCTTTTCCAAACAAATGTGGTAACAGGCCCGGCAAGGTCTGGTCAAGGCCACCCAGTATCACCTCACTCATGCCGGCGCCCGGTTGTTGCAATATCTCTTGACCCTTGTACCAATAATCAAGTCCGAGATCGTTGATTCTGCCCACGGCTGCGGCCGCCGTTGGCAGAACAGACGAAGATGCCGCGGCATATGCGCCGGCGCGGTAGCCGGACACCTCAAAAGCGGAGAGCACCCCATGAAGAAAAACCCCCTTGCATCCACCGGTAGCGCAAGCAATTGCGGACCTATCATGCGTCACGCCTATGCCCCCACCACTTGACAAATTGATCAACTGGAAAATTATTCGATTGCCGGTCCGGCCGCTTCATGATGGATTACTGTCGAGGTTGCTCAGCCGTTCAGCCCACTCCTGCCGTAAAAGTCCAAAAAGGATCATGTCATGACGGCCGCCGTCCCGTTGGATAAACTCGCGGAATACGCCTTCCCGCTTAAAACCCAACTTATCGTATAGCTTTAGCGCACGCTCATTGTAGCTGAAGACGGTCAACTGGACCCGGTAGAGGTTTAGCTCGCGAAAAACGAAATTCAAGGCCAGTTCCATACTTTCCCGACCATAACCCTGGCCCCAATGTTCGCGGTTACCCAGCCCAATACCCAACCAACAATTTTGATGGGCCCACAAAATAGTATCGAGTTCAATGTAGCCGAGCAGGGTTTCTTCGTCCAACGGGCGGACGGCAAACAAAAAGGAATCTTTTGCCTTGTAAACGCCTTCCAACCATTGTTCCAATTGAGCCTGGCTTTTTGGTACGGCCGGGGTAGCATCAAACATCCGGCTATAGGCAGTATCTTCGTACCAGACAGAAATCGTCGGTAGATCTGTCTTGGCGACGGCGGTCAATCTAATTCGTGGGCCTTGTAGGATATTTTTTGTGAGCATTTCCCTCCTAGCAATGGGTCGTGGTTTGCTCACCAGCATATCATTTAGGTTTGCGCCAGGCAATCAGAGATCTGCTATCCGAATCAACTGTTCTGAGAGCAGCCGCAAATTACACCTTTCCCATTTCGCCCAAAATGTGAAACTATTGGTGGATCTGGAAGATCCTTGAAAGTTGGGGAGGATGATCAGAAGAATACCTCGCTGTCCCGGCCGCGAGCAGTAGTGATTAATTATTCGGCAAAATAAGGTGCCTCCCTTCTGCTCCCGCCGGCTATAGGGGCCAGTCTATGCTTCCGGGAGGCGGCCCGTTAACTTCTATTTACTGACCTGCAAATAACTCGCTGCACCGTTACAGTCCAGATTAGCCAGAGCACTGTTTAGGAACCCGGATTCGGGTCAGTAGGAACCATCAACGTTATCTTGCCGGGTTTGATGCGATAATGAACCTGGGCGGCCACGCGGTCAGGATCTCACCGTCGGCATGGATTGGTGTTCTTGGCCTACTAACAACGTGCAATTGAGAGGTGCGGCCGGTAAGAATCGCCGGATGTTGGACATGCGTGCCGTTTAAGAACCCGGGCAATATCTTGAAAATCTCGCGTACCGGTACTTTTGGAGCGATAACGTAATCAAAGGCGCCATCGTCAACCTTGGCGTTTGGGGCAACCAGGAATTGCCCACCTGTTCGTGGTGTATTGGCCACTGACACCAGGTATGTGTCGCCTTCATAGCTACCGCCATCCCAACTGATCTGCATATGCCAGCTCTGCAATTTTAGAAGAGTTCGGAAAACTGCCACAACATAGCGGATGTTGCCCGAGAGCCGTTTTAGCCGGTTCACTTCCATGGTTACAATGGGTTCCAGGGCCACGGCGCAACTGTTGTCAAAGAAGCAGCCGCGCCAGACCATGGGGCCGTGACCATTGCCATTCCCTGATGTGTAGCTCACCCAGCCGGCATCAATCTGACGCGTATTCCCCGCGGTGATAACCTCGCAGGCCAATTCAAGATCGCGAGGCAGACCGACCATGTCGCTAAAATCATTTCCCGTACCCAGGGGTAAAATGCCGAGTGGCATCGTCGGGCCATCGCCAGCAGCAACGGATAATCCATTCACAATCTCGTGAACTGTGCCATCACCGCCCGCTGCAACGACGGCATCGTATCCATTTAACGAAGCAATTTGTGCTTCTCGTCTGGCCTGCCCCTTTCGCTGTAAAATCAGAAGATCATAGTCAAGATCAGAGTTGATGAGCGCGCTTCTCACCTCAGATAAGCGCTGCCTGGCGCGCCGTTGGTTTGCCGATGGATTCAAAAGCACCTTCACTCGCATGGGTTTCCTCCATAACTAGATCTATCGTACAGTGATTTGAGTGTGATAGTGTGTCAACCTTGTGCGACATTGTGCGCAACCGGGTAAATCCACCTTGGGCGCCCCACTCCCCCATCACCCAACTTTGATAAAATAGAACATACGTGCTATAATTGCTGCTGACTAATAATTAAATATTGACTGTGCCTTGGGCTTTTTTGGCCGGTCGGGCGGTCGCCCGGCCGGCTGAAATCCCTCATCGTCCTTCACACCATGATCGAGCCCCTGCTTTCCTTCGCCACCGTTTACCTCTTCACCATTGAAGCCAATGAACGCATCCAAAGATTTCCTGACAATAACCGGACCTCAGTTCAGGTCTTGATCTGGCAAGGTTACCTTCGCCTGTCACCCCTACAAAGACTCCCCGGAATTCCTAAATGCGCGACCAACTCCTCGCCAAACATTAACTGCGAAAACCGGATCCCGGTCCACAAACTAATTAACAGGAATCCCATGACCGGTACCAAACAATTATTGGGACTCTTCTATCGCCTGCTCAATTTACTCTGGCAAATGATCAGCCGCGGCCGCCCCACTCCTACTAATTCCAACCGGAAAAAACCTGTAGTAGGAACAATTACCTGTACCGGGATCGCCAAGCGATCGTCTGCGACCGCACGTTCGTCTTCGACCGCACGTTCGTCTTCGAAGACGTTCGCTGCGAACGTACTCGTCGCCGTCCAATCGGGAGCAAAACTTGCTCACGACTTGTTCGTGCACCCATCTGCCCTTGTCAAGTGGCAAAACTACGCTCATTTGATGTATCATGTACTGTGTATTGATTCCCTCACCCAATTGTTAAAGTAAGGCGCGTTTCCCGTAGTTTGGGGGTAATATGGAATTTGTTTATGGTATGGACCAAAAAGCTTTCCAGGTTGCTGTTCACGATGCCTTAACCTCTTGGGGAAAGCTTATGAGTTCGGAAGAGAATCTGCTCGGATTTCTCCTTCTGGTCCGCGAAAGACGTGCTGCCCTGGGAACCAATCATAGCCCGCTGAAGCTAAGACGAGCCACGAACAATGTATTGCAAGATGCCATAGAAATTTTGGCCCGACAGGAAGAAACAGAGGCTACCGTGCTACGGTATCGTTTCGCAGAAGGGCAAATCACCCGCCTGGTTGCTAACCGGGTCAGCGCCAGCACCGATCAGGTTAATCGCTGGCAGCGTTCTGCAATAAGTAACCTGACCCAGATATTGATTAGCCAGGAAATGGTACTGCGCCAACAGCGGCGAGCATATCTAGAGGCGGCTTTGCCGGCCTCACCCTATTCTCGCCTCTTCGGCTTGCAATCGCTGCAAAAAGAAGTGACCGACCAATTACTCCGGGCGGATGGCGCCTGGGTTGTAGCCATTGTGGGAATCGGGGGTATCGGCAAAACCTGCCTGGCTGATTCAGCAATTCGCGACACAATCGACAGCCTGGTTTTTGACAAGTTGGTCTGGTCGCGGGTTAGTGCCCGTAGGATGAGTGGTACTGTCCTGGATCCGGAACAGAGTTTCGAACGGTTGCTTAACAACCTGGCCCAACAACTCTGGCCAGATACGCCAATGGCCTCGTCAGTAGAGATCCGGCAGCGTCTTCGCCAACAACTTAAAGCCCGGCCGCATCTAGTCGTCATTGACAATCTGGAGTCAGAAGAAATGACGATGCTCATTCTCGAACAAGTGCGAGAGCTGTCTGATCCAAGTAAATTCTTAATAACCTCTCGAGCCCGGCCGACAGTATCGATGCCGGCCTATTTCATATCTGTCGAGGAGTTAGCTCTGGCCGACGCGGCCCAACTGTTGCGTTTCCATGCTGAGGCCATTGGCTTAAGCGAGTTGGCCAATGCCAAAGATGATGTCATCGAATCCATCTATGATCTTACCGGCGGCAACCCCCTGGCATTGAAATTGGTGACCAGCCTGTCATCCGTGCTACCCTTATCAAAGGTATTGCTGGACCTGGCCGAGAGCCAGCCAGGACCGATTGAGAATCTCTACCGTTTCATCTATTGGGAGTCGTGGCGTATGCTCAGTCAGCAAGCCCAGGCCTTGCTACAGGCCATGCCCTTAGTGGCCGATTCAGGCGCATTGCCTGAGCAAATGATATCGATTAGTGCTCTTGACGAACTTGACTTTTGGCCGGCCGTAACCGAGCTTATCACCCGATCCTTGCTAGAAGTGCGTGGAACGGTTCATGAAAGACGTTACGGCGTCCACCGTCTTACTGAATCATTTTTGAGAACAGAAATAATCCATTGGCCCGATGAGTAACTCTTTAGAAGCGTAAATTTAGGAATGGTAACGTGAGGCCATCGGCACAGTTCACTCGTAGCATTGCCGCTAATGTTGCATATTGGCGAACAAAAACCCGGCTACCCGCCGAACAAAAAGTGCGGGCTTTGGATAATGAACGCCACAACCTGTTTCGAGCGGCCGAGTTTGGCCTGGGTCTCTCAGAAACGTGGCCTGAAGCAACAGAGTTGATCCTGGATTGTTATGAGCTAATCCATTACCGGGGATATTGTCAGGAGTGGATACCGGTATTAGAGCGTGTTCTGGAAAATTGTCCCGAGGATAGACCTGATATCCAAATCAGACTATTTCACCAGCTCGGCAACCTCTATCGCACCGAACGACAATTTGAAATGGCCATGGCCTGGCACAAAGCCGAAGAACAACTCGCGCTCACCTTTCATGACGAGGGTCATATAGCCCGGGCAAACTCCAATCAGAGTAAAATCTATTATCTTCTCCGCCGGCATGATGACGCTGAGACCCGGGCGCTCATCGCCCTGGCGTATTATCAAAGCCAGGAGGATGCCGGCGAAAGTTATGCCGCCATGTTAAATCTACTCGGTCTAATCGCCCAATCTCGGGGAGATCTTGACAGATCGGAGACCTGGTTTAAGCACTCTATCGAACTCTTTCGCAAAACGGATCTCTCGATTGAACTTGCCCGGGTGCTAACAAATCTGGCTATCGTTCTTGAGTCGGCCGGAAAACCGGACCAGGGACTGGCCATCTATCAGGAAGCGGAAAAGTTGCTTGAACCGACCAATTACGAGGTGGAAAAATCAACTGTTGCCTTATCAACAGGTACCCTATATTTCCACCAGGGCGATCTGGCCAAAGCCGAAAGTTATTACCGGCAGGCTTACTCTCCTTATATGAAAGATGTCGGGCCACTTTACCAGCAAGCCATGATAACCAATAACCTGGGCAATGTCTATCATGCACAAGGTCGTTTTTCAGAGGCGGAATTATGGCTTGGAAAAAGCATCGCTTTGTTTCGCGAGGCCAATGCCCAGCTCATGTTGGCCAACTCCCTGGCCACATTAGCCCGAACCTTAGCCGACCAGGGCAAAGCTGATCTTGTCGGACCACTCTTTGATGAGGCGATGGCCATCGTCATGAGATATCCCGATGACGCCTTTGCCGATAGCATACAAAGAGAATTAGCTCAAGTTAATGTGAGCTAAAAAACCGGTTTCTGTAGTCGAGAGTTGATATGAAATCAGGCAAGAAACCGGGTTTTTTCAGTGGACTCATCTTTCAGATTAGGAAACCAGGCACGGCCAACCGGACTATCGATGGCCGTGCCTTCCAGGTGGCTCCTTTCGGTGGGCTTGTTTAGCAGCCGCTAACTGCCGGACCGCATACGGGGGCAGCTTGGGCGATCGAGATAAGCCCCACACTGGAGGTAACCAATACAACTGTGACAACCAGGATTAAACGAGCATACTGTCTTTTAATGGACATGAACATCTCAAGCCTCCTCACGAATAGTGGTGAAGGCTCGTTGAGTGTGGCGCCCGGGTGGGCCAACTGGCTCACCCGCTCATGAGAGGCTCAACGGCCATCTACGGGTATTGTTTTTTAAAGTGCCGGCCGGTCATATACAATGCACTTATAATTTAGCTACTGGCTGGCAAACTGTGAAGAGGGTGATGCTTAAGATCACTCAAGCGTCCCTTAAATATTGAAAATATGGCTACTTTTGGTCAGAAATTGCGAATTCATCGACGTCAATGCCGCGATCCACAACGGGGCGGCCTGCTCACTCAGGAGCGACTTGGCGAATTGATCGGCCTTGAATTAGGTCTCAGGGGCTATTCCGGGGCTGCGGTAAGCGATTGGGAACGGGACCAAAGTAAGATCGACGAGGATGACCGCCTGGTCCTGGCAGCTTTGCTAACGATCTTGCACAGATGTGGCGGAATCAATTCCCCGGATGAGGCAAACGAACTGTTACGGGACGGCAATTATCGTGCCCTTGATGCCGAAGAAATAATAATCGTTTTTCCGAATAGTAAATTTGATTATGGATCTCCAGCCACTCATTCAGATAAACCGGCCGGCAACGAGGTTAAAGAAGTTGAGCCGCAAGACCGTGAACAACCAACGAACAAAGCGTTCTCTCGAAAAAGACGCAAACAACTTTTACTTCTTGAGAAAGTGCATAGCTTTTGGGTAGAGGGCGTGCTGCAGACGTCAGTAGACGATTCAAAATTATTGCCCCTGGCCCAAAAAAACCGGGACGATTTAGTAGCCCGCCCCTGGGCCGGCGTCATCGGTCCGGCCATCTATGAAAACCGGATGAATGTTGAATCGGACAATATATTTGAAAGCTATATGACGGCCGACCGGGCCTTGCTCATACTTGGAGAACCTGGGGCCGGCAAGACGATAACACTCATCATGTTAGCCGGTGAATTAATCGCTCGAGCCAGAAACGACTCGATTGCGCCAGTACCAGTAATTCTCAATCTGGGATCTTGGACGGAATTGCGACGACCGATCACCGATTGGATCGTCGAAGAGCTTACCGGTAAGTACCAGATTCCTCGCAAGGTCGGCCGGGATTGGCTAGAGGGAGATGAGTTGGTAGTGATGCTAGACGGATTTGATGAGGTGCCGGAAAGGTTCGGGATTGATTGCGCCCAGGCCATTAACCGGTTTCGAGAAGCTCGTGGCCTTACCGGCATTGTCATTTGCAGTCGCAGCCAGGAGTACGATCGGATTGAGACCCCCATGATATTAGGCGGCGCCGTCGCCATCCAACCGCTACGCGACGATCAGATTGACACCTACCTGGCGGCCGCAGGTTCTCGATTGACCTCGCTGCGATCGGCCATCGAGAAGGATCCACCGCTCAAGGAGATGGCTCGGTCCCCGCTCATGCTGAGTGTCATGGGGAGCGCTTATAGCAATAGTCAGGAAGATCTAACCGGCGTATTCGACGAGAAGTCTGATGAGCCGGGGGGCAGCGTCGCTTTCTGGCAAAGGCATCTATTCGATAGTTATGTAGGACGCATGTTCCGCAGTAAGGGAGAGTACGAGCCATACACTCGCGAGCAGACCGAGCTATGGTTAGGATGGCTGGCCAGGCATATGTTGCAGTTTAACAATTCTCAGCTTCTCATCGAGCAGCTTCAACCAGGTTGGTTGCCCAGTCGCGATTGGCGTTGGTATTACGTAATGATGGTCGGTTTTCTCAGCGGTTTTGCCGGGGGGATCATCATGTGGTTATTCCTCCACATAGTAAGACTATCCGATCCCAAGTTGCCCGCGCCACTATCAGAACAGATGGCCCATTTACTGCGGATCACCCAGGGACCTGCCGAGGCGTTGACAATTATCCTTGCCAATATTATTTAGGGTTGGTGGTGGCCTTGCTCCAGGGTACGTATTTTGAGCGTCTCCGCCTTCAGGATAGGGAATCAGATTCCCGTGGCTGGCGTTATAATAAGCATCTAATCAGCGTCGGTTTGGTAGTCGGCTTGTTAACAGTGGCGACCATTGCCCTGGCCAGTTTGCCCTATCTTGGCCTGATTTGGGGCATCGCCGAGGTGGTCTTATTTGTCACAATAGCCCGCTACGTCTACGGTCGCAGTTATCGGAACGAAATCCGTACTGTCGAAGCCTTAGCTTGGTCCTGGCCCAGCGCGATAAAAGGGCTTGCAGTGGGTCTGTTGCTGGCCACCATTGCCGAGTTTGTTGATATAATCATTTATGAAGCGCCGGTTAATCTTCGAACGGAGATTATTCTAGGCGCAGGAGGTCTCATTCTGGGGGGTCTGCGCGGCCGGCGTGTCGAAGCAAAAAACAGGCCTAATCAGGGTATTTATTTATCAATTCGAAACGCCGTTATGGCCGGCATCATCACTTCTCTCCTGATCGGCGGGCTGGCCCTGCTGTTAAGATCGCCCGCATACGCCTTGCTCGCAGGCTGCATAACATTCATCATTGCCGCCGGCTTGTTTGGCGGCGGCAACGTTATCAAACATTTTCTGGTACGTTCTTTATTGTGGTGGAACGGTGACCTTCCCTGGCGCCTGGCTGATTTCTTGGATTACGCTGCCTCGCTGATATTTTTAAGAAAGGTAGGCGGAAGTTACATTTTTCTACACCGGCTTCTGCAAAATCATTTTGCTTCACTCAACGCCCCATCTACGAGGCCAGAAAGGCTTAAGATAGTCGATACTGCCGGAATAAGACGGAATCTGGAGAGAGCTCGAAATAGTTAGTGTTCCGCCCAACAAATATTGACAAATAGACAGCCGGAGCGGAACACTTAAACTGAAGCAAATATCCAACGCTTTATTCGTCAAAAGAAGTTTGCTTCAGTAGTAGACCTATTTTGTCACAACGTTCAAGGTAACATATGATCATTGGCGAACCTTTTAAAAACAAATATGCGCTATTTATCTTGATTAATGCGACACCCACGCAACCGGTATAAAAGAACCTTAACCGAAAGTGTAAAACCAAACCTTTTACATTTTTTTCCAACCAACCCATGAGGAGTAAGCCATCGTGACCCTACCCATAAATGAAGCCCATCGAATCAATATACCCCAGCTTGATATGCCGCCGCGGACGCTATTGGGTCCAGGTCCATCCAATGCTCACCCGCGAGTATTGCAAGCAGCCGGGGCCCCTCTGGTAGGACATCTTGACCCGGCCTTTGTTTCCTTAATGGACGAGGTTAAGGAACTTCTACGGTACACATTCCAGACAGACAACGAATTGACCATCCCCATCAGCGGTACTGGCAGCGCCGCCATGGAGGCCAGTCTGGCCAATACGATAGAAACCGGCGACGTGGTCCTGGTCGGCATCATCGGTTACTTTGGTGAAAGAATCGCCGAAATGGCCGGCCGGTATGGCGCTGATGTTCGGCTATTAGAACAAGAGTGGGGTAAGGTATTTTCCCTCAAAGAATTGCGTGCCGGTCTGGAAAAGCACCGGCCGGCTATACTGGCGCTGGTTCACGGAGAAACGTCAAGCGGCGCCTGCCAGCCATTAGAAGGCGTCGGCGAATTATGCCGGGAGTACGATTGTTTGCTGTTGGTCGACACGGTGGCCAGCCTGGCTGGCGTGCCTTTCTATACCGATGCCTGGCAGGTAGACATTGTTTACAGCGGCGCGCAAAAATGCCTCAGCTCTCCCCCAGGAGTGTCGCCCCTAACTTTGGGTCCCCGTGCTATCGAACAAATACAGAACCGCAAATCGAAAGTGGCCAACTGGTATCTCGATATAACCCTATTGATGAACTATTGGGGCAGCAATCGTGTATATCATCATACCGCCCCAATAAACCTCAATTATGCCTTGCGCGAGGCTTTGCGCCTGGTCGCCGAAGAAGGGCTTGCCCAACGATGGGCCAGGCACCGGCAAACGGCCGAACTCCTCTGGGATGGCCTGGCCGAATCAGGTCTCTCTTGCTATATTCCCGACCCTGCCATTCGCCTACACAGCCTTACGACGGTTCAAGTACCTGATGGGGTAGACGCCAAAAACGTCGCCGGCCGGTTGCTCAATGAGTACAACATCGAGATTGCCGGTGGTTTCGGTCCGCTGGCAGGAAAAGTGTGGCGGGTTGGCCTGATGGGCTACAACAGCAGGCGGGAGAACGTAACCCTATTAATCGAGGCGATGCGACAAATCATAAATTGACCTAATTTGAACAATTTTTGCTCTGGCGGCCTATTTTTACAAAGGCATGATTGTATCGGGGTTACTCTCCACAATGACCGCTTCTAGAGCGCCATGAGATAGTTCCCTTAAGGCTTCCTGGAATTCAGGGAATCGCGCTGCTCGAAACTGGATAGTCATCGTGACATCGGCCGCGAAAATTTCTTCGAGAACTCGGCCGTTATGAGCCACTGCCAGCAGCCGCACCTGCTCAAATAAGTTGTATGGCAAGGCCACCATCGTCAAATGGGTCGGCACTTTTTGGGCCCGAGGCAGCTCATTTAGCACCGCCCTCACCGCATCACCATAAGCGCGCACCAGGCCACCTTTGCCCAGCTTGGTGCCCCCAAAGTAGCGAGTTACGACAACAACGACATCCCCCAAGCCACTGCCTTGTAACACGGCCAGCGCCGGCCGGCCGGCCGTTCCGGATGGCTCGCCATCATCAGTGCAATGAGCGATTGTCGACGGACCATGTCCGATTACAAAAGCAGGCACATTGTGCGACGCATCGGTAAATTCGCTCTTGATACGTTGGATAAAGCTCTTGGCCTCATCTACGCTAAATGCCGGTGCAATAGTGGCTATAAAGCGGGAATTTACCACCCGCATTTCGATGCGTGTTTCCTCAGCCGGAATTAGATTACTGGGCATCTCTTTATTTGTTTCGCCGGAGTGTCATTACTGCAATAATTACCCGGTCCGATTATACAAAGCAATCTCTAACATACCATGCGATTATTAGAAGGGCTTGTTCCGATAAAGCGCCGATAATACAATTTGGTAATTCCGTTATTTTGTTCCTCCAGGGAAACATGATTTTGCCACAACTCCGCCATTTATTACTTCTACTCATTTTCTTTCCTCTCTTGGCTGGCTGCCAATCTGGAACGCCAACGTTGCCCGTTACCGGGATTACAGCAGAAGAGGCTGCCTTGGGAACGCCCACCGCCTTAGAAGCCCTAACCCGCAAGCCTGAAAAAATTGACGACAGCGAAAATAACAGGCTAATGCCGACAAAAATTATCAAATCCCCAGTGGCGACAGCGCCTCCGGTATCAACCCCATCGCCGCCAACGCCCGCTCCTACACCGACGGTCAATTTTCCTGCTTACAATGGCCCACCGTTAGACCGAGATGATGCGGGCATACAGATTCATCTCCACCGGGAAGATCTTGAGACGCTAACGGCCCACTTAAGAAATCTTGGCCTGGGTTGGGTAAAAACTCAAGTATCTTGGAAATTATATCAACCGGAACCAGACCGATTTGATGACTATCGTTGGGGAGAATTGGACCGGCTGATAGAAGCTGCCGAGAAGGAAGGCATTAAGGTCATGCTAAGTGTGGCCAAAGCGCCAGAATGGAGCCGGCCGACCACGGATCTGGATGGGCCACCCACGGATTTTTCCAACTATCAGGCTTTTATGGAGATATTGGCCAATCGATACCGTGGCCGGGTCGCTGCATACGAATTGTGGAACGAGCCTAATCTAAAACGGGAATGGAATGGCATGCCACTCAGTGCTAATGCGCTGGTAGAACTTATTCGGGCCGGAGCAAGCGGCGTCCGCCTGGCCGACTCTGAGGCCACCCTCATCAGCGCCGCACCTGCGACAACTGGGATCAATGATGGCATAACCGCTATTGATGATCGTATCTTCCTGCAACAAATGATCGCCGCCGGGATCACCGATATCGTCGATGCCATTGGCGCACATCCATATGGTTGGGCTAACCCACCTGACAGCGGTGTGACCAACCCTGATCTCTCCGTCCCAAGTCACAACGACCATCCCAGTTTCTTCTTTGGCGATACCCTTCGGGATTACCGGGCCTTACTGGATCAGGCCGGCCGAAGTGAGACGGCGATCTGGGTGACTGAATTTGGATGGGGTAGCTATGATGGCCTGGGGATTCCGGCGCCGGATGAGGTTGCTTATATGGCTTACGTCGACGAACAGCAGCAAGCAATCTACACGTTACAGGCTTATGAAGCGGCGAGCGACAAAGATTGGCTTGGACCACTCATCTTATGGAACCTCAATTTCGGTCCAACCCTGGGTCCGGAATTTACGGTCTCAGCCTATAGTGTGCTCCGGCCGGATGGCTCGCCCCGGCCAATCTTTTACGCCCTGGCAGCGGTCCCTTGGATAGATGACAGCACCCCATAAGTTGACCAATATTATCTTGTTGCTACTGACCCCCAATCCGATTGCTCGTCCCCCTTCTATTTGGTGAGTAAGCCTGGTGGTAACGCTCTATATAACGGTCCACTTCCACCACCCATCGTTGGTCATCCCAATCTAGTTCCTCTTGAACAATTAAACGTATGCGTTCAATCCAGGGAATAGCTCCCTGAGGCAACAACAAACCTAATCTCACCCGTCTGAGTAACAAATCGTCAAGGTGCACCACACCCTCAACCCGAGCTGCCCAGCGCAGTTCCGCCCACATGACCTGATTTCCGATTACCTCGGCCACAGGGGATAACTCATTCCGCTCTGCCGCAGCAATCAACGCTGGCGCCTCATGCCCATACCGGCCGACCAGGCGCATCCTCTCCCAAGGACCGGGGGCATCCAAAGGAGACAGTGTCTCGATCTCGTCCAGGGCTTGATTGTTGCGGAAGTGTGGTCGATCCGGAAACCATAAACGCACCGCCTTGAGCGCATCCCGGGCCATTACTCGGAAAGTCGTCAATTTTCCTCCGGTCACGGTGAGTAGACCATTTTCTCGCCAGACAACGTGTTCGCGTGATTCTCGCGACGGATCAAGCCTGCCTGTGTCTACGACAGCTCTGATACCGGCAAATGTTGCCTGAATATCCGTTTCCGACAGCGATAAAGCCGAAAAACCGTGGTTTACGGCGGTTAGGAGATAGTCCACCTCGCTGTCGTCAATAGCCGGTTCTATTAGGCCATGTTGCCGATGATCGACATCAGTAGTGCCAAACAACGTAACCCCTTCCCAGGGAATAGCGAATACGGGACGTCCGTCAACCGGTGGCCATAACATACGGCGCGTTTTAACGAAAATCGGTTGGCCGGAAAAACAAGATGACTACCACGTAGCAGACGCAAGCGACGCTGGTCTTTTTTAGGGGCACGTAAGGTATCAGCAGCATAACCGGTCGCATTCACGACAACGGTCCCCTTAACTTCGGCAGAGCGTGATTCTCCCTCGCCCGAGTTGTCCTCAACGGCAACACCATGAACCCGGCCGTCACGAGAGCGTAAGAGTCCACTAACCAGGGCGTAATTCAATGCATGTCCACCATCTCGAACCGCCTCGCGGATGACCCGGAGTACCAGTCGAGCGTCGTCCGTCTGCGCATCAAAATAACGATAACCTCCTTTGAGTCCGTGTCTTTCCAGATTTGGCACCAGCTTCACCAAGGCGTCAGGCTGATATTTTTTGTGGCCCCATCGCAACCCCAGTAAATCATAAACAGCCAGCCCCAAACCCAATGCCCATAGCGGGACTTTATCTTGCTGGTAACAGACATACACAAATCCGAGCGGCGATATCAGCCCTCGCCCAGCGCTAAGCAGACTCTCACGCTCGTGAACCGAGGCAATCGTTGTTCTTATCTGCGCGTTGCGTAAATATCGCAAGCCCCCATGGACAAGTTTGGACGACCGGCTAGATGTACCCGAGGCAAAATCCTGTCCTTCTAGAAGCAATGCACTCAATCCAGCGTGTGTTGCTTCGCGCAGTATGCCGGCCCCAGTTATGCCACCACCGACGATAATAATATCCCAGGGCCTCTCTAACTCCCCCCATAACCTGTCGCGCCACCCCTTTGTCCACATTAGAGAATATCCTTCGAAGCAGAATTTCGTTTTTCATTTGGCGCTGCATTCAATATCAATTTTCCCGGGTTAAGTAGGCCATCTGGATCAAATACGTTACTAATTGAGGTCAAGGCTTTGAGACCTAATTGTCCTTTCTCTGCGGCCAGGTAAGGGGCATGATCTCGACCCACACCATGTTGATGGCTAATCGTCCCGCCCATGGTGACAATTGCCTCGCTGGCTGCTGCTTTCAGCGCGTGCCAACGAGATAATGTCCCCTCAGGGTCAGCTGCCCGTCGAAAGATATAAGTAACATAAATACTGGCGCCATCTTGATAGACATGGGATAGGTGGGTCAATACCACTACCCGTTCTCCACTCTCATCCAGGCCACCTCGAATAGCTTGCCGGATAACGGCCGCCGTCTCTGCTACAGCCGACCAGGGGATAGCCGTCTCCAGAGTATCAATCGCATAGCCTTTTTCCCAAAGTGTGTTGCGTAGATATGGGGTCAGAAATCGGCCTTTGAACCACTGGTTACCGATAATGTTTCCCGCGGCCAGGCCCCCATATTCTCGGGCGATTTCCTTTGCCGCCCGGCCGGCCAGGTCTGTATTCCTTCGCGATCCCGTTAATCCATAAATTAGCAGGCAGCGCTCCAAACCATAACCCAAGGCCCGGAGCCCGCGATCGGCCCAGGCGACCATCCTCTGCCGACCAGCCAGGGCAAATGTGGTTTTCATTTCCAGCGGGTCGCTGAGACGCAGCATGGATATAGCTACCCTGGCCTGGGTTATGGCACGCACAGCGGCCATACCTGAAGGGTAATTCCGGAAAATGATGGCCCGAAATATTTGCTTCTCTGGAAGCGGGCGGACACGAACGACGGCCTGGCTAATTAACCCAAATCGCCCTTCTGAACCCAGGATAAGCTGGCGCAGGTCAGGTCCGGCCGCGCTGGCTGGCAGCGACGGCATATCCAAACTGCCAACCGGTGTCTGCACCCGTCCACCGGCGAACAAATCTTCGATCCGGCCGTAATGGCATGATTGCTGACCGCTTGAACGGGTGGCGATCCACCCACCCAGTGTCGAATATTCAAATGATTGGGGAAAGTGTCCGAGGGTATAGCCCTGGCTATTTAAAATCGCTTCCAGATCTGGACCACGAATCCCGGCTTCAAACTTTGCCAGCCGGCTATCCTCATCAAATTCAAGAAGTTGGTTCAACCGCCCCATATCGACGGTAAGCACCGGCGTATCTCCGGGTAAGGGATTAATATGACCAACAACGCTCGTCCCCCCGCCATAAGGTATGAGATGGGCGCCGATTTTTCTGGCATAATCGAGTAATTCACGAAGATCACTCTCGGAATCCGGATATGCCACGCCATCTGGAAAAACATCGATTTTCCCTGAGTTTAATGCGACCCAATCAGGTAAACTTTGCCCACGTGCATGACGCAATCGCTCGGCCGGATCAAAGATTATCAGCCGGTGGTCAGGCAATCGTGATGCAGGGATCGCAGCTATCACATCAGAAAAGTTGACACCTGGCCTCGCACTGCCCTCCCCAATCAAATCAACCAGGTAGACAGCCGCCGAGTCAGATAATGGGTACGAAACATCCTCTCTGCCCCAACCATTCCAACGCCGCATATTCTCGCTCCCAGCCACGACTCTCGCCCGTTGCCACCAATCAAGGCCCAGGCATTAGTCGATCAGGCACTCTTCATAAACTTTCTCAACTGTCTCGGCCAATCGTGACCAGGCAAAGTTGCTCTTAACGTGGGCCCTGGCTCCGGCCCCAAGGTGCGTCCTTAATTCGCTGTTTTGAAGCAGCTCGACCAAATCCGCGGCCAGCCCCTCATTGTCGCCACTTTGACGTATCAGTCCTGATTGGCGGTGTTTAACATACTCCGTCACCTGTCCGACGGCCTCGGCAACCACAGGGATACCAACCGAGAGCATATCGGCTAACTTTACCGGGCATTTAGCACGGTTGAGCAAGGTATCTTCCATCAGATATAAACCCACATCGGCCGATGCCAAATAACCTGGTAATTCGGTCTCGTCCAACCAGCCCACATCCACAAATGCCTGGCTCAAGCTTGAATCTTCAAGCAGTTGCCTAAATTCTATTGCCTCATCTTGGTGCAATCCAGATCCCACGCCCAATATGGCCAGGTCCGGTAGCGTAACCTGAACAAGTTGCAAAATGGAAAACAATCGGGCTGTATCAAACTCAAAAAGGCGACTGTACAGTAACAGTACCGGCCGGCCGGCCAGGCCAAGTTCCGCCCTAATTTGACCATTCTTCCCGGTTGCATCACCTATACCCGGGCCATTGGGCAAATAAAAGACTTGCTGAGGCGGTTTGCCATTGGCCCAGGCTAAACTTTGCAATGTGCGGCTGGCGACCGTCAGCCCGTGATTATGGCCTATTCCCCATTGCTCTTGCCAGGAAAAAAAACGTTTCTGTAGATAAGTGTAAGGAGCTTTTTCATTCCAGCCACCCCACCCCTCCCAATCGTCGGCGTCAGTAACCAGACCAATTCGCCCCCGCTTAAAATACCACAGCCACCAGGCAACCAGCCCGCTATAAGCCTTCGGTTTAAAAGAGTGAACGATTTCGGGTTGCCAGGCCAGAGTCTGCCTGACCATTCGTCTCGTTCTTCGAGCGATACCACCCTGAAGGGAGATGTAACATATCTCAACGCCATCTTCAGTCCATACTCGTTCAGCTTCACCTGGCGTCTGCCAGGGCGGCATGATCATCAAAACCTCGTGCCCCCGAATGACCAACGCTTTGGCCAACTGAAACGCACGACTCCGCATTGTCTTGTTAGGATGAAAACCAAACGGGCCGACCATGGCGATACGCATAGCGATTTTTATCACGAAAGTGAGGAATCTACGAGTTGGACGATCAAAGTTGATCCTTTTAATCTGACAGTGCCCAGAATCGTTTATTGCTTCGAGACGCCGCCTATGATTCCGGGGTCGCTTCCACCGTGGGGGTGGACGTGGCGGTTGCCGGTGGAGGCACCGGCGCGATCTGGGTCGAGGTTGCCGTGGCGGGAGGTGGGGCCACGAGCGTATTTGTCGGCGAAGGCGTTACCGTCGGCGTTTGCGTCGACGTGCCTGTGGGCGATGGGCTGGGTGTCATAGTTGGTGTGGGTGTATTTGTTGGCGTTGGTGTAGATGTTGGCGTCGGTGTCGGAGTTGGAGTCGGCTCTACAATTATTATTAACACGCGTACTTCGATGGAAACAGGGTCGAATTCGCTGGTAAAGGGGTTGTCTGGACCAAACACCGTCAGCCTAATTGTGGCCGGTCCACCCTGAATCTCTGTTGCGTCCCAACGAGCCAAGAGGCCATCTTCAACCGCATGGGTCCGCAGATCCTGGATCGGCGCCCAACCCTGGGGATCGTGGGTCAGGCCAAAATCCACCAGATAACCACTGTAGTTTGGTCCTTTGGCCGATCCCCGGATTTCGATTTCACCGGTTACTGATTCCATTACCCCGGGAAAAGAAATTACCGCAAGCGGCCGGGGAGTGTTCCCATCACAGGCCGCGGGGGGTGGCAAGCGAAGAGGGATGCTGACGTCGCGCAACGCAGCCCAGGCCTGACCTGCAGGCGTTTGCTCTAACCAGGTCCTGGCGCCTCGTTGCTCCCGATCCAATATCTCCGGCCGGCCACTAACCACCAGGTTGAAAAAGTTGACCTCGTAGACAGATTCCGAGCAGGATTGGTTTGCTTCCAGGTTGCTCCACAGGTCAATAAATAGTGGCTTAATAAAATCTTGATCACTTCCCAATGGCAATTGGTTTCCGGCAAACAATTCGATGATGCGTTGCCTACAACCGGTGCCAGGCCTTGCCCCTGAATCGGCGCATATCTCTGCCTCGGCAATTCCTGGTGGGCGGGAAAAAGTGACCGCTTGCTTACCAGCCAAATAGCCACTCA